>Ga0335071_10000854_pt1 | contig 32854 bp, 29 predicted proteins | sample Lox_Sample_15_FD_206724 | JGI IMG/M metagenome (GOLD analysis project Ga0335071, IMG submission 206724) | Soil microbial communities from Loxahatchee National Wildlife Refuge, Florida, United States - Lox_Sample_1.5 | ecosystem: Environmental > Terrestrial > Soil > Wetlands | place: USA...
GGCGGCCATCGTGGAATTGTGGACCAGTGACGCGCCGCGGTTCGACGGCCGCTACCTGTCATTCGACGGCATCGCATTCGAGCCGAAACCCGTTCAAAAGCCCCATCTCCCGATCTGGATCGGCGGCGACGCCGATGCGGCGTTGCGGAGGGCGGCCAAGTACGCGTCTGGGTGGTGGCCATTTCTCACCCCACCCGAGCAGATCGCCCAGAAAATCGACTACATCAAATCTCAGCCGACCTATGACGGCCGGCCATTTGAGGTAATGCACGGCCTGCGCACCAACTGGGTCGGCGAAGGACACGTCGCCCGCGACGACCCGCACGGACGGACGGCATGAGCGCGGCCGAGCTCATCGACCGGTTGAGCTGGCTCGCCGAACACGGCGTGACGGTAAGCGCCGTTCCCATCCCCGCTGTCCGCGGCGTGGAGGAATGCCTTGATTACGCGCAATGGGTGATCGAAGAGATCAAGCCGCACGTGCCGCAGCGGGTCATCTGATCTGCCATCCGCGCTTGCGCACCCACAGCAGCGCGGCGACCGTTCCAACGAACCAGATGGCAATGGCGGTCGCCAGGTGCACGAAGCTCTTGGTGTCGCGCCCGAATACCGGCCAAATCAGCGCGGGTAGCCGTGTCCACAACAGGCGGTGCTCCACCCCGTTCATCGGGTCGGCGACGTAGTACATCGCATAAGGCAGTGTCAGGGCCAGTAGCCAGCTTCGGGTACGGCGCCGATCGTGGCGCTGACGCCATCGCCGAATCAGCGGCTCAACGCTCACCGGGTGCACCACTGAGATGAAATTGCCCACCCCAAGCCAGGACACGATGGGCACCGCGACGGTGGGAATCGTGATCGCCAGCCGCGCCGGCGTTTCTAGCCATAGGGTCAGAGCCATGGCGGCCCCCAAGGTAGGCAGCCCGACGATCACAAGCAGGGCAAGGTTTTTGATCAGCAGAATTCGCCGGAGCGGAACGCCGTCGGCCAACGCCTTGCTGACGCGGTAATGATCGGCACCGAGCAGATTGGTGGTGGTGGAATCGGCCAGCACCCACGACGAGAAATAGGTCCCCACCAAGATCACCCAGTCGGTCCGGTGCGGGCCGACGGTCAGCGGCTGCACCAGCAGCCACGTCGCGGCGAAGACCACATTGGCCACCACACCCATCAGCCAGTTACGCGGCGGGGTGAAAGCCCAGCGGAGTTCCGCACGCAGCGCGGCCCATAAGTCGGGTGCTGCGAGGTCCTTGGCGGCTCGTTGGGCCGCTACCGGGCGGGGTGCCGAGGCACGCACCGCGGCGCGCAAAGCGGCGCGCACGCGCGGTTGCATCGACACCGCAAACTCCCCCATGCGCGGCGTGCGACCATGCCTCGACGAGGTAATCAAGTGGTTGGCTCCTGGCAATCGCATCAATCATCGGGCTGGCCCGCATTTCCCCTCAGGGGAGGATAGCGACATGAACCGCAAACGCGTCGTCATTGCCGGGCTGGGCGACGCGGGTGTCTTGACCGCGATCCGTCTGTCCCGGTACGCCGACGTTGTCGGCATTTCGGTCAAGCCCGCCCTGGTGAGCGGGCAGGAACTCGGCGTTCGGCTCTCCCGCCCGGACGACTGGGCCCGCGATTACTGGATTCCATTCGACCGGTTCCGTCGCCTGGATCGGGTGACAACGGTGCAGGCCACCCTGAAGGGCGTGGATTTGGCTGCCCGGACGGTCTACGCCCGCCGTGACGATGGCGCGGCCATTGCCGAGGAGTATGACGCACTGGTCATCTCGACCGGAGTCAGCAACGGCTTCTGGCGGCAGCCGACGCTGCAGTCGGCCGCTGAGATCGGTGCGGAGCTGCGCGCCGCGCACGAGCGGCTCGCCGCCGCCAAGTCGGTGATCGTGGTGGGCGGCGGCGCGGCGGCGGTAAGCAGTGCCCTCAACATGGCAACCACCTGGCAAGAAAAGCGGATCGATCTGTTCTTTCCTGGACAGACCGCGCTGGACGCCCATCATCCGCGGATCTGGAACCGGATACGCGGGCGACTGATGGACCTGGGCGTGGGCGTGCACCCGGGCCACCGCGCCGTGGTGCCCGACAGTTTCACCGGCGATCAGATCACCATCGAACCCGTTCGCTGGAGCACGGGACAACCACCGGCTGAGGCCGAAGCCGTGCTGTGGGCGATCGGGCGGGTGCGCCCCAACACCGATTGGCTGCCGCCGGAATTGCTCGACGAGCGGGGGTTCGTTCGCGTCACACCAGAACTGCGAGTGCCCGGCTACCGCGAGGTCTACGCGGTGGGCGACGTCGCAGCCACTGACCCGCTGCGCAGCTCCGCCCGTAATCGTGGCGATGCGCTGGTGATGCGTAACATCCGCGCAGAGTTCGACGGCGGACGGCTGCGCGCGTATCGAGCACCGACGCGTCGATGGGGTTCGTTAGTGGGTGTACAGACCGACGGGCTGGAGGTTTTCCTGCCCACCGGCCACGCGTTCCGGTTCCCGTTGTGGGCGGTCGAGCGGGTGGTGATGCCCTGGATCGTGCGATGGGGCATGTATCGCGGCGTGCGAGAAAACCACCCGCTTGGATAGTTGCTGAAACCGGCGATCAGCTGCTGTTGAGCAGCAGCATCAGCCCGTAGTCCATGTGGATCTGTTGGTGGCAATGCAGCAGCGACAGGCCGGGTTGATCGGCGACGAAGTCGACCTCCATGGTTTGGTAACCACCCAGCATCGCGACGTCCTTGCGCACGCCCGCGGTGGGAGTACCGGCGAACTGGGTGATTTCGAAGGTGTGCCGGTGCACGTGCATGGGGTGCAGGTCGTCGCTGGCATTGCGGAAGCGCAACCGGTAGCGCTTGTCGCGCTGCACATTGAGCACTGGTTGGTTTGTGTCCATGGCAAATGCGGTGCCGTTGAAGGTCCACGCGTTGAACCCGTTGTCCGCGGCATTGCGTTTCTCGATGAGCAGCTCGATGGTGTGATCCGGTGGCGGCACAGGGCCGGGATTGGGGGTGGCGAACACCCGGTAATCCCATTTGAATGGCGGCGGCGCCGCCCATTGCGGATCCCCGCCGCGCCCGGCATATTCGACGACCACTCCCATGCCGTGCCCACGGTCGTCGTCGGACAAATCGCCGAGCACCCACACCCCCGGATTGGACATGGTGACAACCGCCGAGATTCGTTCACCGGCGCCCAGCCACAGCACCGGCACCGGTGCCGGATTCGGTACCGGGTTGCCGTCCAGCGCAACCACATTGAAGGTGTGCCCGGGCAGGGCCAAACTGCGGCTTTCGGTGGCGCTGCCATTGAGCACGTGCAGCAGCACCCGCTGACCGGTCTGCACGCGAATCGGATCGCCGCGGCCGAGCATGCGGCCGTTGACCGCAAAGGCGCCGTAGCTGACCTCGTAGCCGCGCGGGTCCCCGCGGCCGTGTGAGGCCGCCATCGCGGATTCACCCTTCTCTTTGAGGTCGGGCTGTTGGTCACCGGCCAGGAAATCGCTCGGCATGTCGCCCCCGCGGCTGAACGACGGGTCGAATTCCTTGAGTGTCAAGAAGACTTCTTGGTCGTAGGCCCCGGCGTTCTGTCTGGGTTCGATATAGACCGGTCCCACCAGCCCGCTGTACTGGCCGCGAGTCAGGTCGGCGCGCGGGACCACGTGCGTGTGATAGAAGCGGAAGCCCGCCGGACCGGGGACAAAGGAGATCCGCCGCATGCCGTGCGCGGGGATATAGGGCGTGCCCTCCTCGGCGGAGCCGTCGACGTCGACGCCCACCCGCTGGCCGTGCCAGTGCAGCTGTTCGGGTGAATCGGTGTCGTTGAAGATATCCACCCACGTCCGCTGCCCTTCTTTGAACCGCACCAGCGGACCGGGAAATTGGCCGTTGTAGGTCAACGTCGACACAATGTGATCCGGCGCCAATTCCACCGTTCCGATCCCGATCCGCAGCGTGTAGTCGGCTTTGCCCTGGGGCGGAGCTGGCGGCGCGGGCCGCGAGCACGCCGTCTGCGCCCCGACGCCGGCGCCGGCAGCCGCCAACGCCAATCCACGTTTGAAGAAATCCCGTCGATCGATCGACACGATCATCACTCCCGAGCGTCAGCGTTAAGGACAGGTAATAGGAATTCGATACGGCTGTTCAATTCGGTTGCCACACGGCGGAATTCGGCATAGCTGGCGCCGTCGCCGCCGAGCGCCGCCGACGGGTCGGGCACGCTCCAATGCGTGGTCGTGGCCACGCCGTGTTCGCCGGCATATTCGCGAACCTTGTCGCACAACGTGATTACGTAATCGAAACGCCGTCGGGCAACCGCGGCCAAGGGCTGGGGGCGCTGCCCACCAAGGTCGATGCCGTAGAGCTCGCGCATGACCCGTATGGCGTTGCGGTGTATGTGTGATTTGGGATGGCTGCCCGCGCTTGCGGTACGAATGCGGCCCTGGCCCCGCTTCTCCAGCAGCGCCTGGGCCATCGGTGAGCGCGCGCTATTGCCCGTGCACAAAAACAACACCGACCGCGGCGCGGGCTTGGTGGTAGGCCGGGGTGCGAGTGCCGGGTGCAGGGCGGCGGCCGCCTCGCCGAATGCCCCGGCGCAGTTCGTCAAGCTCAGGCGGTAGTAGGTGTCACGACCATCGAAGGTGCTGCGCCGCGCGTCGATGAACCCGGCCGAGCGCAACAGCCGCAAGTGATACGACACCAGGTTCTGCGGCTTCCCAACGGCGGCCGCAAGTTCCCGCACCCGGTGGTCGCCGGTCGCGAGTTCGGTCAGCATCGCCCACCGCAGCGGATGCGATGCCATCCGCATCAGCGGCGGAACCGCCGCCCGATTGGTCGCCACCACCTGTCGGACGATACATCAATTCAATTTGATAGGTTGACGGACGGCGGCGCGATGCGACACAAGCCGTGTTGGTTCCCCGCGACCGAGGAGACGCCAGTGTCCAAGAGCAACCCGGTGACCAACGGCGAGCTGCGGCGCAGCCTGGGAGTGTTCGATGCGGTGGTGATCGGCCTGGGCTCGATGATCGGCGCCGGGATCTTTGCTGCGCTGGGCCCCGCCGCCGGGGCCGCCGGCTCGGGGCTGCTTTTGGGCCTGGCGTTGGCCGCGGTCGTTGCCTACTGCAACGCCACTTCATCCGCGCGGCTGGCCGCGCTCTATCCCGCCTCCGGCGGCACCTACGTCTACGGCCGCGAGCGGCTGGGCGATTTCTGGGGATATTTGGCGGGATGGGGTTTCGTCGTCGGCAAGACCGCCTCGTGCGCGGCGATGGCGCTGACGGTCGGCATTTATGCGTGGCCGTCGCACGCGCACGCAGTGGCCGTTGCCGCGGCGGTAGCGCTGACCGCAGTGAACTACGCGGGGGTGCAGAAGTCGGCGTGGCTGACCCGCGCCATCGTCGCATTGGTGCTCGCCGTGCTGGCGGCCGTGGTCGTCGCGGTCTTCACCTCGGGCACTGCCAACGCCGAACAGCTTCGCCTGGTGGATGTGACCCTCGGCGGCGTCGTGCAGGCCGCGGGACTGCTGTTTTTCGCCTTTGCCGGTTATGCGCGCATCGCCACCCTGGGAGAGGAAGTGCGTGACCCGGCGCGCACCATCCCCCGGGCGATACCGCTGGCGCTCGGCATCGCCCTGGCCGTCTACGCACTCGTGGCTGTGGCCGCGCTGTCCGAATTGGGACCACGCCGTCTGGCCGCGGCCGCCGCGCCGCTGTCCGAGGCGGTGCGAGCGGCGGGGATAAGTTGGCTGGTGCCCGTCGTACAGGTGGGCGCGGCGGTCGCTGCGCTGGGCTCCCTGCTGGCGCTGCTGCTCGGCGTCTCCCGCACCACCTTGGCCATGGCGCGCGACCACCACCTCCCGCGCGCGCTGACCGCCGTACATCCACGGTTCCAGGTGCCCTACCGCGCCGAGCTACTGATCGGCGCGGTCGTCGCAGTCTTGGCAGCCACCGTCGACATGCGCGGCGCCATCGGATTCTCCTCATTCGCGGTGCTGATCTACTACGCCGTCGCCAACGCCTCTGCGCTGACCCTCCGACCCGACGAGCGTCGCCCCTACCGGGCGATCCCGTTGATCGGCCTGGTGGGATGCGTGGTTCTGGCGTTCGCGATGCCGCTGTCTTCGGTGCTGTCCGGCGTAGCGGTGCTCGGTATCGGGGTCGCGGCCTACGCGTTTCGGCGCCCCATGGGTGAGAACCGGTAGTCAGACTGGCGCGCTGATTCGATGAATGCTTGTATAGAAGGATGTCGAATCAAGCGCAGCGTTGCTGCCCCACCCTGGGGTCGGCGGCTCTCGGCGAATCGCAGGCAACGGAGCTGGCGGCCATGTTCAAGGCGCTGGGTGATCCGGTCCGCCTCCGGCTGCTGAGCCTGATCGCCAGCCATCCCGGCGGTGAAGCGTGCGTCTGTGAGATCTCGACGACGTTCGACGTTTCGCAGCCCACGATTTCCCATCACCTCAAACTGCTGCGCTCGGCCGGCCTGCTGGGCTGCGAGCGGCGGGGCACCTGGGTGTACTACTGGGTGATTCCCGCTGCCTTGCAACAGCTTTCGTCCGTCTTACATGTCGATGACGACCGACCGCTCGCGCCTAGCCCCGGGTGCGGTCCATGACCGAAACCACGACGACCGCGCCCGCCCCAGAAGCCGCAGCAACCCGCCTCTCCACCCTCGACCGGTTCCTGCCCGTGTTGATCGCAGCGGCGATGGCGGCCGGCCTGGTGCTGGGCCGACTGGTCCCGGGCATCGGGTCGGCGTTGAGTACCCTTGAAATCCAAGGCATTTCGTTGCCGATCGCGATTGGCCTGCTGGTCATGATGTATCCGGTGCTGGCCAAAGTCCGCTACGACCGGCTGGACGAAGTCACCGCCGACCGCAAGCTGATGGTCACCTCGTTACTGCTGAATTGGCTGATCGGGCCCGCCGTGATGTTCGCCCTGGCCTGGCTGCTGCTGCCGGATCTCCCCGAGTACCGCACCGGACTGATCATCGTCGGGCTGGCCCGCTGCATCGCCATGGTCATCATCTGGAACGACCTGGCCCGCGGTGACCGCGAAGCCGCCGCCGTGCTGGTTGCATTGAACTCGCTGTTCCAGGTCGGTATGTTCGCCGCGCTGGGCTGGTTCTATCTGTCGGTCCTGCCCGGCTGGCTTGGCCTGCCGCAAACCGGCATCGACGTCTCCCTGTGGCGGATCGCCCAATCCGTGCTCGTATTCCTCGGCATTCCGCTGCTGGCCGGATATTTGTCGCGGCGGCTGGGTGAGCGCTCGAAGGGCCGGCACTGGTACGAGTCCCGATTTTTGCCCCGCCTCGGGCCCTGGGCCCTGTATGGACTGCTTTTCACTATCGTCATCCTGTTCGCCCTGCAGGGCCACCAAATCACTTCCCGGCCATGGGATGTCGCCCGCATCGCAATCCCCTTGCTGGCCTACTTCACGATCGTGTGGGCCGGCGGATATGCCCTCGGAGTTGCGCTGCGACTCGGCTACCCGCGCACCACCACGCTGGCGTTCACCGCCGCCGGCAACAACTTCGAACTGGCCATCGCGGTGGCGATTGCCACCTACGGCGTCACGTCCGGCCAAGCCCTGGCCGGGGTGGTTGGACCACTCATCGAAGTACCCGTGCTGGTTGGCCTGGTCTACGTATCCCTGGCGCTACGTACCCGGCTTTTCCGAACCGAGCCGAACTGAGGAGCCGATGACCGACAAACCCAGCGTGCTATTCGTGTGCGTCCACAACGCCGGACGCTCGCAGATGGCCGCCGCCCTGCTGAGCCACCTGGCCGGGGATCGGATCGAAGTGCGCTCCGCCGGGACCGAACCCGCCGAGCAGATCAACCCCGTCGCCGTCGCCGCCATGGCCGAACTCGGCATCGACATCGCGGCCGCGACGCCGAAGATCCTCACTGCCGACGCGGTGCAGACCAGCGATGTCGTGATCACCATGGGCTGCGGCGACACCTGCCCCTACTTCTCGGGCCTGTGCTACCGCGACTGGAAACTGGCCGACCCCGCAGGTCAGCCGCTGGCCACCGTGCGAGCGATCCGCGACGAGATTGCCGGTCGCATCCACGCTTTGATCACCGAACTGCTGCCCACGGCAACCACTTAGCCCGCCGCCCAACAAAAGGAACCACCATGTCACGAATCCAGCTAGCCCTCAACGTCGACAATCTCGACGAGGCAATCACCTTCTACTCCAAGCTGTTCGGCACTGAACCGGCGAAGGTCAAACCCGGCTATGCCAACTTCGCGATCGCCGATCCCCCACTCAAACTGGTGCTGCTCGAGAACCCGGGCCACGGCGGCACCATTAACCACCTCGGCGTGGAAGTCGGCTCCAGCGATGCTGTGCACTCGGAAATCAGCCGTCTTACCGAGCAGGGTCTTGTCGCCGAAGCCGAGCTGAACACCACCTGCTGCTTTGCTGCCCAGGACAAGGTCTGGGTTACCGGCCCCGGCGGTGAGCGGTGGGAGGTCTACACCGTGCTGGCCGACTCAGACACCTTCGGAGCCGACACCGCGCAGACCGAGGAAACTTGCTGCCAGGCCTAAGCCGCGGCGTTGCCATTCCGGGGCGGCTTGAGCGGGAAGACTGAGCGAATGGCCGACCCGGGAACCGAAGCGTTCGAAAAGCTGGTGGCGCTGCTGAACTACCCGATGTTCGTGGTGACCACGCAAGCCGACGGCGTCGCGGCGGGCTGTTTGGTCGGCTTCGCCAGCCAGACCAGCATTCACCCACCTCGATTCCTGGTCGGCCTGTCCAAGAAGAACCACACCTATCGGGTCGCCTCGGGCGCCACTCACCTCGCTGTGCACGTTTTCGACCACGAGCACCTGAATACCGTGGAGCTTTTCGGCAGTCAGACCTGCGACACGATCAACAAGTTCAACCGCTGCTCCTGGCACCGCGGCCCCGCGCAGCTGCCCATTCTCGACGACGCGGCCGCCTGGTTCGTCGGGAAAATCATCGAGCGGTTCACCTTTGGCGACCACGTCGGGCACCTGCTCGAGCCGGTGGACGGCGAACCGCCGCAGGAACTGGAAAGCTGGGTGTCCTTCGGCGACGTCCGCCACTTGGAACCCGGCCACGAGGCGTAGCCGTTGAACCGGTCTTACGTGGGCGCCGTCGCCGGCATCGCGGAACTCGCGTCTTTTTACGCCGATCCCCCGGAGGGGGTGCGCGCCAACATGATCTTCAGCGCCGACGGCGCGGCCGCATTCGGCGGTCGCGCCGCCCCGCTGTCGTGTCCCGCCGATCAACAGTTGCTGAAAATTCTGCGAGGGTTCGCCGACGTCGTGCTGGTCGGCGCCGGCACCGCGCGCGCCGAGAACTATGGCCCGGTGCAACTCATCGACCGCGCAGGGCGCACCGCACCGCCCCCGATCGCGGTCATCACCCGGACCGGTGAACTGCCGGCCAGATTGTTAAGCAACCCCGACCAGCCACCGATCCTGGTGACCTGCGCGCAAGCAGCGGCGCGACACGATCTGCGCACCGACGGCCGTCGGCAAGTGCTGGTGGCCGGTGAGGACTCGGTGGACGTCACCCGTGCCGTCGGGCTGCTGCGCGCGCACGACATGCACCACATCCTGTGTGAGGGCGGCCCGACCGAGCTCGACAAGCTGGTGGAAGCCGACGCCGTCGCTGAGATCTGCGTGGCGCTGGCCCCCAAACTGGCCGCAAGCCAGCCGGTGGCCAGCACCTGACACCGTCGCGGCTGCCCGCGCCGGTGACGATGCGCCTCGAGCACGCGCTGGTGTACGACGACTACTTGTTCTTGAAGTACCACCGCTGACGATCGCTCGGCATGCAGCCCGTGCGGCCGCTTTCTATGATGAAAACGCCGGTTTGAAACGTTGATCGAATCGCCTGCGCGGCATCACCTTCAGCACATCGCCGTCCATTTTCTCGAGCGACACAGAGGAGGACCATCGGCCAGGTGAGCAGTTCAAAAGACGACGATGACTTCCGTAATCTGGCGGTGAACCGACTGCGTCCCAGCGAGCTTCGATGGGCGCTGAACCACGATGCCGTTCATGGGATCGCTTACGCGTTCAAGAATCCCGTCGCAGTTGCCGAATCCACTGACGATCCAGAAGACGACAGAAAGACTTACCTGGTACGGGTCCGGCGCGACGATTTGGCCAGGGCGCTGGGGAAGATCAACGAATGGATCACCGACAATCCCGGCCCAGCCGGGATGCAGGCTTTCGGATTCGTCCGGGCGCTGTCCCGGGAAGGATTAACCGAACGCGCAATTGGTGACGACGAGGATCGATAATCCGGGTCAATTCGAAGTAGCTGGCATTCGCTGTTCGCTGTGCCCTGCAGTTCTTGAAAACTTAACCTTATGCCTGCACGCTCCCGCATACTCGGGTTCGGCGCGCGCTGGGCGGGTGAGGAGTCTCCGATGGGTGACACGACCGCGGACTCGCGGGAGGGTACGCAGTTCGGGCCGTATCGGCTGCGGCGGCTGGTCGGCCGCGGCGGCATGGGTGACGTCTATGAGGCCGAGGACACGGTGCGCGAGCGCGTCGTGGCGCTGAAACTGATGTCGCAGACGCTGTCCAGCGATCCGGTCTTCCGGTCCCGGATGCGGCGCGAGGCGCGCACCGCGGGCCGTCTGCAGGAGCCACACGTGGTACCAATTCATGACTTCGGCGAGATCGACGGCCAGCTATATGTCGACATGCGGCTGATCGACGGCAAGGACCTGGCCACCATGTTGAGCCGCTACGGGCCCCTGTGGCCGCCGCGGGCGGTGGCGATAGTGCGCCAGATCGGCTCCGCGCTGGACGCCGCCCACGCCGCAGGGGTGCTGCATCGCGACGTAAAGCCGGAAAACATTTTGGTGAGCGCTGACGACTTCGCCTACCTGGTGGATTTCGGGATCGCCAGTGCCATATCCGACGACAAACTCACCCAGATCGGCACCACCGTGGGCACCGTCAAGTACATGGCGCCGGAGCGGTTCGGCGATTCCGAAATAACCCATCGCGCCGACATCTATGCCTTGACCTGCGTGCTGTACGAGTGCTTGACCGGATCCCCGCCGTATGTCGGTGACCAGATCAGCGTGATGGGCGCACATCTGCACCAGGCGATCCCGCGGCCCAGCGCCGCCCGGCCGAGCATCCCGGTCGCCTTCGACGGTGTGGTCGCCCGGGGCATGGCCAAGGATCCCGCGGACCGCTACGCCACGTGCGGTGATCTGTCCGCGGCCGCCTACGCCGCGCTGGCCGAGCCCGACCGGGATCGGGCCACCGACATCTTGCAGCGCAGCCAAGTGGCGCGGCTGCCGTCCGCATTCGCCGGGCGGCCGTCCAGCGGGATCGCGCACACCCCTGCGCATCCTTCCCCGCCCGGGCCGGTGTGGTCGGCGCCGTCGGGTCCCGGGGCGCCGGCCGCCACCGGCGGTCTGATACCCCAGCCGACGGGATGGCCCGGCACTCCCGGCTGGGGATTGCCCACCGGTGCCGGCACCGGGGCGCCGCCGCCATGGGGTCAGCCGCCGCGGGCCAGCCGTAAGCCTTGGCTGTGGGTTGGCGTCGCCGCCACCGTGATGGTGGCCATCGCCGGCCTGGTCTTGGTCTTGGTCTTGGTCCGACCGTGGCAGCCCTCGTCGCCGCCCGCGCCGACGTCGGCGCCGCCGCCGGACGCCGTTGCGCTGCGAGTGCTCGATGACGGTGTTTCTTTGGGCAGTTCGGCGGCATCGGTGACGATCGACATCTTCAACGAACCCATCTGCCCGCCGTGCGGCAGCTTCATCCGGTCGAACGCGAGCGACATCGCCAGCGCGCTGAACAACAAGAAGCTTGCGGTGCGATATCACCTGCTCGACTTCCTCAACGACAAATCGCACAGCAAAAATTACTCGATCCGCGCGGTGGCGGCGACGTATTGCGTCGCCGCGCAGAACAATCCGAAGCTCTACACCGACTTCTACTCAGGTCTGTTCGCCAGCAACTTCCAACCGCAAGAGGACGGCGCAGAAGACCGTACCGATGGCGAACTGGCCCAACTGGCGAAAACCGTCGGCGCGGACGCCAGCGTCGTCTCCTGCATCAAGTCGGGCGATGACGTCGAAACCGCCAAAACCAAAGCCGCGAACGGTTACACCACGCTGACCGGGCTCGGCGCCAACGCCACCCCGTTCGTGTGGGACGGCACGACGTCGGTGAACTACCAAGATCCCACCTGGCTCACGAAGCTCATCGGGTAGTTCACGTGGTCAACGACTTCACCCGGGCCACCGACAGCGACCGCAACGACACCTGCCAAGTGCTTGACGCGGCGCTCGAAGACGGCCAGTTGTCGACCGAAGAACACCGCGAGCGGGTGAGCGCCGCCACGAAAGCCACCACCCTGGGCGAACTGCGGTCACTGGTGGCCGACCTGCAAACCCATCCGGCCGCGGGCGCACTACCGACAACGGGTTCAAGAGCCCGGGCGCGCGGGATCTGGATTGCGGCAGCGGTGACGCTGGTGGTGATCGTCGCTACCGTCGCCTGGGTACTGCAGCGCCCCACCGTTTCAACTCCCTCGGTGTCGAGCACCACCACGGCCGCCACCACCGGCAAACGGCACTGGTTCGGCGGCGGTCGCAACGAGTACGACACCACCACCACCGCCACCACCGGCACAGCTGCGTCGTTCAGCGGGGTTACCGGCGTGTTAGCCCAAATGCGGACACAGTTCGGCGACACTCTGGGCTACCAGCTGAACATCTACCAAGATCAGGCGGTGGTCGAGCGGCCCGACACCGCGAACGCGCAGAAAATCGTGATATGGCTTTACCGCAGCGGGAATTGGGCCAACGTCGGACCCAAAATGGCCGTTTCGCCAGGCTTGGCAGTCGGTGACCTGAGCAAGTTCGACGTGCAAGCTGTCTTGGGCGTCGTGCAGCAGGCACCGCAGACCCTCCACATTTACGACGCCAACCAACTGTATTTGACGATCGAGTCGCGCAAGGACGGCAGTTTGAACATGCGAATTCACGTCTCCGACGGCGCCCTCGGCGGCTTTATCACGGTTGCTCCGGATGGCGCCGTGACCGAGGTGTCTCCCCCGGCCCGCTGACCCGCAGCCAGAACCGTTCGATCACAACCTTTTTCAGGGTGTTTCTCTATCAGCCAACGAGGTCCGGCTCTGCATCCAGAGCGGCACGGGTTGCGATCCGGCCGGCTTCCAGGGCAGCGTCGATCTTTTTGAAATCCAACGGACCGATGGCTGAGATGTCCGGCTCGATGATGGCCGCGATACGCGGAAGTTCGGCCAGATTGCCAGTGGAGGCCGCCAAATCCACGGTGCGAAGCAACGTCTCCTGCAGCGGCGGTAGGGCGACGTCGGTGCCGGTTACCAGGCGCCGAATAAACCCGGGGGCTGGATGATTGACGGTAGCAGACCGAATTCCCGCGACGGCAGAAACTTTCGGCTCAGATCAACGCATATGACTTGCCCGTCTTGGTCACTGCACATCACGTCAGCGGGGAGGTTGTTGGGCAGCCCGCCGTCGATGAGCAGTCGATCGCCTTGTTGCACAGGTGGAATGAGACCAGGGATGGAGATCGATGCCCGCACCGCGAGAGACACCAGCCCACGGCGATGAATGATCTGATCACTGGAAATCAGGTCTGCGGATACGGAGACAAACTGTTTGGGCAGATGCTCGATCAAGGTGTTGCCGAGGAATCCTTGCACCAGGCGGTCGACGCGTCCCCCGCGGGCGAGCGCTATCGCGGGGATCGCATAGTCGCCGAGCGGGCTGGTCTGCGCGATGAAGTTCCGCGCCGCAGCGGTCGCCTCCGGCGCGTCCATTCCCAGCGCGAAAGCCGCTGCGGCAATGGCTCCGGCGCTGGTGCCGCCAAATCGGTCGATGACGACACCTGCCCGGGTCAGTTCCTCGTAGACGCCGAAGTTCGCCAGCCCGCGTGCTCCGCCACCGGCCGCCCGGGCTGCTTTGCCACAAATTCTCGCGCTGCTGCACCGATGAGCATCGCGATTGGCAAAACCGGGCCACTACCATCGCGCGCCCAGGACAGCGATGTTGTACTTTTCGTGCGGAGATCCGTGCGCGCTTCCGTTCGTGGTTGTTGCCGAGGCTTGGTGAGTTGATTGGAGTCAGCGGTGACCGGCGCGCAGGACTCGCGGCTGGGAACGATGTTCGGACCCTACCGCCTCAATCGGCTGCTGGGCCGCGGCGGGATGGGTGAGGTCTACGAAGCCGAGCACACCGTCAAACAGTGGACGGTAGCGCTGAAACTGATGTCGCACACGTTCAACGAGGCAGCTGTTTGATCGCGTGCGGCACCTACAACGACCATCCGAACGTGGTCTGGACCAATGCATGCTCAGCGACGTCGCTGGGGACACGGGCACCGTCGAAGACCTGCACACCTGGTGGGACGGCAACGGCTAAGCGTCAGAGGATATAGAGCATTTCCTGGTAGGTCGGCAGTGGCCATAGGTCATCGGCGACAACGCTTTCCAGCGTGTCGGCGGCACTGCGCACCGCGTCCATCGCAGGTAGCAACGCGCCCTGGGCGTGCTTGGCCTCGTCGAGCGCCGACTCCGCCGAGTGGTCGGACAGCGCGGTCTTCAGCGCGGCCAGCGCCGCGGTGAGATCGCCGATCGGAACTGAAACCGCTTGCAGCGCAGCCATGCTCGGCTCAAGGCCGGCGGCCTTCAGGGTCGCGACATTCTGCGCAAGCTCGGTCTGGTAGCGGATCGCAGCCGGCAGGATGATCGTGGTCCCAATCTCCAGTATCAGCTTCGCCTCTACCCCGATGGTCAGCGCGTACTGCTCCAACCGGACCTCGTAGCGGCTGTGCAGCTCACGTTCGTTGAACACCCCATATTTGGCAAAGACTTCCACCGCTTCCGGCTTGATCAGTTCCGGGATGGCGTCCAGCGTCGTTTTTAGGTTCGGCAGGCCGCGTTCGGCCGCCTCGATCTGCCAGTTTTCCGAATACCCGTCGCCGTTGAACACCACCGCACCGTGTTCGGTGATGATCTCGGTGAGCAGCTTCTGCACCGCCACATCGAAGTCCTCGCCATCCTCGACGGCCTTCTCCAGGATGGTGGCCATGTAGTCCAGCGAGTCGGCCACGATCGTGTTGAGCACAATCATCGGCACGGCAACCGTCTGCCCGGAGCCGGGCGCCCGGAACTCGAACCGGTTTCCGGTGAAGGCGAACGGGCTGGTGCGGTTGCGATCACCCGGGTCGGTGGGCAGTGGGGGCAGCGTGTCAACACCAATGATCATGGTGCCCTTGCCCTTCGACGTGGTGGCCGCCCCCTTGGCGATCTGCTCGAAGACGTCGGCGAGCTGCTCACCGAGGAAGATCGAGATGATCGCGGGTGGTGCCTCGTTTGCACCCAAGCGGTGGTCGTTGGTGGCCGACGCCACCGAGACCCGCAGCAGCCCGGCGAACTTGTGCACGGCGCGGATCACCGCCGCGCAGAACACCAGAAATTGGGCGTTTTCGTGCGGGGTGTCGCCCGGAACCAGCAGCGAGCCCAAGTCGGCGTTGCCCACCGAGAAGTTGACGTGCTTTCCCGATCCGTTCACCCCCGCGAACGGCTTCTCGTGGAACAGGCATTCCATGCCGTGCTTTTTGGCCAGCGTCTTGAATACCGTCATCAGCAGCTGCTGGTGGTCGGAGGCGATATTGGCCCGTTCGAACATCGGCGCGACCTCGAACTGGCCCGGTGCCACCTCGTTGTGCCTTGTCTTGGCCGGGATTCCGAGTTTGAAGAGCTCCCGTTCGGCGTCCATCATGAAGCCGAGGACGCGCTCGGGCACCGCCCCGAAGTAGTGGTCGTCGAACTCCTGGCCTTTCGGCGGCTTCGCGCCGAACAGGGTGCGACCGGCGTTGATGAGGTCCGGTCGGGACAGGAAGAAGTGCCGATCGATAAGGAAGTACTCCTGTTCCGGACCGCAGAACGACAAGACCTTGTTGGGGTCTTGGTGGCCGAACAGCTTCAGGATGCGCTCGGCGTGGGTACCCATCGCCTGCTGGCTGCGCAGCAGCGGGGTCTTGTAGTCCAGTGCCTCGCCGGTCATCGAAACGAAAACAGTTGGGATACAAAGCGTATTGCCGTTGGGGTTCTCCAGGACATAGGCGGGACTGGTGACGTCCCAGCCGGTGTAGCCGCGTGCCTCGAAGGTGCTGCGCAGCCCGCCGGAGGGAAAGCTGGAGGCGTCGGGCTCGCCTTGAATCAGCGTCTTGCCGGCGAACTCGGCCAGTGTTTGCCCGTCGGAGATGGGTTCTAAGAAACTGTCGTGCTTTTCGGCCGTCAGGCCGGTCATCGGGTAGAAGACGTGGGCGTAGTGGGTGGCGCCCTTTTCCAGCGCCCAGTCCTTCATGGCCGCCGCGACGGAGTCGGCGACGGCCGGGTCGAGTTTGGCGCCCTTTTCGATGGTGGCCGCGACCGACTTGTACACCGACTTGGGTAGCCGCGCTTGCATCTCGGCCTTGGTGAAGACGTTGGACCCGAAGATCTTTCCCGGGGTTTCGCCGGGTACGAAACTGATGGCCGGCGGGACATATGCCTCGACGTTTGTGATCGCCTGCAGGCGGACGGCGTTTCCGCTCAATGGAGCTCCTATCATAGAGGGGGTCCACGAAGTTTCGTTGGCTTTTCCTTGGCCAGACGTGGACCGACTCACATTAGGAAGCTTCGATGGCAGATTTGTTACGCCGGCGTCAACGGTAGAGTCGCTACCGTTTCGAATTGGAGACGGCCGCCGGCGGCAACAGCATGGCACGGGCCGCCGAGTCGTCGCCGGGACCCGTGGCCGCAGCGCCTATCGGCGGTACCCGGGTGGCCCGCACGTAGACGGTGTCGGCGTCCCGCAAGGCCAACGCCTCGGCATCGCCGCGGGTGATCTGGGCGGTGAATGGAGCTCCATTGGCCAAATTCGTCAATTCCACCCGGACTTCAAATCCCAGCACCACCACGCGGTCGACGCTGGCCCGCACCAGTCCGATGGACTCCGCTGACCCGTCGCCACCGGCGATCGCCATCTCCGGATTGCGGCCGACCCGGATGTCGTGAGGGCGCACCAGGGCACCGTTCAGGACCGAGACCGCTCCCAAGAAGGACATGACAAATGCGTTCGCCGGCGCGTCGTAGACCTCGGTCGGAGATCCGACCTGCTCGATGCGGCCCTTGTTGAGCACGGCGATCCGATCTGCCACATCCAACGCCTCCGCCTGATCGTGGGTTACCAGCACGGTAGTGACGCGTACTTCGTCATGCAGGCGCCGCAGCCAGGCTCGCAGATCCTCGCGCACCTTGGCATCCAGTGCGCCGAACGGCTCGTCCAGCAACAGCACCTGCGGGTCGACAGCGAGCGCCCGCGCCAGCGCCATCCGCTGACGTTGGCCACCGGAGAGCTGATTGGGATAACGGTTTTGCAACCCGCCCAGCCCCACCACGTCCAGGAGGTGATCGACCTTCTCTTTGATCGCAGCCTTGGGTAGTTTGCGGATCTTCAGCCCGTAGGCGACGTTGTCACGGACTGTCAGATGCTTGAAGGCGGCATAGTGCTGGAACACGAATCCGATGCCGCGGCGCTGCGGCGGCACCCGCGTGACGTCGTGGCCGTGGATCGTGACGGTTCCGCTGTCGGGTTGGTCCAGCCCGGCAATGGTGCGTAACAGCGTCGACTTTCCCGAACCGCTGGGCCCAAGCAACGCCGTCAGCGAACCGGTCGGCACCACGAAGTCCACGTGATCCAAGGCGACGAAATCCCCGAAGCGTTTGCACGCGCCGCGCACTGTGATGGCGAATGCCTCGGTGCTCGTCTCGGCCATATTCCCGTGTCTCCCTTGTCAGGCCAGTCGGCTCGCCCGCGCGCGGCGAACGAACAGAATCGTCTTGACGATCAAAAAAGCAACGGCAACACCCATCAGCAGCGTCGACAACGCATACGCGCCGTACTCGGCCCCCCGCTGATAGCGGTCGTTGACCAGCAGGGTGAGTGTTTGCGACTTCCCCGCGAGGTTGGACGACACCATGATCACCCCGCCGAACTCGCCCAGCGTGCGCGCGGTGGTCAATACAACGCCATAGGTGAGGCCCCACCGAATGGACGGCAGCATGACCCGCCAAAACGTCTGCCACCAACCCGAGCCCAGCGTCGCCGCTGCCTCCTCCTGCTCGGTTCCCAACTCCTGCAATACCGGCTGAACCTCACGCACCACGAACGGCAGGGTGACGAAGATGCTGGCAAGGACAATGCCGGGCAGGCCGAAAATGATCTTGAGCCCGAAGTCGCGCTCCACAAATCCCAGGGCGCCGGCCGATCCCCACAGCACGATCAACGCGACACCCACGATGATCGGCGACACCGAAAATGGAAGGTCGATAATCGCCTGCAGCACGCCCTTGCCGCGAAAGCGCTTGCGCGCCAGCAGTAATGACGTCGACACGCCGAAGATCACGTTCAACGGAAGTACGATGGCCAGCACCAGCAGCGACAAGTTGAGCGCCGACCTGGCCGCCGGAGTGCTGACCCAGTCGTAGAACTGTCCAATGCCGGGCTTGAAGGTCCGCCACAAGATCAGCGTCGCCGGAACGATCAGCATGACGGTGATGTACGCCAATACGACGTGCCGGGTGAGGTACCGAACCCATGACTTCGACGTCATGCCGCCGTCTCCTCGCGTTTGGCCGCGCGCCCCCCAACGATCCGCAAGAACAGCAACACCAGAAACGAAATAGAGAGCAGCACAATGGATATGGCGCAGGCACCGGTGCGGTCGTCGTTCTCGATCAACGCGCGTATCCACTGCGAGGAAACTTCGGTCTTGCCCGGTACGGCGCCACCGATCGTCACCACCGAGCCGAACTCGCCGATGGCCCGGGAAAACGACATGCCCGCGCCGGACAACAGCGCGGGCAGCAGCGACGGCAGCACGATCGACGTGAAGACCTTGCGGCCGGTGGCGCCCAGCGCCGCTGCGGCCTCTTCGACTTCCCGATCCAAGGCCAACAGCACCGGTTGCACGGCACGCACCACGTAGGGCAGCGTGACGAACGCCAGTGCCATCGCGACTCCTGGTGGAGTGTGCTGCAGATGGATATGCGCGGGACTGCTTTTGCCGTAGAGGGCGAGCATCACCAGGCTGGTGACGATGGTTGGCAGCGCGAAAGGCAGGTCAATAACGGCGTCGACGAGGCCCTTGCCGGCGAAGCCGTCGCGTACCAGCACCCACGCCGTCAGCAGACCGAGCACGAAGTTGAGGACGGTGACCACGACGGAGATGGTCAACGTCACCCGGAACGACTCCAAGGCGGCATGCGACGTCACCGCGAGCCAGAAGGCCTGCCAGCCGCCGCCGATGGCCTGCCACGCGATGGCGGCCAACGGCAGCAGCACGATCACCGAAAGCCACAGCGCCGCAACGCCAACCCGCAACGACGTGCGGGCCGACTGGCTCGGCTTGCGCGCCGGCGATGCAAGCGGGGCCACACTGGCGGATTGGGCACGTTCGGGCCGGATCGCTGCGTCGGTGCTTTGGCCCAGAGTTGACGTGGTCATCCGGTGGCCTGCGTGTAGATCTTGGTGATGCTGCCGGTGTTCTTGTCGAACAGGCGGGAATCCACCGTCGCCCAGCCGCCGAGGTCGGCCACCGTCCACAGTTTCACCGGTACCGGAAACTGCTCCCGGAAGTCGGTCGCTACGGCCGGATCGACCGGCCGGAAACCGGCCTGCGCCCAGAGCTTTTGCGCCGACGCGGTGTACTGGAAGTTCTTGAAAGAGATCGCCGCGTTCAAATGCAGGCTGGTGCTCACCACCGCGACCGGGTTCTCGATCTTGAAGGTCTGCGGTGGGTTGACGTGTTCCACCGGCTTACCGTGCCGTTCGGCGGCGATGGCCTCGTTTTCGTAGCTGATCAACACGTCTTCGCTGCCTTCAACAAAGACATCGGTGGCGATCCGCCCCGATCCGGGGCGCAATTTGACGTGATACCGCACCAAGTCGCTGATGAAGTCGACACCGGCTTGATTGTCCCGGCCGCCATCGCTTTTGACCGCGTAGGGGGCGAGCAGGTTCCACTTCGCCGAGCCCGAGCTGAGCGGGCTGGGAGTAATGACCTCGACGTCGGGCCGCAACAGGTCGTCCCAATCTTTGATGTTTTTCGGGTTGCCTTTGCGCACCACCAAGGTGACCACCGATCCGAACGGGATGCCCTTCCTGCCGTCGGTGTCCCAGTCCGCAGATACCTTGCCGGCCTTGACCAATCGGGTGATGTCCGGTTCGGCAGAGAAGTTCACGACATCGGCCGGTTTTCCTTCGACAACGCCTCGCGACTGGTCGGCCGAGGCCGCGTACGAGGTGACCACCTGCACGCCCTTGCCCTCCTCGGAGGCGTTAAACGCTGAAATCACCTTGCTCCATCCGGGTTCTGGAACCGAATAGGCGACCAGGGTGATGCTGGTATGGGCGTCGGCGATCCCGGCGCCCCCGGCGACGTCGCTGCCCCCACTGCCGCGACACGCTGCCACGACCGCAAGAATCAGGGTGAACGCGACGACAGGACGCCAGCGCATTTCGCTGCCGATGTTGTCGGGCATTCTGCGGCCTTTCACTGCGGGACAAGGGGTATCGATCCCGTTGCTGCGGAACGGCGGCTACGTCAGTTCGCCAACTCGATGCCGGGCCGCGCACGGGCTCTAACGGTCAGCGGCAACAGTGCACGCATGCATGGCTCTGGTGAACACCGGCTGCCACACGCATGGCGCGAAGCCTAACAGGGTGAATGGGCGTACGCGTGCCACCGCAGAGGCGACGGCTGCGGCATGATGCGTGATGCAGAATCGAATCGGCGCGCAACCGCGGACCGGTTTACCCGGGTGTACCGCCGAAGCGGCACAGGCAGCGCATCAGCCGGAGTCCCTTGTCGGGCAAGCCGTTTAGCGACGCCGCCTGAAGGCAAGCCGTCGCTGCGACGAGCCAAGCCGCGCCGAACCGTAAAGCCGCAGGTCGCGCGCCCAGCAGGGTTGGGAAGTTGATCCGCCCGGCTGGCTCGGTGGGCCTCTTGCATCGGCGAATTATGGGGACGAGCTTGCGCGTCGACCGGACCTGCTGTCCTATCACTGGCCGTTGCCCGCCGGCATCGCGGGCGCCCCGCGATGGTGCGCCGAGGTAAAAGTCACGCTGATCTCAACATGGCGACTGCCCGGGCATCCCCCATGGAGTGGTCCCTCCGGACTGCCGTTGGCTATGCCCGCTGGTCACCCGGGGCGCCCGATTCTTCTTGGTGCTCAGCGTCGTCCACCGTCAACGGCAGTGCCAGGTCTTCCAGCGGTCGTTGCTCGGCCGCGACGCCCACCCAAAGTTCCACCAGCCCGGCGGTCGCCATCACGACCGCTCCGATAAGGAACGACCAGACGACCTCACCGCGCTGCCCGGAATTGATCAACTGACCGAACAGCAGCGGGCCGGTGATGCCGCCGATCGCCGTGCCTACCGCGTAGAAGAAGGCGATCGCCAGCGCCCTGGTTTCCATCGGGAAGATCTCGCTGACCGTCAGGTAAGCCGCGCTGGCCCCCGCCGAGGCCAGGAAAAACGCCACGATGAGCACGCCCATGAATGCCCAGACACCACCGGCCTGGGTGAGGAACACCAGCGCGAGCACCACGGCCATGACGGCAGAGCCCACGTACGCCAGCGTGATCATCGGTTTGCGGCCGATGGAGTCGAACAACCGGCCCAGTATCAGCGGGCCGGCGAAATTGCTCAGTGCCCACAGGACGAAGAAAACCGGCACCGTCCCCGACGGCACCGCGTAGAACGCACTCAGCAGCGTGCCCAAGTTGAACGTCACGCCGTTGTAGAGGAACGCCTGACCGATGAACAGTGCTAGCCCGAGGACCGCACGCCGCGGATAGAGCTTGAAGGCCACCTTGGCGATCTCCCGAAAAGAAATCGCGCTGCGCTGACGAATTCGAAGCTGCCGCCCCTGCGGCTCGGGCAGCGGTTGGCCGGTCTCCTGCCGGACTGCCTCTTCTATCTCGCCCACCACTCGCTCCGCTTCCTCTTCGCGGCCGTGGATGAACAACCACCGCGGGCTCTCCGGCACGTTGCGGCGAACGAGAAGAACGAAAATGCCGAGAATGGCGCCGATGCCGAAGGCGAGACGCCAGCCGATGTTCGCCGGGAAGTTCGACGTGTCCAGAAGGATCAGCGCGCCGCCCGCTCCCGCGGCCGAGCCCAACCAATACGTCCCGTTGATCACCAGGTCGACGCGCCCGCGCACGCGCGCGGGGATCAACTCGTCGATTGCCGAGTTGATGGCGGCATACTCGCCGCCGATGCCGGAGCCGGTGAAGAAGCGTGCCAGGAAGAAATACCAAGGGGCGAAAGCGAAAGCCGTCGCTACGGTGGCGGCCAAATAAATCGCCAGGGTGAGGATGAATAGGTTTCGCCGGCCGAAGCGGTCCGTCAGGTGGCCGAAGAACAGCGCGCCCAGACACGCCCCGGCGATGTAGATCGCCGCGGCCATGCCGATTTGTGCGGCGTCGAGCGCAATGCCGCTGTCCTTGTCCATGAGCCGGGCCGACACGTTGCCCACCATCGTGACCTCGAGCCCATCGAGGACCCACACGCCACCCAGGCCGATGACGACGCGCCAGTGAAACCGCGACCACGGCAGCCGATCCAACCGTGCCGGAACATGGGTCGTGATGGTTTTGGTTTGCACGCTGCCGCTCATCTGGCTCCTATCTGGGTCGACGGAGTACTACCCCGGCAAGGCGGATGGCAAGCCTCAGCCGCGGTCGGTGCGCGACTCCTCAGGAGTCCAGGCCTGCGGTTGGCCGGGCTGGCCGGGAAAGAGGAAATCGATGAACGCCGCGGCCGTGGGTTGCGGTTCGTGGTTGGCCAGTCCCGGCCGCTCGTTGGCCTCGATGAAGACGTAGTCGGCGCCGGTGGCGTCGGGCACCAGCAGGTCGATGCCCGTCACCGGGATACCGATCGCTTCGGCCGCAGTAACCGCGACCCGACACAGCTCCGGGTTCACCACTGCGGTGACATCGTGGATGGTGCCGCCCTGATGCAGGTTGGCGGTCCGACGAACACGAAGCCGATTTCCTTGGGGCAGAACCGCATCCAGCGTCCAGCCGGCCTCAGCGACGGTCGCCTCGGTGAGGTCGTCTAGCGGGATGCGGGATTCACCACCGGTGGCCGCGGAGCGCCGACGGCTTTCGGCGGCGATCAGGTCTCGTATGGTGTGCTCCCCGGTGCCGATGATCTCGGGCGGCATCCGCAGCGCGGCAGCGACCACCCGGCCGTCGATCACCACCAACCGAAGGTCGTCACCGGTGATGCGCTGCTCGATGAGCACATCCGGATAGTGTTTGCGGGCCCGCTCCAGTGCGGCTGCGAGCTCGTCGGGGCCCTTGTCGGCGGTCACTCCGACAGTGATGCCTTTGCCCTGTTCTCCGCGAGTCGGTTTGACCACGACCTCCCCGACCGCGGCCAGGAATTTGTAGTCGCCTTCGTCGAAGGTGGCCAGCCGGGCCCGGGGCACGGTGATGCCCGCCTCCGAGACGAGGCGGCGTGTCAAACGCTTGTCGTCGCAACGGCACATGGCGATTGCCGAGGTGTATTCGGACAGCGATTCGCGGGTGATCACGCTGCGGCCGCCGTGGGTGAGTCGCATCTCCCCCGTCTCGGCATCGAGGACCTCGACCCAGATTCCGCGCCGCAACGCCTCGTCGGCGATGATCCGCGCGTACGGGTTGAGGTCATCGACCGTTTCCGGGGGCGGGCTGAACAGCGGCTCGTTGATCGCGTTCTTACGCTTGATCGCCAGCACCGGGACGCGGCGGAAACCCAGCTTTTCGTAGAGGCTGATGGCGGCGGCGTTGTCGTGCGCTACGGAGAGATCCATATAGGCGCGGCCTGCGCTGCGGAAGTGCTCGGCCAGGGTTCGGGTGAGGAGGGCGCCGATCCCGGGGAGCCCGGCGGCCGGGTCGACGGCCAGCGTCCACAAGCTCGATCCTTGCTCCGGGTCGGAGAACAGCAGTTCGTGGTCGACGCCGGTGACGGTGCCCACCACGGCGCCGTCCGCGTCACGCACTGCCAGCAGGTACGTCACCGCCGGCACATTCAGATGGTTGTCCCAGATCACGTCGACCCCGGCCGGGACCATTCCGCACCGCACATAGACACGGTTCATGGCATCGGCGTCGACCGGGTCGTTGAGCGTGCGCACGGTCACGCCGAGCGGTGCCGGCGACGAGTCTTCCGGTGACGAATCGGTGAAGCGGAGCCGATAGGTGTGGCTGGGGTCGATGAAGAGCTCGCTCGGCGCTTCGGCGACCACGACGTGGGATTCGCGTGCGTAGATGCAGATGTCGCGCCGGCCCGGCCCTTCCCGCCGCAGCGCCTCGACCAGCTCGTGAGAATCGGCGAAGGTCTGCCCGAAAATCAAACGGCCCCAACCCAATTCAAGTTCAACGTCCTTGGCCATCGCCTCCACGAGGTCCGGTGGCGAGGCGTCATGTAGCCCCAGGGTGATCGCCTCGGTATGGTCGCCCGGAGGTTCGAACGCGGTCATGCCACCGGTCCTGTCACGCCATGACGCTGCAACCACAGCTCGAGCAGGGCGATCTGCCACAGTTCATTGCCGCGAAGCGGGGTCAGCCTGCCGTTGGGGTCGGCAAGCAGCGCGTCCACGGCTTCGGTATTGAACAGACCGCGCTCCTTGGCGGTCGGCGAATACAGCGCGTCACGAACCATGTCCAGGTAGGGGCCTTCCAGATGGGTGAGCGCGGGTACCGGGAAATAACCCTTGGGCCGGTCGATGACCTCGGCTGGAATCACCCGTCGGGCAGCCTGTTTGAGAACACCCTTGCCCTCGTGAGCGATCTTCAGATCCGGGGGGCAGGTCGCCGCCAGTTCGACGAGCTCGTGGTCCAGGAATGGAACGCGGCCCTCCAAGCCCCAGGCCATGGTCATGTTGTCCACCCGCTTCACCGGGTCGTCCACCAGCATCACCGTGGTGTCGAGCCGCAGCGCACGGTCGATGCCGGTCTCGGCGCCGGCGCGCGCGAAATGCTCGGTGACAAAGCGCTCGCTGGGATCGCCCGGCGCGATGAACGCTGCTCCCACCAGAGCCTCGACGCCCGCGGCGTCGCGGTCGAAGAAGGCAGCGCGGTATTGGGCGACCGAGCCCTCGATGGTGGCGGCCTCGGGTGCGCCCATCGGCGGGTACCAGTGATAGCCGGCGAATACCTCGTCGGCGCCCTGCCCCGACTGCACAACCTTTACGTGCCGGGAAACTTCCTGGCTGAGCAGGTAGAAGGCGACGCAGTCGTGGCTGACCATCGGCTCGCTCATCGCGCCGATCGCTCCGTCGAGTGCGGGCAGCATCCGCTCCGTTTCGATACGGATCTGATGATGGTCGGTCTGGAAGCGTTTGGCGACGATATCCGAATACTGAAATTCGTCGCCCTTGACGCCCCCCGCCGATTCGAAACCGATGGAGAACGTCGACAAGCCGGTCTGGCCGGCCTCGGCGAGCAGACCCACGATCAGGCTGGAGTCGACCCCGCCCGACAACAAGCAGCCCACCGGCACGTCGGCGACGAGCCGGCGCTTGACCGCGAGCCGCAGTGCCGACAACACCGCGTCTTCCCAGTCGCGTTCCGACCAATCAGAACGGCTCTGTTGCCTGGTGAAGTCGGGGGTCCAGTAGGTGGTGGTGGTGCGCCGACTGTCGGGCTCGATGGCGACCAGCGACGCGGGCGGTACTTTGCGCACCCCGCGCAGGATGGTGGCCGGCGCCGGGACGACGGAGTGAAAGGTCATGTACAGGTGCAGCGCGATTGGATCGATCCGAGTGTCCAGGCCGCCGCCGGCCACCAGTGCGGGCAGCGTCGAGGCGAATCGGATCCGGTGACTGTCTTCGGTCAGGTAGAGCGGTTTGATGCCGAGCCGGTCCCGGCCAAGCAATACCCGGCCGCTGTCGCGCTCGGCGATGGCGAACGCGAACATGCCGTGCAGGTGTGTGACGAAGTCGTCGCCCCAGCGGTGATAAGCCTTGAGCAGCACTTCGGTGTCGCTGTGCGAGAAGAACCGGTAGCCATGCCCGGTGAGTTCGCGGCGAAGCTCCTTGTAGTTGTAAATGCAGCCGTTCCAGGCGATAGTCAGGCCGAGTTCGGAGTCGACCATCGGCTGGGCGCCGGCCTCGGTGAGGTCGATGATTCTGAGGCGACGATGACCGAGTGCCACCCGGCCCTGGGACCACGCGCCGGCCGCGTCCGGACCCCTCGGTGCCAGCACGGCGGCCATTGCCGACACCGCTGCGACATCGGGGACTCGCCCGTCGAGCCGTACCTCCCCGGTGACTCCGCACACTCCTTGCACCATACCTAAGGCCGTTTCGGCGCGCCGTGCCGCCACTAGAAGCGGTTGCTGTGATCGCGCTCATGATCGCGAGGTCACAACGTCAGGATCCGCGCTTTCGCCGTCCAGATTGCGGCCGACCAATCAGTGGCCGAGGCCGATTCAGTTGTCGCTCACCCATGTTTGCCGAGCCCTTGATCCGATAGTTGTTAAATCTTGGTTGCGCACGGGTGTCATGCCGCAGACCGTATCGGTCAGCTGGGTCGTCGGACGAGCGTTGGGCCTGTTCGCGGTCGAGCTGATGCGGCATTGTTGCCCGAGCTGGTGTCGCGAACTAAAATCGCAGGGATACAACAATTTTCGATGCCCGGGCGGCAGTGCCAGTCGTGCTCCAACACTGACCGCCAATCTGTTCGGCCAACCAGGGCCCGTTGCCCCCGACCCTGCCACAGAGGTTTGGCGGTGGATTGGGCGGTTATGAAGGCAAGAGGGATTTCTTGATTTCGGTTAATGTGCAGCCACCGCCGGGCTTGACCTAAAGCCAGTCGCCACGTTGAGGGAGACCGTGACCCAAAATGAACATGGGTGTTGGGAAGTGGTCGACAACCAGCGCGATCCTGCTGTCTGTCGCCGGTGTCCTATGCGCGGCGCCGGCGTCAGCCGATCAAAACGACGATGCGTTCATCGCGGCGCTGCAAAGGGACGGGATAGCGTTTTCAGACCGCGACGCCGCGATAACCGCCGGCCATAACATATGCGCGGGACTCGACAGAGGCGAGACGCCGGCCGCGCTGATTGGCGGAGTGGTCAGGAACACGGATCTCTCGGCGAGACAGGCAGCGTACCTCATCGGCGCATCGGTGGCGTCCTATTGCCCCCAACACAGAAACGTCGTCGACAACCCGGGGTCATAACCGGATCACGGGCTCAGCCAACGCGCTCGCCATCGAGGTTGTCGTCATGTGGCGTGACCGGGAGTCGTCCCTCGCTGGCCAATAGAAGTTTGAGTTGGCGCCATAGCTATTGACCGACTCGGTGCTCAGCATCTCGTTATGCGTGCAGTTCGATCAAATACATGAAAATATCGCCGGAAAGGTGAGGTCGCCAGCCCTGCGATAAATTCGAACCGCGATCGCTGTTATCCCGCGTCGCAGCAAGTATGGTCACATCACCGTCGAAAAAACCGGGCTCATGAATCAGGCACCGCCCCATATTCTTATCGATATTTTCCAGAAGCAGATCGAGAAGTTGTTTGTATGGAGCAGATTCACCGGCCCCGTGTGTGACGGACTTCTTCTAGCTGCTCGTAGGTTAGCGGCACATTGCGTTCCGGGATGTCGATGTGAGGCAGGCGCAGGCCTTCCTGCACTACTTGACGCTCGTGGAGCGCGTGTTCCGGGAGGGCATTGCCGTCGTCAATGCCGGGCTGGGCGTCGAGAAGGATCAGGCTTGCGATGAAGCATCCCCGTCGTTGGAGCTCAACGGCGACTTCGTGTGCTACCACCCCCCCATAACTCCAGCCCAGAAGGCGATAGGGTCCCGACGGGTAAACTCCTTGGATCGTGTCGGCATAGTTTTCGCCATATCCGGAATCGACCGAGGTTCGGCCTCTTCGCCATGCAGGATCTGCTGGATTCCAATGATGGGGCAGTCCAAGTAATTACCCAGCGTTTGGTATGGCCAGCTCATCCCGCCGGCGGGGTGAATACAGAACAGCGGAATGCCGGTTCCCCTTTTTAGGATCTGAACTGGAACAAGCTGGGAGCCGACCTGGCGGTGCCCATCTTGTTCGAGGCCCCCACCGTGGGAAGTTTGAGCGAGCGGCTGCGGACGGATACCGCATCGACGGAGGAAATGGTTCCAAAGTATCCGCCTACAGCAGCCCGGATGAGGACTTCTGCCCAATCTCAACGCAATGATCGCGGTTTTGACGCTATCGCTGCCAGCCTGGAGTCCATGAACCTGACGGGTAACACCATTTTGGTCACCGGTGGCGGCAGCGGAATCGGCCGCGGACTGGCCGAAGCCTTGCATCGAGCGGGCAACCAGGTCGTGATCGCCGGGCGCCGCCGCGACGCGCTGCGGGTCGTCGCCGACGCCAACCCGGGCATCGAATATCGCCAGCTGGACCTGGCGGAGCCGGACAGCATCAGCCGGTTGGCGGCCGAACTTTCCTACAGCCACCACCCCGGTCTGAACATCCTGGTCAACAACGCGGGTGTTATGCAGACTGAGGACCTGTTGACCGGCGATGCCGCCCTCACCGAGATCGCCGAGACCACCGTGGCGGTCAACCTGCTGGGGCCGATGCGGCTCACCGCGGCACTGCTACCCACTCTGCTCGGGCATCCGCACGCCGCGATCGTCAATGTCACCTCCGCTTTGGCGTTCGCGCCCAAAGCGGTTGCGCCGACCTACTCGGCGACCAAAGCGGGCATGCACACCTGCACCCAGTCGCTGCGGCGTCAATTGCAACACACTGCGCTCCAGGTGATCGAGATCATCCCGCCCCGAGTCGAGACCGACATGCTCGCCGGCCAAGACTACGGTCCCAACGCGATGTCGTTGGATGCCTTTGTCGCCGAGACGATGTCGCTGCTCCGCGGCCAACCCGACGCTGCCGAGATCGTGGTCGATGCCGCCCAAAAGGTGCGATTCGCCGCCCGCGACGGCCGCTACGACGACGTATTCGATGCAGTGAATCCCTGAGGAGCAATCACCATGCACATTGGAATCGGACTGCCCAGCCATATCGCGCACATGCCTGGACCGGTGACAGTCGAGTGGGCCCGCCGAGCCGGACAGCGCGGGTTCGCCGAACTGGCGGCGATCGACCGGCTGGTCTACCAAAGCCTCGACTCGATCGCCGCGCTGTCGGTGGCCGCGGGCGCGACCACCGAGATCGGCTTGATGACCAACGTGCTGCTGGCTCCGCTCGATCCCCCGGCGCTGCTGGCCAAGCAGGTCGCCACCCTCGCCGACGGATCCGGTGGGCGGCTAACCCTCGGCCTGGGCATCGGGAGCCGGCCGGACGACTACGCCGCGGTCGGTGTGGACTATCGGCGGCGCGGGCGCATCCTCGACGAGACCGTGGCCGTGCTGCGCGACGCGTGTGACGCCAAAACCGTTGCAGGCGATAAGGCCCTGTGCCCTGCGCCGATGCGGATTCCGATCCTGTTCGGCGGACGAGCGGACGCGACGATCAGGCGCGCCACGACGATCGGTGACGGCTGGGCCGCCGGAGCTTTGCGCGATTACGCCAACCAGTCTGTGCTCGCCGACCGGGTGCGCGCGGCGTGGGCAGAGGCGGGCCGCGCGGGGCGTCCACGGCTTCAGGCCAGTGTCAACTTCGCCTTCGGTGATGCCGACACCATCGCCGCCGGTCGCGCCCACCTGCAGAGCTACTACGGTTTCAAGCCAGACTACGCCGCCCTCAACGTCGCCGACATGCTCAGCTCGGCCCACGAGGCGGCAGAGACCGTGCGGGCCTACCGCGACCTCGGCTTCGACGGACTCGTGTTCCATCCCTGCGTCGCCGACATCGGTCAGGTCGATAGGCTGGCTGACGCGGTTCTATGATGACTTCTCTTGATGCACAGGGTTTTTCGCACGGGGATCCCGGCGATCCGCCCACGTCGTCACGGCTACTGACCAGCGCAGATCGTCCTGGCGGTGCAGGGTTATAGGCTGGTGCTTTGGCCGCCCGCGCTTTCGAGGGGTAACGAGATGCCTGCACCATCAGCCGCGGTCTTCGACCGCTTACGCCAGCTGGCAGCGATCAAAGACGTCGACGCATATGAGACCAAGACGATCGACGAGGTCTTCACCGGCAAGCCGCTCGCCACGATCCCGATCGGCACGGCCGCCGACGTCGGAACCGCCTTCGCTGAGGCTCGCGTGGCCCAGGTCGACTGGGCGAACCGTCCGGTCACCGAACGCGTCGAAATCATCCGCCGCTATCGCGACCTGGTCGTCGAGAACCGCGAGTTCCTCATGGACCTTCTGCAAGCCGAGGCTGGCAAGGCCCGCTGGGCGGCGCAGGAGGAGATTGTCGATCTGATGGCGAACGCGAACTATTACGTGCACGTCGCCGCAGACCTGCTCAAGCCGCACAAGGTGCAGGCGCTGCTGCCCGCGATCGGTAAGACCACGGTCGCTTACCAGCCCAAGGGCGTGGTCGGGGTGATTTCGCCGTGGAACTACCCGATGACGCTGACGGCATCCGACTCGGTGCCGGCGCTTCTGGCGGGCAACGCGGTGGTGCTCAAGCCGGACAGCCAGACACCGTATTGCGCGCTGGCGTGTGCCGAGCTGCTGTACAGGGCTGGCCTGCCGCCGGCGCTCTACGCGATCGTGCCGGGTCCGGGCTCGGTGGTTGGCACCGCGATCATCGACAATTGCGACTACTTGATGTTCACCGGCTCGACCGCCACTGGCAGGCAGCTCGCGGAGCATTGTGGCCGTCGGCTGATCGGTTTCTCGGCCGAGCTTGGCGGCAAGAACGCGATGATCGTTACGCGGGGGGCCAACCTCGATAAGGCCGCCAAGGCGGCCACCCGCGCGTGCTTCTCCAACGCGGGCCAGCTGTGCATCTCCATCGAGCGGATCTACGTCGAGAAGGACATCGCCGACGAGTTCACCAGCAAGTTCGCAACCGCGGTGCGGAATATGAAACTGGGCACCGCGTATGACTTCTCGATCGACATGGGCAGCCTGATCTCGGCGGCCCAGCTGGAAGCGGTGACCGAGCACGTGGACGACGCGAAAGCCAAGGGCGCCAAGGTGATTGCCGGCGGCAAAGCCCGACCCGACATCGGGCCGTTGTTCTACGAGCCGACGGTGCTGACTGACGTCACGCCGGAGATGGAATGTGCGGCCAACGAGACGTTCGGGCCGCTCGTGTCGATATACCCGGTCGCCGACGCGGACGAGGCGGTCGAGAAGGCCAATGACACCGAGTACGGGCTCAACGCCAGCGTGTGGGCCGGCTCCGCCGCTGAGGGCGAGCACCTCGCCGCCCGGTTGCGATCGGGGACGGTGAACGTCAATGAGGGTTACGCGTTCGCGTGGGGCAGCCTCGGCGCGCCGATGGGCGGGATGGGCCAGTCCGGCGTCGGCCGCCGGCACGGGCCCGAGGGCCTGCTGAAGTACACCGAATCGCAGACCATCGCGACTGCCCGCGTGTTCAATCTCGATCCGCCCCTTGGCGTTCCGGGGACCCTGTGGCAGAAGTCGCTGTTGCCCATCGTGCGGACGGTGATGAAGCTTCCGGGCCGGAACTGACGGCGACTTTCCGCAGCCGCTGATGGCGCGTCTGGAAAGTCACTGAGCGGGTACTCCCGGTCGACCTGCTCTTTAGTGATCAACGGTGCACAGGAGGCGACGGTGGCAGATTCGAGGACCGACCGTGGCACTTTTCTCCAGTTGCGGGCCGTCGAGTCGGTCATCACTGCGGCAACACGCATCGCAGGTGTGGGCCGTCGGACCCAGGCCCTCGGCAAGCGAACTCTCCGGCAGGTCGGCTTGACGAGCGGCCCAACCACCGCGCAGAAGAAGCCGACAGCGTCGGTCGAGAAGGCACCCGGAAATAAACCGCCCGCCAAGAAAGCACCCCCCAAAAAAGGCACCAGCGAAGAAAACGCCGGCGAAAAAGGTCAATGCATCTGAAACAGCCGCACCTACGACGCAAGTAGCCAAGAAGGTTGCGAAGAAATCGAAGGCCACGCCACCCCGAAAGGTCGGTGGTCCGACGGCTTCACCCGTCGAACCAGCCGGCGCCAACGCAGATGTCGCCTCGCCCAGGTTAGCCAGCCCCCCGGCGAAGGGCGGTAAACCGAAAAAGTCGACTCCGAAGCCAGAAAACCCAAAGCCGAACGAGATCGTCTGAAGCTTGCGACTTTGACCGGGTCGCGACGAAGCCACGAATTACCCTACGGCCGATCACCGGAGAGCGGTTCGCACGCGTCCGCGTGCCCGGTCGAGCCTGCGCGTGGCCTCGGCCGCATCGACGCCGGCGAGCAGCGCGACGATCGCGGTCTTGGCGTGTCCGCCCGCGGCGGCGAGCGCGGCAGTCGCGGCCTGCTCGTCCACACCGGCCGCGTCGCGGACGATCCGCACCGCGCGGCGGCGCAGCTTCGCGTTGGTCGCGCGCACGTCGACCATCCGCGGGCCGTAGGCCTTGCCGAGCGCGATCATCACGCTCGTCGAGAGCGCGTTGAGGACCACCTTCTGTGCCGTCCCCGCGGTCAACCGGGTGGAGCCGGCGAGCACCTCCGGCCCGGTCAGCAGCTCGATCACCAGGTCGGCGGGCGCCTCGCCGCCCGGGTTGTTGACGACCGCGACGGTCAACGCGCCGGCCGCCCGCGCATGCGCGAGCGCCCCGAGGACGTACGGCGTGCGGCCCGACGCCGTGATCCCGACAAGCGCGTCGGCGGCGCTCAGGTCGGCGAAATCGTCGGGGTCGAACGCGTCCTCGGCACCCTCGATCGCCT
>Ga0335071_10000856_pt1 | contig 32832 bp, 14 predicted proteins | sample Lox_Sample_15_FD_206724 | JGI IMG/M metagenome (GOLD analysis project Ga0335071, IMG submission 206724) | Soil microbial communities from Loxahatchee National Wildlife Refuge, Florida, United States - Lox_Sample_1.5 | ecosystem: Environmental > Terrestrial > Soil > Wetlands | place: USA...
GCAAGACTATCCAGCACGGCCTGTCCATTTGGTCGTCGGATTTCCGCCGGGTGGTGCTACGGACATCTTCGCCCGACTGATCGGCCAATGGCTGTCAGAACGATTGGGCCAGCCGTTTGTGATCGAGAATCGACCCGGTGCCGGCAGCAATATCGCAGCCGAAGCCGTCATCAGGTCGGCTCCTGATGGCTACACGCTGCTCTTGGTCGCTCCGCGAACGCGATCAACGCGACGCTCTACGACAAGCTCGCCTTCGATTTCATTGAGGATATCGTTGCCGTTGCGAGAATTGGCGGCCTGCCAATTGTCATGGTGACGAATCCGTTGGTTCCGGCCACGGGCTGAGCAGCCGCATTCGTCCCCGGGCAGGTTTCGCAGACGAGAATCCCCCACCGCCGTGACGCCGGGAGGGCACCCCCAACGCAATGCTGAGTGGCACGCAGTCGGAGTTGTCGCCGCGCCGTCACGCTGCGGCGCCTTCACTTGCCAGTTCGTCACCATCCCGTCTCGAATGCCTAAAATCGGCGATCTGCAAGCGCTTCGAGCTGGTTCTCGCGTGCTGAGGCCAGAGGTCGCACCGGTGCTCGAACCTGATGGGGTGCAATTCGAGTTTCCAGTTGCCGGCCGAGCGATTTGTACTGGCACAGCAGATAGATTGATCCCAGTCTGCTCGCATCATGCGGGAACCGGAACTCGATCTCCGGACGCGACTCGCGTCTTCCGACAGGGCCGATCTCCGTCTCGAACAGCCCGTAAAATAGATCCGGCCATTCCTCGGTTCGCACGCACGACACGCGGGCCGGCTCGTCGTCTCGATCGCCGCAACTGAATTCCAGCACGCGGCAATCGGGTCCTCGCTCGCACAGGCATGGGCAGTCGCCGGTTTCCGGACAATCGCACTCGTGACCGTGCGCATGGAACAGTACGGCGATCCTCGAGATCGACACGTCGTCGGAGCCGGGCAGGAACGGAAACATCTTGCGCTCCAGTTGCAGCCCGAGCCGCGCCTCGCGCTCGTTCTCCCGACCGGAGTTTCGCAGCATCTGCCACGCGTCCGGAAATTCGTGGTGCACGTCGAACAAGCACCAGCCATCGCCCGGAAGGTGGTTGCGCGCCGCTTCCATGGCCACTTGGCGCAGCGGGACCCCGCCTTCACGCGACGTATAGTTCAGGTTGAGAATCACGTCGCTCAAGGTATCCATGTCGAAGTAATTGTTTTCGCGCGGCAGCTCGATTCTCCAACGGCTCACCGCGCCTTGATACTCGAAGGGAAGATACCGCTCGTCGCGGAAGTTGAGCTCGAACATGCCCGAGTCGTTCTGTCCGCTCGAGGTCGCAATGGCATCCCTCGCCGCATAGGAGCGGACCACGCGAGGGTCGTGCGGACACGCTTCGTAAGTGTCGCCCGATCCGCATTCGCAACAGCAGCGGGTCGCCGGAAGCCCGATCCGCGGATCGATGCGGGTCGTGCTGCTCAGCAGGGTCGCACGGCAATGTACGCCGTTGTATGGGCCAGTCACGCACGGAATGGTCAGCGTGACATTCTTGATCCGGCGCATGTAATGACCCGGATAATCGAGGTCGAACATCCATTCCGGCAGCTCGATGTCGCAGCAGCCCGTTTCCTTGAGCCGCAGGAACGCCATCGGGAAGTGGGTCCGCAGCGAGAAGTGCTTGGTCAGCTCGTATTCCCGAACGTTTTCGTCCAGATAATCCTTCTCCATGTGCCGGAGCGCGAGGTCGAGGCGCTCGCCGGCGAGAAGCCCCTCGTGCAGGTCCTCCCACATTTCCTCGGGGATGAACCGTCGTGTGGTGTGGCCGCGCTCGAAATTGAACGCACACTGAGCTTCGTGCGCCGCGCGATGCGCCATCTCGTACATCTGACGATAGAGCGCCGAGGTCTCCTTTTGCAGGAACAGATAAAGGTCCGTCGCGGTAAATTTGTCGCGCAAGAGGTCGAGCACCTCCGTCGCGTTCTCGATCTGCCGCTGTTGATTGTTCAGCTCCTGCAGCGCCTCGTCCCGCCGCCGTTGCGCGCCGAGTATCTGCAGCTCTGTCTGGTGGATCTCGATCGGCAGCGTCTGCATCTGGTGGAACCATTCGACCGAGCGGCGCTGCCAGCCGGCCTGCGTCGCATCGATCGAGGCTGTCGCGCTCTGGATGTCGGCGACGGTAAGCATGATCTTGGTGATGGTGTCGAACAGACCCGCCAGCTTGGTGCCGGTAGGGGCCTGGATGAAACTCGACATGGCTCCGACGAAGCTGTCCGGGATGACGTGGAAGACCTCGCCGACCGCTCCGGAGATGTTCGCTCCCGTACGCGTCTGCAGTGCGTTATTGCCGAGATTGAGGTTCTGGATCTCGTTGTTGATCAGGTCGTTCTGGTAGAGCGTCGTGTAGTAGAGCAGGCTGGTCTGGTTGACCTCCTTGGTCTGCTGGAGCGCCTGCACTTGCCAGTCCGCATCGCGCCACTGGTCCTGACGAATGCCGATGCCGAGTGTCAGCATGTCCCGCTCCTGGCCGGCGCGAATAGAGGCCAGTGCTTCGGCGTCGCCCTTTTCATACGCCGCCAGCAGCGCGGCACCCAGCTCGCGGACGCGTCCGACGATCTCGTTCGCCTTCTGGATCTGAAAGGTGAAACGATATGGGCTGCCACGATGGCACCAATCCGTCTCGTCGGCGCAGGTTTCGGGAACGGTGCGCCAGCCGTCGCGCAGAGGATCGTTGCCCCAATACGGCATGTCGCGGTCGGGCCGCCCGTTGCGCAGACGCCGCGCATCGTAGCAGGTGCGGATCGAGCCCAAACGGTCGCCGAGCAGACCGTAGAGATCCATCAGCCTCGGGTTCAGCGGTGGATTGGCCGCGGTGAAGCCAGTGACCGTCGGCGGCGACGCGGGCTCCGCCAGCAGGATCGTTTGCGGCGTGCAGCCGGTGATCCTCGCGACCGTATCGTAAATGAGCCGCGCCTGCTGGAACGCTTCGGGGGAGCGACGGCGGCGCAATAGGGCGTCGCCCCAATCCATCAGGGTCTGGCAGTAATGCAGGACGACGGCACGCTCGCGGGCGACCTCGTCGGTGACCTTGGAGCTGTCGCAGCAGGTGCTGCTCGAATTACCGCCGCGGCTCGGCGGCGGGGCGACGGCGGCGGGCGCATTCGCAGCTGGCGCTGGAGTCGATGGCGCCTGTCCGCCGGCCGGCGGCGCTTTCGCAGGAGGCTGGCCATCGGTCGATCCCTGAACCGGAACCACAACGCCTGTGGTTGTTCCTCCTGTTTGCATTCCTGTCGTACCCGCGGCTTGTCCGGTTGTGCCCGCGCCGGCTCCGGCGGTATCGCTCTCGCACACCATCCAGGTACAATCGCCATTCAGCGGATCGAAGGCGCGCTTGTACCATTTGAGCGCGAGCTCGAAGCCGCAGCGCGCCCGCAGCGCCTCGGCCACCGCCATGGAGGGCGCGAACCACGAGCCCGGGAACAGACGAGCGCCCGCGTCGTGGTAGGCGAAGAACGGATAGGAGAGCAGTCCGCCCGGGAAAGGCGATGGAGTGGGGAGGGCCGGAGGCTTGATGGCCTGAGGAGTCTCAACCGCCTCGTCCGATGCCAAATCGTAGCGGAAGCCTGCGAGCGAGGGATCCCCAGGCGAGGGATCGCCGGGAGGAGGCGTCGTGCCGCCGCGCACCTGGAAGTAGAGCGAGTCGCCACCGCGGCCCAGGAACACGAGATCGGCCGGCTCCGAGATCGCGACGTAATCGTCCGATTTGCGGGGCTGCCCGAATTGTCCATTGTGGACCCGACACCACGCTAGGCGCACTGCCGGATTGGGCTGCCATTTCGCGAGCAGCAGCGGCACCTGGTCCTCTTCGTTCCATTCCGCCGATTGCTGCTGGAACGCGTCGTAGTAGGAGTCCTGGAATCCGAACTGATAGCTTCCCGCGAAGCTGATGTCGGGATTGCTCTGGGCGTCCGTCTGGTCCGTGTAGATGTAGTACTGTGTATCCACCAGCCAGAAATAATATTCGTCGACCAGCACGGGATGATCGCAGCCGCATTCACGGCAGCAGGCCGCGCGCGGTTCTGCATGATGTGGCTCGAATCCGAGCGCGGCTTGCGGCACGCCGGCCGCCGCGACGCGGAGGAAGCGCGTCCCGAGCTTCATCGCTGCTTCCATCCAAAGCGGCAACGACACGGGGTTGGCGCTGCCGTTTGCCGCTCGTTGTGCGAACGCAGGCGCCGAATTGGGAGCGGGTTGGTTTCCCGCGGACCCCCCGCCACCTCCGGCGGATCCCCCGCCGCCTCCGGCCGATCCGTTCGGCTGCGGCACGGCGGCGAGCCAGCTGGGCCGCGCAGCGTAATCCGGACTGCCGAGCGTCGCGAGGCCCTCGCGCGTTGCCGATGGCGGTGGCGCGGTCAACGGTTCCAGCTCTGACGGGACCTTCTTCTGGATCAGCGTCGGGGCGTGCTCGAGCGGCTTGACGTCGTCCTGCCACCAATCGAGCCCGCCCGGCGCCGCCACCGTCAGCGTCGCATTGCGCAATTCGCATTCGAGGAAGCGAAACGCCTCGATGCGGCGGGCCTTGTCGCGCTCGATCCACTCGATCCAATTCTCGCGATGCAGCTCGCGAAGCTTGCACCTTTCCCAGACGCGATAGCTGTCGAACCGACTGTCCCACAGGCGGATGAACTCGCCGCCGACAGTCCAGCCCGGCTCGAGACCGAGGCGGCTGCGGCGGACGAAAGTCTGCACCGCCGAGATCGCCTCCTCGATACGACTCGCCTTCTCGCAAACGCCGGTTTCGACGTCGAGCAGCAGCAGGTCGCTCAGATCCGCGGGTCTGGTTGCATAACTTGAGGAAGACCACGGCAGCAGTACGCGGTTCTGGTTGCACAGATAGGAAATCAACGCCTTTCGGCCGCGTTCGCGAAGCCCGTCGTTCAGGCGCTTCACGTCGGCATAGCGGCGCGGATGCGCGTCGAAGCACGCAGTATCGACGAACGCGAGCAGATTCGCGTTTCCGGTCTGCGTGACCCCGGAGGCCGTGACCGGCGCGCTGGAATCGTCCGAAGCCCAGAGATCGGGCCGCGCGCGCGAAATATCCTTCGCATGGAAGCGATCCATCACGCAGCGGATCCAGCGATCGGCGTGCCACACGCGCACCAGCCAACGGTCGTCCTCGAGATCGGCGTCGGAGACGGAATAGATCGCGCTCGACTGGTCCTGGTAATAACGCAGATCGAGATCCCAATACTTGGGCTCCGCGCCGATATGGCGGAGCAGTTCCGCGGGATTGCCCGGAGGATTGAGCTTGGCTTCCTCGAAAAGCTGCCAGATCGGAGCCTTGCACCGCCGGTGCGACTGCCTGCGTACGACGGTGTAGTCGTAGAGGCGCTCCCACCAATCGAACATCCCCTGCGATTGCGCAAGCGACGGCGCCGAGCGGGCGTCCGCGGTGGGCGGATGATATTTGTCCTCAATCGGCAGGAAATTGAAGTCGAAGTTGACGAGATGCTGCGTGAACGCGGATGAGCTCGTGCGATAATAGGCATATCCGGCGAAGTTGACCGGATTGGCGAGCATGTAGCCGAGCTCGGATTGATGATCCTCGCGGCGCCGTGCGGATAGATCGAGTTTTCCGGAGAACAGCACCGCCTTGATCGCGCGCTGATAGGTCCGGCGCATATCGCGAAGCGTGCCCGTGTAGAACGCCTTCAGGAACGCCTGGGCGTTCTTGCTGCCGGGCAGGAACGCGATTCCCTGGTCGAGCGTCTGATCCTGGTAATCGCGGTAGAGACGATGGACGGGCAGGGTGACCAGGCAATCCTCGGTGTCGGGCCCGACATATTTCACCTGGAACCCCGTGCGCTTGCGGTGCGGATGCGAGGTCGCGAGATCGGGCGCGGGCTGGCTGTATTCGACCGTGATCTGATAGGCGCCGCGCCGCAGGCGGGGCTCGTGCACCTCTGGCTCGGTGTTGCCCGCCCATTCGTGGTTGAGAACCGCGAAGGTCTTCGAGCCGCGCTGCAGCGTCACGCGCCACTGCGATTTTTCCGCGAGCTCGAAATCGGGCCTCTCTCCCTCGGGCGTCGGCGCGCCCGCATGGAACCGGTATTCGCCCTCGCGTTCGACAAGCAGCACGCCGGACCATTTGACCAGGATCGGCGCAGCACCGCCCAGCCGGTCCCCGTCGCCGGTCCTCACTGCGTAGCCGTTGCTCACGCGGATCAGCGGATTGGTGCTGTTCGACAACGTAATGGGCGGCAGGACGGTGGGAACGGCGGCATTCGTGGCGTCGCGTTCGTGGTCGAAGGCTTGCATCGGCCCGCGCACATCGCGCCAGATCACCTGGGTTGCCGACCCCTTCTTCGCGTCCGGCGCTTCGTACTCGCCGCGCAGTCCCGTGCCGACCAGGCCGAGCAACGTGGCGATCGCGCCTCCAGGCGGAGACGTCCACATCACGTTCGGCGGGACGCCACTGTCGGAATCCCAGGGCGTGCCCGTGTTTTCGTCGGCGTAAAGGCGGCTGATGACGAGGGCTGCGACGGCGAGCAGATCCTCCGCGCGGCAGCCGGTGCGATGCGCGACATGATCGGCCAGATGCGCGGCGATCACCTTGCGGCGCGCGTTGGCCAGCGCGAAATGCCGCCGGAACCAGTGCCAGCGCTCGTGCTCGTTGCATTCTTGGATGAGGTGAACCTCCGCGCTCTGCCAGTCCGGGAACAGAAATGCGACGAACGCGAGGTCGAGCCTCGGCGCGAAGTACAGATCCTGCACTGCGGCTTGTTCCGCGGTGTTCAACGGCGGCAACTGGCCGAGCTTCGCGCCGACCACTTCATCGCCGAGAGGCAACTGGACCCACAACTCCGACGCGCTTGCGTCGTACTGGAAGGGGCTGCCGGGCGGCGAGTTCCACGCCGTCGTCGAGGCCAGCCCCACGCGATACTGCCTCTGCTTTCCGCTCACCGAGAATCCGGATTCTTCGAGCGCGCAGGGGAAGAAGTGCTGACCGAGAGAGAGTAGGGGGTCCTGTCCGGCAGAAGGCGCGTAGCCGAAATGATGCCGGAATTCCTCGACGATCCTCGACCATGTCAGGCAGCGCCAATCGTCGTCGCAGACCTCGACCCGCAGCAGCTCTTCGCGCAGTTTCCAAAGGGAATGATGTCCGCCGCCTTCCGGGACGTCGAGCGGATACGCGAGGACATCGTCCGCATCCTGCACCGGGAAGGGATTTTCGCCGTGATGCGGCGGCTCCGCATTGAACAGGTAGAGCAACTCCCCGATCCGGAATTCGGACGCGCACATCTTGGCCAGCACCTCGGCAAAGCGCAGCGTGCAGCCGGGATTGCTGTTCCAGACGTCGCTGGACGGATTGGTGCTGGTCGAAGGATTGAAGCCCGCCAGGCGCGACAGGGCGTCCAGATTGTCGGCCATGTGCGCAATCTGCTCCTCGCGCGCACGCCGGTGCCGGTCGCGCTGTGGGCGCGCATGCGCCTCCACGCCTTCGAGCAGATGATGCTTCGCCCAATTCCACTTCTTCGCACTGCTGCCGACCCAGAGAGCCAGCAGGTGCGTGCGGTCAGCTCCCGTCGCGCCCGGCGTTTCGTCGTCGCGATCGCGCAACGGCAGACGAAACTGGTCGCGCAGCATCTGGAAGGCGGCCAACTGGCGGATGAATTCGGGGTTGAGCGCCGTCCCGCTGAACAGGTTCAAAACGGTGCAAATGTCGTAGAGCTGGGCGAACGTGTATTCGGCACCGCACAGGCATTTGAGCTTTCGCCACAGGCGTATGAACACCATCAATCGCAGCAGCGCCGTCTCGCGACCGTCGCCGGTGAGCTGGAGCTGATAATCGCCAAGGCAGCAAGGCTCGCAGTCGGGAACGCTCGTGGGCTTGCGGCCGCCATCGTTTCCGTCACCTTGCCTGCCGACCAGGGTGATCGGCATGCCGGATTTCGCCACTTCCACGAACTCGCAATAGCTCAGGCATGTGACGTCCAAAAAGAGAGGCAGCGGGATCGCGCCGCTATCGGAGATTTCGCGCAACTGAAGCGCCGAGAATCCGAATGTCCGCGCGGCCGTTCCTTGGCCCGAGAGCTGCGGGCGACTGTCGCCCGCCTGTTGCCCGCACGCCTGCGGCACGCTCCCCTGGAAAAGCATGGTGTACTCTTCCGGAGTGATGCCCAGATACTCGATCGCTATATCAATCCGGACCGGGTAGCGCCGGAGAAACGACTGGAAGCCCGCCGGCGGATTCGTCGGAGCGAGAGTGAATTCCGAGATGCACCGGCGGAAGGTGCGCATCTCCTCGAAACGGCAGCTTCCGAAATGCTGCAGATAGGTCCGCGACACGTCGAGGGCCTGCGAATACGGCAGATCGCACGAGGAAAAATCGGTTTTCAGGTTGTTGTAGACCAGCGGCTCGACCGCCTGGTTCTTCGCAACAGGCGTGGCCGGCGTGGAATATTCGGGCAGCGCCGCGTAGATCGCCACCGGCCTGTGGCAGTCGCGATCGGTCTCTTCGCGATCGTCGTCGTCGCAAAGCTTGAACCCGGCCAGCTCGTCTTCCGACGTGTCGTAAACGGCTCCGCTGGCGTTCGCAGGCGCCGTGCCCAGATATTCCAGGCACTCGTTGACCATATCGATCGTCGGCAGCGGTATTTCCAGATTGGCGCAGCTGGCCAGCAGATTGCCCACCGGTCCGCGGCGGGCCGCGACCGCGTCGCCCAGTCTCGACTGGCCTTTCGCCGGAGCGGCGAACGGGGTCGCACAGGTCGAGGCCTGCGACAGGTTCAGAATCTCCTGCAAATAAGCGATCGGACCGGTCGGCGAGAGACACGGCGGCGGGACGCAGTTGACCAGCGATCCGTCCGGGTTGATGGGGTGGAACGTGGCGCCGTTGCTCGATGAGCCGGGCGCCGGCATGGGGGCCAGCGCCTGCGCTTTCGTCTGCAGAGCCGCAGCGTGATCGTAGGCGATCGTGCCCGTCAGGGCCTGCTGGAAATCGGACGCGGAAAGGCGGCTGATGTCGCTCGCGCTGCGGAATCCACGCGCATAAAGCGCTTCGGCGATGGAGAAGGGAAGGCTCACGGGATTCGGCAGAGTGACGGTGGCCGGTGGGACCACGCTTGCGACCTCGAAGAGCTCGTTGATTGCGGTGATCGTCTCGGTGAGCCACGCCCGTGCGGCCGGATCGTCGGGGAAGACATCCTGCACTGCCGTGGCCAAATCGGAGGCGGCGATGGGCTTACCGAAGGAGAATGTGGTGCCCGAAATGGTCGACAAATATCCGGCCGCTTCGACAATGGGATCATCCGACGGAACGGGCAAATCGAACAGCGGGGGAGCGCCGATCGCTGGCAATTGCGCGGTCGTGGCGACCGAGGAAACGCTGAAGAATTGCTGCACGGCGCGAATGAAGGCGCGGATACGCATGGCCACATAGCCGGCCTTTTGCGCCACCTGTCCGGGCGAAGCTCCGGGCGCGACCGGCTGGGTGAAGGGAGGCAGCCAGCTTGCGTTTCCCGTGTACGTGAAGAAGCTGGTCCATTGCGCCGCGGTGACCCGCTTCAAGGTCTCGACGGTTGGCTGCGCCGTCGGCGGTGTCGTGGTGGTCGGCAGCCACGCGGCGATTTGATCCGCCAGGGAGCTGGCGAGCTGCACGAACGCAAGAACGGACTTGTCCGGGACATCGGCTGCGACCGCTTTGCTGAGCGTGACTGTGGTCGCCGACACGCTCGTCACGGTCGTTCCCGGCCCGATGCCGGTCCCGAAGACCGACATGCCGGCGAGGATTTTGCTGGTCGACGCGAAGGTCAGCGTGTTTCCCGACGGAGCGTTGCCCATGGTCGAGGCGGTGACGGGGATCAGATCCGACAGATACGTCGCGGTCGTCAGGAACGTGATCTCCGTGCCCGCAGGTACATCGTCGGCGACGGGGCCGTTGAGCGTAACGGTCGTGGCAGTCGTGCTTTGCACCGTCGTGCCGACGGGTATTTGCGGCCCCGATACGGACATGTCGGGCGCGATGCCGGTCGTCGACGCGAAGGTGAGAAGGTTGCCGGAGGGACAGTCAACGGACGTGCTCGCGCTGATCGGGCTCGTTGTGCCATTGAACGCCAGAACGTCGGTGCTCTTCACGTCTCCGGTCACGGCCGTGCTGAGGGTGACCGTGGTCGTCGTACCGCTGGCCGCCACCGTCGTGCCGCTGGGAATATTGGTGCCGTCCACCGTCATGTTGACGGTGATTCCCTCGACCGAGGATGCGCCGGAGAACGTCAACAGGGGCCCGGACGCAATATTAGTATTGGGCGTTGCGATGATCGGGGAATTTCCGGCGTTGAACGTGATCAGGGTTGCTGTCGTGACCCCGCTCAGGGCAAGGGGCTTGCTGAGCTTGACGGTGGTGATCGTGTCCACCTTGGTCACGGTCGTGTCGGGCGCGATGTTCTTCCCGCTGACCGGCATTCCAACGCCGATCCCGATGGCCTTCCCGACAAAGGTCAGCGTGGTCTGACCCGTATTGGTGGTCTGGAACGGGCTCGCGATGAAAGGAGGAATAAGGTAGCCCTGCGTCAACGTATCGAGATCCAGGAAGAGGTAACCGGTCGGATCGGTTGTAGCCAATGTCTGCGACCAGATATCGAAGTCGGTGTCTTGATAAGTGAGCGGTGGATTCGGGGCCGGAGTTGGCGTGGGGTCCGTTTGCGCGAGCCAGTCGGTCACCAGCTGAGCGAGCGGCGTTCCGGCGTACACGGGCGCCGATGGCGTGTTCGATACCGAGGAGACGCCCAGCGCCACGAGCCGGCGCGCCGCCTGGAACGGCGTGATCGCACCCAGCGTCACGCCCGGCGTCTTGAAGCCCTCCGGATCGGCGATCGAGTTGGCTTGCTTGGCTGCGCTGAACAGCTGAAGCAGGCGCTCGATCGCGTCCCCGGTTGCGAGTTGGAAGCGTTGCGTGGCCGTGGTCGATTTATCAAGGCTGGCGCCGACCGCATAGAAAAACGCCGCCGGAACGCCGAAGACAAGCCCGCTGACGCCGTTGGTGCCGAGGCCCTCAAGAACCAGCTCGCTTTCGACCGACGCCGCGAGGGTCGAGGCCGGATCCACCGGAAATTCCAGCAGCGCGGACGGCGAATTCAGGCTGGTCTTCTCGCAGACCAGCGCCATCGATGTGGCCGCCACGAATTTCGTCAGGCGTTCGGCCGTGGCATTGCGAGTCGCGTAAAAGCTGCTGATCGTGCCCTCGAATTTCTGCCGATCCTGCTCCAGGTTGTTCGTGCTGCCGTCGCCGCCGCTGCCGCCGGGGTTGGGCGGATTCGTGTACAGCGATTCGAGCGCGTCGGGAGGCGGCGGCAGCGTGTTGCCCTGCTGGCTCCAGACGATGTCGTACGCCATCCGCGAGCAATCGGCCGGCGACAGGTTGTCGAGCGTTGTCCCAGCGGGGAAGTTCGTGTCGTTCGTGAGCGCCGACGTCATCGCCGTGAACAAGTCATCGAAGTTCGGCGCGGTCCCGTCCGTCGGGATGGTGAGATTGATGGTGTTCTTGTTTGGCGGAGCCGGTAGCGTCAGATACAGGCTTGTATTCTGCTGCGGCTGAGCCTGGTATTGATCCGGCGTCGGGGCGGAGCCCTGCGTCACGATCACGTCGTAAAAATCATTGTTGATCGGAATCGACACCCCGCCGCGTGTGGCGACGACGGTGACGTCCAGGAAGCTGTTGGCGGGCGGCTCCGGAAGCGAAATCGTGATCGGGATGATCGCCGTGGCGATCGACGCCGGAATGGGCACGTATACCGTTCCGAAAATCGTCCCCGCGGCCACCGGCTCGACATGCTGCATGATTCCGGAGCTCAGGTCGGACTTGAAGGTGACGGTCGCGTTGTTGGCGAGGTTGACGTTGTTGCTGAGCGTCACCGATGTGCCGTCGGGAACGGCAAGCACGATGGTGTTCGCCGGAACGCCGGATCCCGAGGTGATCGTCATGCCCACGGCGATGCCGTCCGAGTGGGCGAACTTCACGGTCGGAGAATTGGTGACCTTGCCGTCGACTTTCAGATCGAATTGGAAGGAGGGATCGCTTCCGGTCCAGGTCGGATTGATGGCGGGCGCGTTGCTGTCTGAGCTTCCGGGTCCGTAGGCAAAGTAGAACGTGACCACGGCGTCCTGCGCCGCAAAGTCCTGGATGTTCTGACTGAGCGTCAGCGCGGTGGGATTTGCGGGAGCCGGAATTTTCGTCACGGTGGTATTGCCGGCGAACATCTTGGTGTCCGCCGGGCAGGTCGGGACAGAGCCGAAGGCAATGCCGGCAGCCTCGGGCACGTTGAGAGTCGTGCCGAAATTGGTGCCGGACCCCGACGTGTTCGTGGCAACGCGCTTGGAAACCGAAGCCACATAGGTGCCCGTCATCCAGGGAACCGCGACGAGGTTGAGGGTTGCCGCGTTGACCTGAGTCTGGCCGAGCAGAACCGCGGGCTGAGCGGCCGTGCCGGGATATGTCCCGGCCAGATAGGCCTTGATCTGCAAATCTTCCAGATAAGTGCTGAAGGTCGCTCCGTCGACCGGAGAGTCGGGATGGATGCGGATCACCAGAAAATTGTCGGGCATGACGCATTTCCTCCTAAAGACAATTAATTTTCCGCGTGCAGTTGCAGCAGAGCGCGCTTTGTCAGCGCTTTGGTCAATCAGCGAGGCCTCACGTCCCTTGCTGCCCGGTCAACTCCTATGCCTATGTTGACGAAGCCGGTGAAACCGCCGTGGTTCGTCTCATTGAGTATGCCGACGGCGACACCGACAGCAGCGGGTCCACTGCCGAAGGTGTACGACACGTCACCTCCGTATCGCAGCGAGGAGGTGCTTAGGCCCGGCGTCGCATTGCCTGTAAGCACTGCTTCCGCACCGACGTTGTGACTACCTTTCAGGATGTTCCATGTGTATCCAGCGAGAAGGGACGCACTTCCGGGCTCGGCTACGTCGCGGCCTCCGATTGTGCCACTAGACGAAAGCCCGAAGATTGCGTTCCCATAGAGGGTGTGGGTGCCCGAGGATCCCTCGATATTCCCGCCGCCCGAAATGTTGAGGCTGCCGGCCGAGCCGGCGTACACTCCGCCGTTCAGAAATGCTTGGTACTGCGCATATGCACCTAGGTTTGTGCCGCCGAGATGTGCCGTGAGGCCTAGAGAGTTGGGCTGGCCGGGTGAAGCACCAGCCAAGACACCAAGTTCGAGCGTGGCTCCGTTAGGATCGGTATAAATGCCATAGCGAGCTGCGCCGAGCCCGCTTAGGCTCGCGGCGGCGGGCTTTAATCCTCCCCAGGTCAGCGTTAGTGGGTTGAAGGTTAGTTCAGTCGTTACATGACCCGGCACGGTCGATCCACCCGGTGGATTACCCAGAGTGAGGTTCTCAAGATTGACGCTCGATTGGGCGCCCGTTCGAGTCCCCGGGGGATTGAGCGTCACTGTCGTGACGCGATCAACCAAGGAAAGCGGCGCGTCGACCGGAAGCCCAGACGCCGGCCGAGCATGCTGTCCTCCGCCAGAAGGCTCGCTCGTTGTCCCGGAATCACCAGCCCCGGAGTCAGGCGGGCTAGAATCCGACGCAGCTGGCTCTGGGGGTGGTAATTCCACTTGCACGCTAGGCGGAGGAATGTCCTGCAGCTTTCCTCCCCAGTGAAACTTTTCCGGCGGTAGTACGTGATTAAGGTCAGGCTGAGTTGGAGTTGTCGGGGCTGTGTTAACGTTATCGGTCGAATCCATTCCGACTGGATCAGAATATTTGATCGGATTGTTACGCGCATAGGCGTAAAGGCAGAGGCCATCTCCAATTCCTTTTGGATCGGCACTCGTCCACCTTCCGAGCCAAGGCGCGTAGTATCTCGAAACGTGATAGGTAAATCCGTTCTCCCGATCTCTCTCCTTCGCTGTGTATCGATAGCGTTTTATGCGAACCTCCGCCGCGCTTGTGCCTGCCTGTAAGGCAGTGTCTCCATGGGGCCGGTACTCTTCATACGTGATCAGGCCTCCTGCTTCATCGACCTCAACGCTGGTTGAGCCCAAATAATTCGCCAGTTGATAGCGCTGCTGCGGCGTCGGGGCGTGAATCGGGTCGTGGTCTTCGATGGTCTTGGTTTCAACAAGCGCAATACGCTGCTTGCCGTCCATGACGTGCAGCGTTTCGCGCGCCATCGCGACTTTGTCGCCCGAATAATCATGAAACACTTCGAAACCGCCGACGTAGAACCGCTCGCAGAGCCGCTGGCCGCGTGAGCGCTCGGTCACCTTGCGCGCGCGTTGACCGCCCGCATCGTAGACGTAGTACGTCGTCTCCGGCACACCCTCCTTGACCTGCTGCTGCGACGTCGCGCTTAGCTGGTCCTTGTAGTTCCATGACATCGAGGGCAGATGCGGCATGTGCGTGATATTGCCGTGGTCGTCATAGGAATATCGTTCGACGGAAGCACTAGGCCGGGTATCGAGGGCTGTCTCGCTCAGCCGATTGCTCTTCTTTTTCGGCTCGAGAAGGCTCGGTTCGCAGTACCGATACGCCCGCGTCCAATTGTGGTGCGCGGCCCGATGGAACATACTTAGAAAATTACCGGCAGGATCGTAGGTGTAACACTCGGTGTAACGCTGCAGCGCCTGCAAGTCGGTCAACTGCGCTGCGCCCTCGAACGGATAATCGCGGTCGTCGCCACGTTCAGGAAAAAGGTTGAAGGCTGATTGGCCAATATGCTCGCGGCCTTTGGCCTCGATTAGCCGGTAGACCGGGTCGTACGTGTACTCGCACGCTGCATCGATCTGCTGATTGGCGTGAAACACCGTCTTCAGCGCGTCATCTTCGATCCGCGTGATGTTGCCGACCGCGTCGTAGGTATAGCGCAGGTCCTGGATGGTGGCGGGCTGCTTGAAAATGGCCGCCGACCGTCCGCCTTCGACGGTTATGCGCGTCGTCTTGAGGTGAACCAGACGGAAGGTCTTGTTGTCGTACGCGTATGTCGTCGTCAGGCCGTTGGCGTAGCGGCAGATGGTGCGCTGGCCCTTCGCGTCATAGTTGATAAAGGTGACGAAGGGTGTCCAGACGGGCTTGCTGTCCCGTTCTGCGCCACGCAGATTGACGTCGACCGCCTCCAGCAGATTTGCGTCGTTGAAGCGCGGCCGGTAGACGCTCCTGTCCGGCGCCGTGACGGCGATCGCGCGATTGAGGGCGTCGTATTTCGTCGCGATCGAAAACGTCCGACGCTCGAGTGGCTGCGATTGCGCCCAGTCCGGCGTCCGCCTGTACTCGCGCGTGAAGCGGCGCGCGCTGCGCAGCGGATTGCCTTTGAAGTCGTAGAGATCGGTGAGAACGGTGCCCGCGCCGTCGAAATGCTGGAACACTTTTCCGCGCACATTGGCTTGCTTGCGCTGGGCTTCGGACAGTCCCGTTTCGGGGCTTTCGCCATAAATCGTGCGCTCGAACAGAATATCGCAAGACAGCGTCCCGCCGCCGACGAACGACTTCAGCGGACGGCGTAGATCATCGTATTCGGTGCGGAAGACGAATCCGCGGCTGTTCCACGCGCGAACCGGCTTGCCGCCGGCGTCGTTGAGCATCCAGCGCTCGCCCGCTTCCATGCTCGCCTGGTGAATCCGCGTGCTGAGCATGTCGTAGGCGTAGCGCACCACGACGCGGTCGAGCGGGTCGATCAGCGCGCGTTGATTGCCCTCGATATCGAGCACCGTGCGTGTGCGGAAATACTGGCCGTTGCCGTTGTCGGCGACGCTCAGAACCGTCCGGCCCAGGCTGTCGAAATGGACGACGGTCGGCGTTGCCGCATCCTTCGCCGCCTTGATCGCAGCCGTGCGCTCGTGCGGTCCCTCGGCGCCGTCGATACGCTGCTGATACCAGGTCGGCAGATAGTCGCTGTCGGGCAGGCGGGTGAAATATTCGCCGACGTCCTTGTCCGTTTTCGGATCGAACGTGACCGTATCGTTGGCGTCGAAGGTGATCTGCCGCCATGGATCGAAGACGACCTTTTCGTATGTGTTGTTCGGATGCAGCGTGGCGACGAGGCGCAGCACCGGATCGTAGAACAGCGTGTTGCTGACGCCCCACTTCTCGATCCCGAAGTGCGGCGTCGGGCTGAAAAACGGCTCGTACTCGCGAATCGGCTTGCCCTTGTTGTTGTAGAGCCTCGCGCCCGAGCCGACCCAACGCGGATCGGCGACCGGCGAGGCCGGGTCGTCAAGATCGAGCGGGCCTGGCTCGGCTTGAATCTTGCGTTGCGCTTCGCGTCCAAATCCGTCGGAATAAACGAAACGCAGCTTCATCCGGCTGCGTTCGCCGCGGGCGAGGTCGCTCAGATGCGTTTCGCGCGCGATGTTGGCGGCGCAGATCGGAACCCGGTTGAAGTCGTAGAGAATTCGCGTGGTCGCGGTGCCGAGATGTTCGGAAGCCAAGGCGTACGGGTCCTCCGCGTCGAAGAACACCTTCACCCGCGATGGCGCGAGGTCGGTGACGAATTGATCGAAGGAATCGCCTTCGACGGAGCCGGTCGCCTTGCCCAGCAGCGCCGTGCCGGCGAGCTGTCCCAAGGCGTCGTAACGGGCCTCTGCACGATTGTCGTTCGGATCGGTCACCTTGCGTGGCTGAAGCACGCGATAATCGAGCTCCGCGGACGTCTCGTTTCCGACGGCGTCGCGCGTATGGACGGGCAACAGGTTGTATTTTTTGTCGTAAGCGACGATGGTCGTGTTGCCGAATGGATCGCGAAATCGGTGTGGCAGGAAGAAATGCGCGTGTGCGAAGGCGCGCTCGCGCGACACCGTATCGTCCGCGTCCGGCGAATAGAAGATCCGGCCGGACGGAATCCAGAAGGGACCCTCTCCGTCGAGGTCGCGATACTCGGTGGCGCTGAGAATCGACCGCATTTCGCCTGCGGTGGCCTTGGCGCGAAAGACCTTCAGTAAGCCGGGGGTCAAGGCGAGGCTGTAGCTCTCGCCTGCCAGGGCCATGGACTCGATGCGGCCCAGAGGCAGCAGCCCTTCCAGATCGTTTTTTCGGTACAGCGAGCGGTGCCGGCGGATCAGCCGCTTCTCGATCCGCCCTTCGGTGGTCTGCGCGTCATAGGGAATCGCGTGCGCAGATGTCGCAAGAGCCTCGACCTCGTCGAATTCAAGGGGCTGCGCGCCGCGCAACGCGGGCGCCGTGAGTTCGTACGTGCTCGCCTGCGAAGGCATCGGGATGCGATACGCATCGGGCTGCTGGATCGCGTTCGTGTATTGGTTTTCCGTGAGCGTCGCCAGGAGTTGGCCCTGCGCCTCCAGGGCCGGCTTGCGCCGCGCGTATCCAATGGAAGCGGACGTCAGAACGTTGCCATATTCGTCGACCGCGAGTGTCAGCGTGTGGCCGATGCGCGGATCATCCGGATCGCGCTCGTGGTGAAACGTGATGGTCTCGCGCGGATGGGTGAAGAAGACGGCATGCCGGTTCGTCGCGAGCGGCTGGAGCGGACGGATGGTGAAGTTGCTTTCCGCCACCGTATACGGGATTGTCGCCTTCGCGGTGCCGTCCAGCGCATAGACTTCCTGACGCAGCGTCGAGCCTTTCAGGGCGCGGGACGCCTCGCGCGCTTCGTGAGGGGTAAGGCCGGCGGGCAGAATCGTGTCGTTGAGATTCACGTCGTCGGGAAAATATTCGTGCTGAAATTGACGCGAAATTCGTCCACTGGCCAGAAAGACTCCCGTGTGAGTCCACGTTTTGGTGAGTACGGGGGGTACACTCGACGCCTCGTCGACGTTATCGCCGACGGGTAACGTTCCCGGAGCCATCAGGCTGGCGATGTCTTCCGTGTCGAGCTGGTCGACACGGCCGAAGCCGCGAAACTCGCGTTCGAGCCCGTCATAAAATCCGTGATGATACGTGTAGCGACTGACGAAGCGGTTGCGGCTGACTTCATCGTAAGTCTCGACGCGTTTCACAACGTGGACCGGAAAAGGCAGTCTCGTGACCCAGGGCGTTCCCGCCGCTTGATCGGCGAGGTAGAATTCCGTCGACGACGCGTACTCGATCCACGTCTGCGCGCCCGCATGGTTCACGATACGCTCGAGCAAGTGGGGCTTGCGGCCGCACATCAGGTCGACATAGCGGAGCTGCCGGCCCTGCTCGCCCGGTAGTGGCGAGGACCATGTGAGGCACGCTGTGCCGCGGCCGAGAAAATCCATGACATCGACCGCGGCGACGTTATCGAGGGTCGGGAAAGGACCGATGGGCCGCACGGAGCTCCACGCGGCGCCGGTCTCGTTGAGAAACACCTCTATCCCGCTGTGGCCCAGATACAGAATGTCGGACGTGCCGGAGCCGTCGGTATCCGCCAGGCGGATGCGCCGCTGGTCGAACAGATCTGGCGTGTCGAACCAGGGAGCGCGATCCATGATGACCTTGACGCCGAAGCGGCCGTAGCCGAGGTTCGGCCAATAGCAGACCTCGCCGTTGCGGATGCGCACGATGTCGGACAAGCCGTCACCGGTCATGCTGGCGAGATAGATCGACTGCGTGCCGTCAGCGAAAAGCGCGCGTGGGCCCGATTCTTCCTCATCGAGGGGAATGCGCACCCGCACCGCCGCGCCGAAGCCCTCATTCAGCAGGGACGGGTGCCATTTGAAGGCGTCGTCCTCGGTGATCAGAATGTCCGCGATGCCGTCGCCGGTCACGTCGACGAACCGCATATTGGGATCGTTCCAGTTCAAGACGGGGACCGACCGGAATGCGCGGAAACGTCCCCAGCCCCCGTCGACGTTGCGCTCGTAGAAGCCGGGCGAGGATGAGGAGAAATCGACGAGATCCAGGTTGCCGTCGCCGTCCAGGTCCATCAGGTGATGCGAGGCGTCGCCCAAACTCGCGAGTGCGGGCCGAGCGCGCACCGTCCGGGTCGCGCCGAACCGTCCCCCGCCGAGATTTGGCTTATAGAACCATGACTGATCCTGTTCGGTGAGCACGCCGGAAATGCCGACACCGTCCAGATCCAGGAAACGATAGCCGCTGCCATCGACTCCAGCGGGGAGGTTGCGCAGGCTTTCCTGGTCGACGTCCCGGATCTCGAAGCCTGCGTGGCCTGGATCCTCCAGAGGGCTCGACGTATATGCGAGGTCCAGCGTCGGCAGGGATCGCGTCAGATAACGGCCGTCTTCCGCCAGCGTGTGGCCCGATTGCTTGACCCGTTCGAGAAAGGAGCCGATGGGCTTTTCGCGATATTCGAACGACGTGGAGCGTACCAGGTAGTTCTCCGCGCCGAGCTCGTCCGGGAAATGATGGAACGTCAGGGCGTGCCGGCACAATCGGTAGGTTCGCACCTCGAAACAGGAGCGGAAGGAGGAGAAAGGATCCCGCCGAACGGCCCAAGGGCGCCGGGCCTCATAGGACGCGCGCGCAAAGATTTGGCCGTCGCGGTCCGGCTCTTCTTGCGTGCAGCGGTCTTCACCGTAGTCGAAGATCAGGCTGAACATCCACTGCGCGGCATCGGCATCATGCGACGCGACGTGAGGCTTGCGCAGGTCTGGCTTCGCGGCGTCGAAGAGGAACGGGATCCGATTGCCGTAACGGACACGCCGCAAGTATCGGTTTGCAGACCGCGCACGATGACGTTCATTGGCGAGATTGAGATCGACGCCGTCGCCATTTTCCTCGGCATAGTCATAGACGATGGCGTTGCCCTTGTCGTCGAAACTGCGGCAGATCAGCCAGCTGAATACATTGTTCGGATTGCGCGGATCGGCGATCCGCGAGTTCGCATCGAAACCATAGAACGTCAGGATGTTGCCCTTGGAGATCGAGCGCCAGTGCGTCGTGTCATCGTCGAGACGAGTCCAGCGTTCGATACGGGAGAACAGCCCTTCGGTGCGCGGACGATAGGATTTGATCGCGTACCCTTCGCGAGGCGGAATCGGCTCGTTGATCCATCGCCCGGCTTCGCCGCGGACAAGCACCGGAACCAGATCCTCGGCGCCGGACAAGATGAAAATGTCCGACTCGTCGTAATCCGCGTAACGCGGCAAGCCCTTATCGGTTCGCCGCGTGATCGAAGGGAGGCCCAGGCTCCAGCCGAAACCGAACGGTCCGTTACTGCCGCTCGAGTCGTAGGAAAGAGTGAGTTGAGGGACGAACCCCGATCTGGACTTGCTGATCGGGATAGGAACCGTCAAAGCGCCGGCGCCCGTGACTGGATTGGCGGCGAATTTATCGTCGATACCGCGGAGCGCTCCCCCGCCTTGCGGCAGATTGATGCTGGGCGCTTTGAAAACCGCAGCCTCTTCATCGGCGGCGCTCGGGGAGACGGAGCCAGCGCTCTGAAGCATCACGCAACTCCTCACGATTGCGTTCGGGCTCGGCAACTTGTGCTGCCGAACTCAGGGAGCAGAAGGCAAGATCGAAGAATGGCTGTCGTCTACGTTCGACGAAAAATCTCGTTTCCTCGGCAAAAGATGGCCTTGCTGTCACCGGGGTACTGCACGGGCGCCGAGCCTCCCGCGACCAGTCGGGAATTGAAATGGCAAGTCATCGTGTGGCGTTGTTGTACGCTCATTGCGCGCAGGTTGCTGTGAACTGCTTCACATCGCAGAGCACTTCATTCCGCCGGGTTCATCGCAGCCTGCTCGATCGGCCAGACGCTGCTGGCCGCGGTCATTTCCGCCATCATCTCCCGAGACGTCAGGGTTTTCGATATCGGCGCGCAGCGCCGCAACATATCGTCGCCAGGAGCGGCAGGTTAGGGGAAACGCACGCCGGCCGCAGCACGGGTCCCTCCCGAGGCGATCCCTTCGCAATCTCCGCCTCGATGTTGATGATGTGATCTTGACCTTGGAGCAACTCGATTTATGAGTTCAAGTGCTGGCGTTGCGCGTGTCAAGGCGCACGAGGGCGACCAGCGGAGTCTGTGGCGTAAAACAGACAGAACTCGTCGCGTGAGTCACGCGTGTGCGCTCGGCTTCGTGCGTTGCCGGGTAGGCGGGGCACGATCATTTCAAGTCGAAGAGCAGCGTGAAAGAAAAAGGCACCGCGTCCGCTTCATCGCCGAGGTCCACGTGTTGTGGCCGGAACGAAATTTGAAGGGACGGTACCTCGGACGGACACGTTCAGTGGCGCGATCGCAATCAACGCCAGCTCTCTGAGTTGTGCTGCGTGAGCCTGCGCGCAGCGCGAGAGAGTTCCGTCTCTCGTGCCATTCAATTGTCACGTTGTGGAAAAATCACGATCTGCGTTGAAGGCGGAATGATCTTCGCGTCTCTTGTCCGAGCTCGATCGGAAGATGCACGTCATCAGACGCGGCTGATTGCGATATCCCGCTTGCGCAGTCGGCGTAATCAGGTAGGCAGTCCGCGGTCTGTGGATCGGTGCCAGCATAAGTACTGCGTATTTGCCTAGTGGGATCAGGTTGAAAAGAATTCCGCCCGGATGGGGTGTCGAAATTCGGTTCACTGCTGATCGACACTGCTCTATCGATTGCCGTTCCTCTATGAAGAAGTCGGTTGCGTACGGCTAAGAGTTCTGGATGGAGGATACTGCTGGGGTGCGATCACGCACGCCGGGCCGCTATACTATTCCGCGAAAATAGTATAGCTCGACGAACTGGGAAGAAATTGTGGTAACAAATTGAAATCGCAACACTATCGCTTTTCCGTGGCGCCCATGATGGATTGGACCGATCCAGCGCACGTTCAGAAGCTGAATTGTCCAACGCGCTGAACTTCAGAACGATCCTTACTCAAAGCGTCGCCGCAGGGCCGAAGAAGCCAAGTTCCTGGCACTTGGACAGCGCCGTGATTGCCCACGTTTCGAGAAATGATCGAGCGCGGCTGAGTTAGCCCAACGCTATCGGAAATTTCTGTCATCTTATTTGGCTCGGCCATTCGGCTACTCGATCTCCTTGGTCAAGCAAGGTGACCCCAAATCCGACTCGCAGAGGCTATCCTTCAGACAGCTGTGAATGCTGATCGAAAATTGACCCCCATCGGCGTCGTCGGGACCCCTTCAGGCCCTTGATATCATTGAATTCAGGTGATGGGACCCCACGCCGATCATGGCTGAGACCCCACGCCGAAATACAAGCGATCTGGGCTCCTGTTCGCGCTGCAGCCGTCGAAGCCAGCGCAACTCGTCTTACGCTGCTCGCCAGCCATCAAGCCGGGTTGGCCGTCCAAACCGCGTGCCCTTGGCCTTGGCGCTGATGTTTAAGCTCCGCCAGTTTTAGTAAGGTCACCTGAAGCGTGAGGCTTTTTTTCCCGATCAGCGCGGTGCCAGTCAGTTCGGCCTGATCGCCCTCGTAGGTGCCCGTGACACCGATGCCCACATCCTTTGCGTTGAAAAGCACGTGACTGGGTGGGGGAGAATTGTGCTGATTGAGAACAAGTTCGCCCTTGAAGATACCGTCTTTGGCAGAGTACGAGCCGGTGTAGTACGTATACGGGCCGCCTCCCAACATCACCCCATTCAGAAGAACAACGACGCCGCCCGGCGGCCAATCCACGCCATCGAACCCTTTCACGCTGACTGAATAAAGCCCATCTTTCATTTCGAGGCGCAGCTCCTGAGCCTTGTGGTCCGGATCGGCACTTCGCAGAACGGCCTCTCGCCTCAGGCCAAATCGCGTATGCGACAACGGGGCTCGCGGAGGCGGCAGATAAGAACAGAGTGGTAGCTCCTGTGATTGATCCATGTCAATCAGATTGGGCCCCTTTTGACGCGCCCAACCCAACGCTTTCAACCAACATTAGCGCCAGAACTTCTTGAAGCGGGTCGGGGACAGCTCGGTATAGCGCACCGTGTGTTGGATGTTCTTGTGCCCGAGGTAGGCCTGAAGGGCGCGCGTGTCATGCCCCTTGGAAGCCAGCGCGAACCCGCAGGCGTGCCGCAGCATGTGCGGATGCGCCTTGAAGCAGAGCCCCGCTTCCTTGCCCGCACGTTCGACCATGCGCGCGAAGCCCGCCGTCGTGAAGGGTGAACCGCGTTCCGAAGTGAACACAAAGGGCGATTTGGGCTCCTGTTCGCGCTGCAGCCGTCGCAGGCCGCGCAACTCGTCCCCGAGGATGGGGTGGGTGCTGGGGCTGCCCTGCTTGACCCTGCGGACGTGCAGGGTGGCCGTGGCGAAGTCCACCTGATCCCAACGGAGGTCCGCCAGCTCGCTGGCTCTCAGGCCATGGCGATAGGCCACAAGGATCATCGTGGCATCCCGGTGCGCCCAACGGTTTCCCTTGGTGGCCGCAAGCAGCCGTTCGACCTCGGCCTCCGTCAGGTATTCGCGGGTGCGCAGTCGGCATTTGGGGGCCGCTTCGGTGTAACTGTTCGATTTACGGTGCCCGGAGCCACCAGCCTGAGATGTGATTTCGCCATGTCTTTTGCCCCCCGCGAGTTGGAAATACGAACAGATGGCAAGCGCTTTGGGACCCCAGTTGCAACGGGTCCCCTTTGGGATGCACCTACGGTTCTGGCGAGGCCAGGCAGGGGTGATTTCAAAATGTTCGGGCTAAAGGGCGCGGCCGCTGCCGAGCTATGACGGGTCGCGTGACCGTGACCCCGCTTCCGATGGCCCTCAGTTAGCAGCTTCGCTTTGGCCATGCGATTTCAAAGGCGCATGCGGTCCTCGTGGGTTTGAACCTAATCACAGGTTGGAACGACCAAGCACGGACGATCCTGATCGCAATCTCCATTGGCGCAAATTATACGAGGACGCGAGCGCAGAATACCGCGCTCAGAGACGCAAATCGATCAGAAGCGACCCGCTGTGCTTCTTGGCAATGCGGGCGCCAGATATTTCACCATCAGGGAGCGATCGCAATGAAGGTGACCCGACGACAAGCAGCGCTTGGCGGCTTGAGCTTACTCGGTGCCACATCGCTGAGTACTTGGAGCAACGCTGAGTTGGGCGAACTTAACATTGGTGAAGGATTAGAGGACTTCTGGCTGGCAACCGATGCCTACATCTACGGCTATCCGCTCGTGACTATGGAAATGACCCGCAGGGTCATGACCAATGTGGCCAAGCCAGAGGGCAACCGGGGTCCGATGGGCCAGTTTGTGAGGGCGCGTCAATATCCTGACGCCTCATTCCGCGATGTAACGGCCCCAAACGCGGATACCCTCTATACGACAGCGTGGATCGACGTTGGAGCGGAGCCGTGGGTCTTGAGCATTCCCGATATGAAGGACCGCTACTTCCTTTTCCCTATGCTCGACGGATGGACGACCGTCTTCCAAGTCCCGGGCAAGCGCACAACCGGGACTAGCGCGCAGACTTACGCCATTGCTGGACCGGGATGGAGCGGCGAACTCCCGGCAGGCGTAAAGCGATACAAGTCTTCCACCAACATGGTCTGGATATTGGGTCGCATTTACTGCACAGGCACGCCAGAGGACTACAAGGCAGTCCACGAGCTGCAAGATCAATGCAAGCTGGTGCCCTTAAGCGCCTACGGCAAGTCGTACACGGCACCAGAAGGCAAGGTGGACCCGTCCGTGGACATGAAGACGGCGGTACGTGATCAGGTGAACCGGATGGATGCCAAAGAGTACTTCTCGCTACTTGCGCAACTCATGAAGACTAACCCACCTTCGGCAGCAGATGATTCCGCGCTCGCCAGATTTGCAAAGATCGGGCTCGTCCCCGGCAAAGACTATGACACGAGCAAGCTGAATGCAGATTTCGTAAAACGCATTCCCCAGATCGCGTTCGACCGGATTATGTTGCAGTTCAAGATCAACGGCGATGTGAAGCATACCAACGGCTGGAATTTCACAACGAAAACCGGGATTTACGGCACGGATTATCTCATGCGGGCGCTAATTGCTGCCATCGGGCTCGGCGCAAACAGACCGCAGGACGCTGTTTATCCTACGTCGCTAAAGGATGCAGACGACAAGGAATATGAAGGTTCAAACAAGTACGTCATCCACTTTGAGAAGGGTCACACCCCGCCAGCGGAAGGCTTCTGGTCGATCACGATGTACGACGGCGGGTATTTCTTCGTGGCGAACCCGATCAACCGCTATTCGATCAGTCCACGCCAGAACTTGAAGGCAAACCCGGACGGATCGATCGACATATATGTTCAGAAAGACACGCCGGGGGCCGACAAAGAGAACAACTGGCTGCCTGCACCGGCGGGCAAGTTCATCCTGATGCTGCGAATGTACTGGCCGAACGAGAGCGACCCGTCGCTCCTCGATGGGACGTGGACGATCCCGCCCGCAAAAAAAGTGGGAGCGTGATCCAAGACGAGGATTGCTGAACCACGAACTTGGGGCTGTGCCAACGCAAGGGAGTTTATGATGGTCATGTATGATGTGACCAAGCTGAATGTTGCGATTGACCGGCTCCTCGCGGTCACTGAGAACCCGAGGCTCGAACCCGTTGCCTTGAAGGAGCGCACAGTCCTGCATTAGACAAAGCGGGCGGACGATCTGGAAGTGCGCCCGATCTTCCATCAAACGATCGAGCGGATCGAAGCTCACATCTTCGTCGCCTTCATGGCCTACTGTCTCCACGTCACGTTGCGTGCAAGGCTCAGGCCGTTGGCAGCTGGCCTCACACCGAGGGCTGTGCTCGATAAATTTGCCGCCATCCAGATGCTCGATGTTCACTTCCCCACCACGGAAGGGAGAACCTTGATCCTCAGCCGCTACACCGAGCCGAACGCCGATCAAAAGCTCCTGGCCAGCTCAACCTCGAAATGCCACCTCAGCCACCTCCCAGGATTACCGCCGCCGGCCAGATCGCGAAGGCATCAACCCCCGCCTTGTAGTGAAGACCTTTTGACCACTGCCCTTGATCTACAAGGGATATTTGCCTGCGTTGCCCCTCAGTTGGCAAAGGTGGGTTAACGCAGCAGCAAGGCAGACGAGCATCCCGAAAATGACGGCGGCTTTGATCATTGTGACCTGGTCCCTGGTTTGCGAGGGCGTCTCAAAAAATTGCTTTCGCGATCGGGTTATGCCCCCTCGGGAAACGTTCGCCATCGCAAGCATTCAAAGTCTTGATCGATGTTTGAGACATCGCCGTGACGGCAAGTTGTCCCGTGCTCAAATCAATTGACTTCGGCCAATGGAAACTGATCTAAAGGGACGGATTTTCATGAGCGCTTTGGGCTGATAGTGCTGAAAACGTCTTTGTATGACCGAGAGACGAAAATTTTCTGATGCTCCGCAGGATTGCGTCTGGAAGAGTTGCTAAGCGTTGAGCCGGCAGGTCCGGAAGCGAAACAACGAAACATCGCAGGAAAATACGATTGGAGAGACGAATGTGGAAAATATGCTTTGCGACCATGCTCTGTGCGGCCACGCTCGCCCTCACGGCGTCAGCTTTCGCGCAGGCGCAACCCACGCGTGTCGGCGGATTGACCTGTGACGCCGCTCCGCGAGTGGGGCTTGTGGTCGGCTCGCGGCAGCAACTGCGATGCATCTTTAGCTCTAATGCCGCGGGACACTGCTCTTACAGCGGAACCATTGGCCGGGTTGGATTAGATGTCGGCGTGACAGGTGGCGGAAGGCTGGTGTGGGCCGTCTTCGCGCCGACCTCGCACGTGGGATGCGGCGCGTTGCGAGGAAGCTATGTGGGAGCAAGCGGCAGCGCGTCGCTTGGTGTTGGTCTGGGTGCCAACGTCCTGATCGGCGGATCCCACCGCACGATTTCTCTGCAGCCGCTATCGGTTGAAGGCCAGGTCGGAGTGAATCTGGCGCTTGGCGTATCGAGGCTGACGCTGCGATAGACGTTCGGCTTGCCAGGACCCTCCAACTGCATTCGCGCACCAATTCCAATTGGTGCGCGAAGCACTTTGGCGGACAGGAGTCTCAGCGGCAGTATCGATGCGAGACCGGATGCGATCGGCCGTTTGACGTGCGGACCCAACAACTGCCGTGACTCCAATAATAGAAATTATGTCCGCGCCAATAGCCATGATGGCCGTGCCAGTAAGCCCGCCTGTGAGCTCCCAACGCCGCGCCGCTGACCGTCCCGATCGCCGCGCCTCGGCGGCCGCCGATCGCGCCTCCAATGATTGCGCCGCCCCACGGCAGTCTGCGCAAGCGCATCTTCCAGTGACATCGTCATGGCCATTCCTAACAGGAGCGCTGACGTCGCTATCCGGCGCAGTGTTGACATTACTTTCTCCAATCGCTGCTTTTCTAAAATTATGAGGCCGCGCTTTTAACAGCGTGCGAGACGTAAGGCCACGCATTTGGCTACGGAAATCTTTCTCGAGATTCCTGAACGGGAGGACTTCCTGCCTTGATTTCGCTGATTTCCCACTCGGAAAATCATTGACTGGCCGCTTCGGACTCGGGGCTCACGACTGACATCTGCTGGCCTTCGGCGAAGCGTCGTTCGATCATGCCGATCACCGAGTCGATCTCTCGAAACGCTCGCGAATGCGCACGTCCGCGCATGCCCGTCAAATCGAAGACCAAAACGCCTTCGCGTCGAAAGTCGGTCCTGTACGGCTCCTGATCAGGATTGATCTGGCCGAGCCGCGTGGTTCCACCCCAAATTGAGGAGGACAATTTGAGAGCAAGGTCGTCCTGGGACACGAACAACGCAAAACGAGGTCTGGCTCTTCCCATGTCCCGCATTTGCGTCACGAAAAGATCAGAGTCGACATCGGGGGCGACAAGCATCACGTTCCTGACCTTGTTTCCGATCCTGCCGGCTTGCAGCGCTTTGGCATGGAGCGCGTCCAGCGTAGGAGAACATCCCATCGAATGGCACAGGATCGTCACCTCCCTTACATTTGCATTTTCCCCGATCGTATCGAGCAACTGCTCGATGGCGTCGCGAGAGGCGCTTGCGCTTTCAAGATCCTCCCGGTAGGCGCCCAGTCCTGGAACGCCACGCGAGGGCCAGGAAAACAAGATCGGAACAGCCGGCGCCCTAGAGTCATGAGTGATTTGAGCGAAGCGGTAGACAGCTCGATCGAACCGGTTGTTGAAGCCATGAACAAAGACCAGCACCTTGCCGCGTGCGTTGCGCTTGGCGGCGGCCGAAAGATCGGAGACAAAGGATTGCCTGTCCAGAAAGTTTGCTGAAACCGTCACAAAGCTTTGCCGAGGATCGCCCGGCACGGAGGCGGGCCACTGCACCTCGCCGGTGCGCCGCAAAATGTCGGGAGGAATCGAAACGGTGACCGACCCGTACGACACCTCTTCTGCGGGCCTGCTGTTGAACATTTCGCCGGCATCGGCGGTCGATCGGCTTCGTGTGGTCGCGACAAGCACCGGGACAAGCGAAATCCCTGCCGTGTCGACTTGCGCGACCGGTACCAGTTCGCCCTGCGCCAGTCGACCACTGCAGCCGCCACAAAAAATCAAAGATGCCAAAGCGGCCGCAGTTAGCAAGCGAATCCCGCAATTCAAAACAATCACTCGTAACCCCAAGCTCCTCGCAGGCTATCACCTTACTTTATAACGCTCAACTAGCGGCAGCCGATGCAAAGAGCTTCGAAGGGCGATGATGTCAATAGCGTAAAAGCTGTATCAAACGATTTAAAAAATCTAAGAGTGTATGCGAATATGCAGGAGGTTTACGCGCGCTCGCGCTGGAGAAGACGCGGGCAAACGAGCCGCACGAAACTCCCGGCACAAAAGCGTTGCTGCTCATGTGCGAGGATGTTAGCGTGATTTGGCATCGCTAAGACTAAGTCATTCAATAAAATGAGCCAGTCGATGTCCCTTCGCCCAGTTTTGATAACGTGGACGTCATTCGGTCGCTTCATCTTCTTCATGGGCGTCTGGCTCATGATTGCGAGCTGGAAGGAACAGGATCTTCCTGTCGGCGTAGCGGCGGCCGCACTCGCTCTGTGGATCAGTCTGTCGCTGCTGCCGTCCACCGGGCTCCGTCCGCGTTTTGCGCCGCTTGCTAAACTCAACCTTCGCTTCCTGAGCGGTTCGATTGTGGCGGGCATGGATGTCGCGCGGCGTGCGCTCCTGCCGCGCCTTGATTTGCGTCCTGGCTTTGTGGCGGTCCCATTGACCTTGCCTCCCGGCGTCGCCCGCAATGCATTTCTCGTCTATCAGAGCCTTCAGCCAGGAACTTCGCCCACGAGCGCGGAAGGCGAAGTGATTCAAGTCCACTGCCTCGACATCTCGCAGCCGATAGCGGGAGCCATTGCCTCGGATGAAGCCTTGTTCAAGAGAGCGATTGGCGATGAGTGAATTGCTTCTCGCAGCTGCGGGACTGATCGTGCTCACGGTCGCCGTTGGACTTGCGCGCATTTTGCGGGGGGCGGACGACGTGGAAAGGCTGATGGCGGTCCAGCTCCTTGGCACGGGTGGCATCGCCGCGCTCCTGCTGATTGCTTTCGCGACACATGTCCCCGGCGTGGAGGATGTCGCGCTCGGTCTCTCATTGCTCGCCGCGTTCGCCACCATTGCTTTCATCAATCTCATAGACGCGGACCAGGGAGACATTGAGGTGTGATCGCCTTTCTCGATCTTTTTTGTATTGCGGCCATAAGCGCCGGCACGTTCTTCTTTTTCGCAGGCACGGCTGGCCTGCTGCGCTTTCCGGACTCGCTGACCCGTCTGCATGCGTTGACGAAGGCCGACAATCTCGGCCTCGGTCTGATCGCGCTCGGGCTGATTCCGCGCGCCGACAGCGCGCTTTCAGCGCTCAAGCTGATTGTCATCTGGGTCCTGGTTCTGCTCTCCGGCGCTTCGACCGCACAATTGATCGGCCGTGCGTTACGGCGAGGCCGCAAATGAGTCTTCTCACCTATCTTGACATTGGTCTCGCTCTTCTGATCGTCGGTGTCGCTGTCTCGATCGTCGCCGCGCAAGACCTATTCGCCTCGGTCGTGAGCTACGTGGCATACGGGCTGTTGCTCGCCTTCGTCTGGATCCGTCTTTATGCACCGGACGTCGCTTTGACCGAGGCGGCGGTTGGCGGCGGAGTGACCGGGGTCCTACTGATTACCGCGGGAAAAAGGCTTACCGCACTCAAGAGTGTCGCGCCGGAGGCGCAACCCGGGCTCGCCTTCAAGCTCCTGATCGGCGTGCTCGCCACGCTCGTCGCCGGCGCCTTGGGTGCGGTTATCATGTCGCTTCCAGAGCCGCCCCCCTCGCTTGCGCCGAAGGCCGCCGCCGCCGCCGCCGGTGCCGGCGCCGGTCTCGGCAACCCCATCACGGCGGTGCTGATCTCCTATCGCTCCTTTGACACGATGCTCGAGAAGATCGTGTTGATCCTCGCCGTGCTCGGGGTTTGGTCGGTGGGCAGCGACAAGGCGTGGGGCCATACGCCGGCGCCGTTCCGCCGATCCAAACCCTATGCGCCGATGGTCTTTCTCGCCCAGATGCTGGCGCCCATCGGCGTGCTCATTGGAATTCATATCTTCTGGGTCGGCGCCGACGCGCCCGGCGGCGCCTTTCAGGGTGGCGCATTGCTGGCGGCCATGTGGATGGTCACCATGATGGCGCGGTTGGTGGAGCCGCCCCGCGTTGACGCGCGATGGCTCCGTCTGGCCTTGATCGCTGGACCTGCTGTATTCTTCATGGCCGGCCTCGCGGGCGAGCTTGTGGCAGGAGCCTTCTTCGCCTATCCGCCCGGCTTCGCCAAGCCAATCATTTTGATCATCGAAGCGTTCATGCTGGTGTCGATTACTGCGGCCTTGCCGATGCTCGTTGCTGGTCCGCCGAGCGAGAGATCTGAACAATGACCCCATCAGTTCTCGCGGGATTGGTCGGCGCGGCTCTGGTCGGTGTTGGGCTCTATGGCCTCATTATCCATCCGCATCCGCTGCGCAAGCTGCTCGCCTTCAACCTGATTGGCAGCGGCGTGTTCCTCGTTTTCGGAATCATCGCGCGGCGCGGCGCGGCTGCTGGATTTGCCTTCGATCCGGTACCACAAGCCTTGGTCATTACCGGAATTGTCGTTGCGTTCGCTGCGAGCGCTGTCGCGGTGGCACTCATCCTGCGACTTGCCGCGGAGGCCGGCAGCGTCACGTTGGACCCCGAGGCATGGGCGAGGCCGAAGGGTGAGGACGTCAAGTGATGGCGGAACCTGGAACCACACCGGGCGGCTACCTGCTCGTTCTCGCGATCCTGATGCCCGCTGCCGGAATTCTCCTCTCGTTCTTCATCGGTGGCCGTTGCGCCGAACGCGTCACTCTATACTCGACGCCATTCGGGTTTGCGCTTGCCTGCGCCATCGCATTCTGGGTCGATCAAACAGGCAAGCCGATCGTCTATGCGATCGGCGGACTGCGCCCGCCGCTTGGCATCGACTTGCGCGCCGACGGCATTTCGGCGGTCATGCTGATCGCAACCGCCATGATCGTAACGGCCGCCGCATTCTACGCCCGCGCGAAATTCGCCACACCCGATGGCGTCCGCGAAAGCCGAAGCGCGTTGACTTTCTGGATCATGCTGCAGGCGATCTGGGCTGCCCTGACCATCATTTTCGTCGGCGGTGATCTGTTTAACCTCTACGTTGCGCTAGAACTGCTCACCTTCGCCGCAGTGCCTCTCGTTTGTATCGATGGCCGAGCGGAGACGCTCGCCGCCGCCTTGCGCTATCTGATGTTCGCGCTGTTCGGATCGATTTCCTATCTGCTCGGCGTTGCCTTGTTCTACGGTGCCTACGGGACCCTCGACATTTCGCTTCTAGCGCAGAGGGTTCAGGCTACGCCCGTGGTTTGGACGGCGGCCGCCCTGATGACCGCCGGCCTGCTTGCCAAGACAGCTCTTTTTCCGCTGCACCTCTGGCTGCCGCCCGCTCACGCCAACGCGCCGGCGGCCGCGAGCGCCGTGCTTTCCGGCCTGGTTGTCAAAGGCTCATTCTTTCTTGTGCTGCGGCTGTGGTTTTACGTTCTTCCCGCCCTTCCGACGGACAAGGTGGCGGCAGTTCTCGGCGGTCTTGGCTCGGCGGCAATCATCATGGGCAGCATCATGGCGCTGCGTCAGGCCCGGCTGAAATTGCTGATCGCATATTCGACTGTCGCCCAGATCGGCTACCTTTTTCTCGTGTTTCCGCTCGCGGCTGGCGCGCACGGCTGGAGTGCGATCGGCTGGAGCGCTGGCCTAATGCAGGTCCTCGCCCACGCTTTCGCCAAGGCGGCGATGTTCTTCTCGGCGGGCGTGCTGGCCGAAGCGCTTGGCCATGATCAAATCGCAAGGCTTGGCGGCGCGGCGCGCGTGCTGCCTTTGACCTTCCTAACAATCGCTCTCGGAGGATTGTCGCTCATGGGCCTGCCGCCGAGCGGCGGCTTCAACGCCAAATGGTTGATGCTCCAGGCGTCTATCGCATCAGGTCAATGGTTCTGGACGCTTCCTGCCCTCGGCGGCGGCCTGCTTGCGGCCGGCTATATCTACCGCATTCTTGCGCCGGCCTTATCCGACGGGCAAATCTCGCTGGAAGCACAGCCGAGGCGCAGCCAGGAGGCAATCGCGCTTGCCTTGACAATAATTGCCCTAGCGCTCGGCGGCGCGCCGCAGGCTTTCTTTGACTTTCTTGAAATTGGCCGTCCGATTGCGGGGCTGCCATGATCGACCTTTCCCGCACCCTGCTTGTTGCGAGCCTGGCCGCGCCGTTGGCTTTCCTGTGCGCTTGTTTCGTCAGGCGCTGGCGGCGGCATGCCCTGGCCCTGCAATGGCTTGCCCCGATACCCAGTCTCGCGGCGGGTCTCATCGGGTTGAATAGCGCGCCGATGACCTACGACTTGCCTGTCCTGGGCTTCACCCTTCGCCTCGATCCATCCGGTGCATTGCTTCTCGCTGTCGCGGCGCTGCTTTGGATGGTCGTCAGCGCCGCCCTTTGGCACGATCGCGATCCCGACAACCGCTTTGGCGTTTCCTGGCTTCTCACCATGACCGGCAACATCGGTGTTTTCAT
>Ga0335071_10000857_pt1 | contig 32828 bp, 36 predicted proteins | sample Lox_Sample_15_FD_206724 | JGI IMG/M metagenome (GOLD analysis project Ga0335071, IMG submission 206724) | Soil microbial communities from Loxahatchee National Wildlife Refuge, Florida, United States - Lox_Sample_1.5 | ecosystem: Environmental > Terrestrial > Soil > Wetlands | place: USA...
CCGAGACCTCGACGGCACCGTCCGTCACGGAGGCGTCCACCTCGATGCGTCCGCCCTCGGGCGTGAACTTGATCGCGTTCGAGAGGAGGTTCAGCACCACCTGCCGTATCTTCCGCTCGTCCCCCCGCACCTGCCCCACGCGATCGTCGGCGTGCATGCGCAGGCCGATGCCGCGGCGAGACGCCCGCTCCCGCACGAGCATCAGCGCATTGTCGATGGCCGCAGGCAGGTGGAAGTCCGTCAGCTCGAGTTCCATCCGGCCGGCCTCGATCTTGGAGAGATCCAGGATGTCGTTGATGAGGGACAGGAGATGCTGCCCCGAGGCGTAGATGTCGCGGAGGTACTCGTCCTGCTTCTCGTTCAGCTCCCCGAACATGCGCTCGCTCAGCACCTCGGAGAAGCCGATGATGGCGTTGAGCGGCGTGCGCAGCTCGTGCGACATGTTGGCGAGGAACTCGGACTTGTGGCGGCTCGCCACCTCGAGCTGCCGGCTCTTCTCCGCGATCTCGCGAAAGAGCCGCGCGTTCTGGAGAGCCAGGGCCGACTGGGTGGCGAAGGTCTTCAGGAGCTCGACGAGCTCGCCGGGGAACTCCCCGGGAGCCTTCCGGGCGAGCGTCAGGTTGCCGATGACCTGCTCCTCCCGGAGCAGCGGCACGGACAGGAGAGCCCGGTACCCGGCCCTGATGAGCACATCCCGCAGCTGGCTCTGATAGGCGCCGGGTACGGCGATGTCGGGGATCTGGAGGGCTTCGTGGAGCTCGGCGGCCCGCCCCATGAGGCCCTCGCCCTTCCTGAGCGGCATGGCCCGGCTCGCCTCGACCACATCCCGGTCGAAGTTGTACGTCGCCCGGACATGGAACTGATCGGTCGCCTCGTCGTACTCGTAGATCGCGCCGCCGTCCGCGACGGCAAGCTGGCTGGCCCGCGAGACGATGGTGCTCAGCACGGTGTCGATGTCGAGCGTGGAGCTGACGGCACGGCCGACCTCGCCCAGTGCGGTGAGTCGCTCCACCGACCGCGTCAGATCCTCCGTGCGGCTCTGCAGCTCCGTGAACAGGCGCACGTTCTCGATGGCGATGACGGCCTGGTCGGCGAAGGTCTGCAGCAGGTCGATCTGCCGATCGGAGAAGGATCCCGCCGCCTCGCGCGTGACGGAGAGCGCGCCGATAGGGCGGCCCTCCCGCATGAGGGGCACCGAGAGCGTCGCATGGTACCTAGCCATGGCCCCGACTTCCTTCAGGCCGTACTCGGGATCCTGGGCGATATCGGGGATGTGGGCGACCCGCCTTTCGAGAATTGCGCGCCCCGATGTGCTTTCGCGGCCCGCCGGCCGCGGGAAGGCCGCACGAATCGCCGCGTCGCTCTCAGGATCATAGTTGTGCGTCGCGAGGATGGTCTGCACGGCACCATCGAAGCCGAAGAGCACGCACTGCTGACCCTCGCACAGGCGGGCGCCGTTCGCCACGATGGCCTCGAAGACCGGACGGACATCCGTGGGCGAATTCGAGAAGACGCGCAGGACCTCGCTCGTTGCCGTCTGATGCTCCAAAGATTCGGAGAGCTGACGGGTCTTCTCCGTCAGCGTGGCGTACGAGTCATCGAGCTGGGCCGCCATCCGGTTGAACTGTGCGGCCAGGTCGCCCAGCTCGTCTCGGTTCGCCACCTCCACGCGCTGCGAGAAATCACCCTGGGCGACGAGCCGGAGCCGCGTGTCCATCTCTGTCACGGGGCCGACCAGCGACCAGGAAATCGCGTAACCGAGCAGGAGGGCCAACCCGATGCTCCCGGCGGCGAACCCGATCACCACCCACCGTGACGTCAGATACGCCTCGTGACTGTCGTCCAGCCGTGCCGCCATGTCCACCTCGGCCCGGTTCACGAATCCATTCGTCAGGCGCTCGAGGCGCTCGGCAAGCGGATTGCCCTCTGTGAGCAGGAGATCTCCGGCCGCGTCGGCCTTGCCGGCCCGGCTGAGATCGATGAGCTGATCGAGTACCCCGGTGAACCGATCGTAGTCCGCCCGGACCTCGGCCAGCGCGGCGGCTTCCTCTGCGGCGACGGAAGGGAGCCGTTCGAAATCGTGCCGGAACTGGTTCAGCTGCACCCGGGCGGCTTCGAGCGTGCGCTCGTTCCAGAACCACGACGACGGAAGCGACGCGTCGCGCTGGAGCTGACGATAGGCGCCGATCTTCTCCTGGAGCTTGACCAGGTCCTCGGCCCGGCGATTGACCCCGCTCAGGACCTGGAGCCCGACGGCACCCATGACGACGAGGAGCACCGCGATGGCGAGGAACGCCACGAGGAGCTTGGCGTGCACCGGGGCCGGAATCCTGGCCACCAGCCGAGGGAACCAGTCTGTCACCGGGTCACCTCTCCCTCGCCTTTCGCCCTATCACCGCTGGCCCCCCTCACCGCTGGCCCCCCTCACCGCTGGCCCCCCTCACCGCTGGCCCCCCTCACCGCTGGCCCCCCTCACCCTGCCCTCTCCCCCACCGGGGGAGAGGGAACGAGAGCTACTTCGGGACCGCCTGGTAGAGCATGAAGGTGCGCACGCCTGCGGACATCGGATAGGGCAGCTCGCCCTTGGGCCCGAACCACCGGTCGTAGATCTCGAAGTACTTGCCCGACTCGATGCCGTCCATCAAGCCCCCGTTCACCACGTTGCGGAAGTCGGCGTCGTTCCGCCGCATGGCCATCCCGTACGGCTCGTACGAGAAGAAGTCGCCCACGATCTCCCACTGGGCGGGGTTGGCGGCCTTCGACTTGAGCCCGGCCAGCTGGATCCCGTCGTTCGTGTAGGCGTCGACCTGGCCCTGCAGGAGCGCCTGGAAGGCCGCCGGCTGATCGGGGAACTCGCGGAGCTGCGCCTTCGGCGCCTTCTCGCGGATGATCTTCGCGTTGGTCGAGCCCTGCTGGGCGGCGATGCGCTTGCCGTCGATGTCCTTGATGCCGCGGATCTTGCTGCCCTTCTTGACGAGGAACTGGGCGCCCGTCACGAAGAACGTGATGGAGAAGTCCACGCTGTCCCGCCGCGTCCGCGTGTCCGTCATGGTGCCCGCGATGAGATCCACGGCGTTCGAGGTGAGGAGCGGGATGCGCGTGGGCGGCGTCGACTCCTTCTTCTCGACCTTGATCGGCTTGCCGAGCTTCTTCTCGAGGGCCGGCTTGACCAGCTCCTCGACCAGATCGATGGAGAAGCCGACCCACTCGTTCTTGGCGTTGACGTACGCGAAGGGCGGCGAGCCCGTCCGCGTGCCGATGACGAGGGTGCCCGACTGGCTGATCTTCTCGAGCGTGCCCCCATGGGCCGGCGCCGGAGCGGGCGCCTGGGCCAGCGCCGGCGCCACGGTGGTCGCCAGCAGGGTGAATGCCGCCACGGATGCGACAAGCCGTCTCATGCATAGCCTCCTTCGGGATGAGAGCTTCGGGTTAGTGAGACAGGATCTTCGACAGGAAATCCCTGGCGCGATCGGACGTCGGGGCGGAGAAGAAGTCGTGGGGCGTGGCCGCCTCGACAATGCGTCCCTCGTCCATGAACACGACGCGGTGCGCGACGCGGCGGGCGAAGCCCATCTCGTGCGTCACCACCATCATCGTCATGCCTTCCCTGGCGAGGTCGGTCATGACGTCGAGCACCTCGTTGATCATCTCGGGATCGAGCGCGGAGGTCGGTTCGTCAAAGAGCATGATCCGGGGCTGCATGGCAAGGGCCCGCGCGATGGCCACCCGCTGCTGCTGCCCGCCCGAGAGGTTCGCTGGATGCCGGTCGGCCTTGTCCGGAATGCGCACGCGGGCGAGGAGCTCGCGGGCGATCTTCTCGGCCTCCGGCCGCGCCAGCCCCTTCACCTTCATGGGAGCGAGCGTGATGTTCTCGAGCACCGTCATGTGCGGGAAGAGGTTGAAGGACTGAAAGACCATGCCGACCTCGGCCCGGAGCTTCGTCAGGCGGGCACCGGCTCCGCTCACGGACTCGCCGTAGACGAAGATCTCGCCCTGCTGGATCGGCTCGAGACGATTCACGCAGCGGATGAGCGTGCTCTTGCCGGAGCCCGAGGGCCCGCACACGACCACGACCTCGCCCGGGACGACGTCGAGGCTCACGTCCTTGAGCACGTGGTGGGCGCCGAACCACTTGCCGACACCGGTGTAGCGGATGGCAGGCGTGGCGGCCATGGGCTACTCGATGACCACGAGGACATCGCCCGGGTTCACGGTCTGGCCGCTCTGGGCGCGAACCTCCTTCACCGTGCCGGCCGCGGTGGCCTTGAACTCGTTCTCCATCTTCATCGCCTCGAGCACGATCAGGCCGTCGCCCGGCTGCACCGCCTGGCCGACCGTCACTTCCACGAGCACCACACGTCCCGGCATGGGAGCTTTGAGCACCTGACCGCCCGAGCTCGCGGCGCCCCCGCGCGTCCGGATGATGTAGCGGCTCTCTTCCTCGATCCGGATCGTGTAGGCCTCGCCCTCGACGTGGACGACGTAGCTGCCGTCCTCCTCCGTGACGTCTGCCGCCGTGGATCTGTCGCCGATCAGGAGCGACCAACCGCCTCCGCCCGTGGCCCGGGCATCCACGTTCAGGACCTCCGAGCCCAGCACGACGCGATAGCAGCCTGCGGACCCTGTCACCTCCACCGGGACGACCTCGCCGCCGAGCTGCGCCTCGAACTTCATCGCGCCCTCCAGCCGGAACCGGGGCGCCCCGCGCGGGCCCAGGGGCTCGGGCCGGACGACGACGGCGCTGGCGGCGTCTCGCGGCCGGCGCGCTCGTAGGCTTCGAGCGCGGCGGCGATGATGGCCGTTGACCGGCCCGGGGCGGCCGCGCGGCCTACGGGCAGACGATCCATGAAGTGCGTGTCGATCCGGCCCGCGGCGAAGTCCGGGTGGCCGATGATGCGGCGGAGCACGGGCAGCGTGGTGCGCACTCCGCTCACGCGATACTCGCGGAGCGCCCGCTCCATGCGGGCGATGGCGCCCTCGCGATCCGCCGCCCAGACGATCAGCTTGGCCATCAGGGTGTCGTAGTGCCGCGGCACCGTGTACCCCTCGTACACGCCCGAGTCGTCACGCACCCACGGGCCGCCGGGCGCGCGCAGCCCGACGATCCTTCCCGGCGAAGGCATGAAGTTCTGATCGGGGTCCTCGGCGTTGATCCGGCACTCGATGGCGTGGCCGTTCCAGGTGATCTCGTCCTGCGTGTACCCGAGCTTCTCGCCCGCGGCGATCCGGAGCTGCTCGCGCACGAGGTCGCGCCCCGTCACGAATTCGGTCACCGGGTGCTCGACCTGGAGCCGCGTGTTCATCTCGAGGAAGTAGAAGTTGCGGTCGGCGTCCACGAGGAACTCCACGGTGCCGGCGTTGACGTAGCCCACGGCAGCCGCGAGCCGGCAGGCGGCCTCACCCATGCGCCGCCGCATCGCGGCGTCCACGATCGGCGACGGGCTTTCCTCCACGAGCTTCTGGTGGCGGCGCTGGATCGAGCACTCGCGCTCGCCCAGGTGCACCACGCTGCCGTGGGCATCGGCCAGCACCTGCACCTCGATGTGCCGCGGCTCCGTCACGTAGCGCTCGATGTACACGGTGGCATCGCCGAAGGCCCCGGCCGCTTCGGAGCGCGCGGCCCGCAGCGCGCCTTCCAGCTCCGCCCCCGAGCGCACGAGCCGCATCCCCTTGCCGCCGCCGCCCATGGCCGCCTTGAGCATGATCGGATAGCCGATCTCGCGCGCCACCCGCGCCGCCTCCGCGCCGTCGGCCAGCGGCTGCGTGGTGCCCGGCACCATGGGCACGCCCACGCCCTCGGCCACGCGGCGCGCGGCCATCTTGTCGCCCATCGCCCGCACCGCGCCCGGCGGCGGCCCGATGAACACGAACCCGGCGGCCGTGCACGCTTCCGCGAAGGCCGCATTCTCGGCGAGGAAGCCGTAGCCGGGATGGATGGCCCGGGCGCCGGTGGCCCGCGCCGCTGCGATGATCTTGTCCTGGTTGAGGTAGCTCTCTGCCGCGGGGGCCGGGCCGAGCGGCACGGCCATGTCGGCCTGGAGCACGTGGAGGGCCTGACGGTCGGCCTCCGAGAACACGGCGACCGTGGTGATGCCGAGCTCGCGGCAGGCGCGGATCACGCGCACTGCAATCTCGCCTCGATTGGCGACCAGGACCTTCGAAAAGCGGGGCGTCACGACGCGGGCATGATATCAAGCCCACTGCGACGGGGCAACGACGCCCCACCCTACTTCGAGCGGTCCTTCAGCACCTCGAGGAGCAGGCTCTTCACCGCCGGCTTGCTCCACTCGCGCGCGCCCACGATGCGCGCGAGCAGCCGCCCCTGGCGGTCGATGAGATACGCCGTCGGCGGGCCGAAGACGCCGTAGCCGATGCCCGTGACGTCGCCGGTCCTGTCGATGAGGACGGGCGCCACGTAGCCGCGCTCCGCGGCCAGGCGCTTGACGAGGGCCGCGTCCTCGCGGAAGCTTATCAGCCGCACCTCGAGCCCCCTGCCGCGCAGCTCCTGGTAGAGCCGGTTGACGGGAGGCAACTCCTCCCGGCAATCCGGTCACCAGGTCGCCCAGAAGAAGAGCAGCACCACCTTGCCGCGCAGGTCCTCGAGCCGCGTGAGCTTGCCGTCGGGATCCGGCAGGGTGAACGCGGGCGCAGGCTTGGGCGGCTCGTAGGGCTGCGCCTCGAGCGCTGCCCAGTTCGGGGCCGCGGCGGCGGTCTGCGCGAGAAGCAGCAGGATGCCGACCGCCGCCGCCCCGCGCATCACGACGCCTTCGACTCCTTCAGGGCCTGGAGCAGATCCTCGGGCTGGAGCAGATCGAGGGGGTTCTGCATCACCTTCACGTACCGCACGACGCCCTTGCTGTCGATCACGAAGTAGGCGCGCTTGGCGTAGCGGTAGATCGGGCTCTTCTCGTCCGTGACCATGGCGTCGTAGGCGGGCAGCATGGTGCGGCGGAAATCGGAGGCGAACGTCTGCTTCAGCGGATTCTGCTTCACGAAGGCATCCAGCGTCGCCACGTGATCGGCGCTCACGCCCAGCACCTGGGCGCCCGCGGCCTCGAACTGGGGCATGGCCCCTTCGATGCCGAGGATCTCCTTGGTTCAGGTGGCGGTGAAGGCCTGGATGAACGTGTAGATGACGATCGGGCCCTTGCCGAGCATGTCCGCCAGCTTGACCGGCTTGCCGCCCGTGCCCGCCAGCGTGAAGTCGGGCGCCTTCTGCCCCACCTCGAGCGCGGCGGCCGGAGCGGCCAGGCCCAGCATGACGGCGAGCCCGGCGACGAGCATGAGTCGCGTGCGCATGACGCCCTCCCTCATCGATGGGTTCACTTCTCGGGGACGGCTTTCGCCGCCTCCTCCACGAACGACGTGTCCACGATCCCCTTGAGGGGAATGGTGCGCTTCATGAATCCCTTGTCCGTCCACCACTTCATCTGCCGCTCGATGTCGGTCACGAGCAGCCGGGCATTTCTGTCCTGAAACGGGAAGCCGAGCCGGATGACCTCCGGCTTCGCCTGAGTGTACTTCGCCGTGATCTGCACCACCTCGTCGTAGTGGGAGCCGGGCACGAGAGCCCCGTCCTTCTGCACGAGCACGGCGTCGAAATAGTAGCGCGAGGCCTTGACGTAGCCCTTCATGAAGGCAACGGCCCGCTGGCGATCGGCCGCGAGCTTCTTCGAGTAGAACACGGCCACCGTCTGCCACGGATGCAGATCGCCCACCCAGAAGAGGATCTTGCCGAAGCCCTGGGCCTCCGCGGTGCCGGGAAACGGCTGGGGCAGCAGGATGGCATCCACCTGCTTGCCCTTGAGCGCCTCGATGGCCGCCGGCATGGTCTGGAGCGGCACCACGCGCACGTCCTCCAGCTTGAGGCCGGATTTCTCCAGGATGTTGCCCAGGGAATAGTGGAAGGTGGAGCCGAGCGTGGTGATGCCGATGCGCCTGCCCTTGAGGTCGGCGATGGCCCGCACCCCGCCGTCGTAGAGATCCTTCTGGACCACGATGCCGGTGAGCGGATAGCCGGGCCACTCGCGTCCCTTGTCGGCCACCAGCCACATCTGCTCGCCGCCCAGGACGATGTTGTAGAGCGCGGCGGTGATGCCGGTGGCGCCCACGTCGATCTGGCCCGTGGCGAGCGCGGTGGCGATGGGCGCGGCCGCCTGGAAGAACACCAGCTCGGCGTCGATCCCGTACTCCTTGAAGAAGCCCTTCTCCACCCCGATGAAGAGCGGGGCGGACGAGGTGAGCTTGAGCGCGCCGACCTTGACGACGGCGTCGGCGGCGCGGGCCGGCGCGGGCCCGGACACGAGCGCTCCCAGCAGGAAAGCCAGGCCGAGGACGGCCGGTCGGCACATGCCCATCACGATGTCTGCCTCCAGGGCACGGCGCGCCGCTCGCACCGCGTGAGCGCCCAGTGCGACAGCACGCCCAGGAGCGACAGGCACACGATGCCGACCATGAGCTTGGTCGTATCCATGATGTTGCCCGCATGAAGCACCAGGAACCCGATGCCCGAGTCGGCGGCGATCATCTCCGCGGCCACCAGCAGCAGGAGCGCCGTGCCCGCTCCCAGCTTGAGCCCCGCGAAGATCATGGGCAGGGCCGAGGGCAGGATGACCTTCCGGATCACGCTCCACCGCCCCGCCCCGAACGCCAGCGCCGCCCGCACGAGGAGTGGATCCGCCTCGCGCACTCCGGCATAGGTATTGATCGCCATCGGGAAGAACACGCCCAGGGCGATGACGGCGACCTTGGACGGCTCGCCGATGCCGAGCCAGAGGATCAGGAGCGGGAGGAGCGCGATCTTGGGAATCGGGAACGTCGCTGCGATGAGGGGCTGCCCCACCGCGTCGGCGCGCGAGAAGAACCCCGTCACGATGCCCACCGTGATGCCGGCGCACGCCCCCACGGCAAAGCCCAGGAGGAGCCGGCGCAGGCTGGCGGCCAGATGGAGGAGGAGCTGCCCGGAGGCGGCCATCTCCCCGAGCTCACGCAGGACGCCGAGCGGCGACGGGAGGAACAGCGCGGGGATCCATCCCACACGCGTGAGCGCTTCCCAGAGCGCGAGGAGACCGACCAGCGCGGCCAGGCGGAGCGCACGGTGATCGTCGCGGCGAAGGAAGGCCGAGCGATCTCGGGCCGCCACCCGCTCGGCAGGCATCAGTCCTTCCCCTCGACCAGCGCGGCCTGCGCCTGGGACTTGATGAGGCCCCAGATGCGTTCGGTCGCTTGCAGGAAATCGGCCTCGCCCATCTGCCCTTCGTGCCGCGGGCGCTTGAGATCGACGGGCACCGTGTCGAGCACGCGCCCGGGCCGCCGCGACAGCACGAGCACGCGATCGGCCATGTACACCGCCTCATGGATGTTGTGGGTCACGTAGAGGATGCTCGTGCGCGCGCGCTCCCAGATGCCCAGGAGCTCCTCCATCATGAGCGTGCGCGTCTGGGCATCCAGGGCCGAGAAGGGCTCGTCCATGAGCAGCACGGCCGGGTCCACCGCGAGGGCGCGCGCGATGCCGACGCGCTGGCGCATGCCGCCGGACAGCTGGTGAGGATACTTGCCCTCGAACCCCTCGAGCCCGGTCATGGCGATGAAACGCCGCGCCCGCTCCCGGCGTTCCGCGGGCGGGAGCCCCAGCTCCTCGAGGCCGAACTCCACGTTGCCCTGGACGGTCCGCCACGGGAAGAGCGCGAACTCCTGAAAGACGGTGGCCGTCAGGGGCTGCCCCGGCCGGCGCTCCCCTTCGAAGAGGACCTGGCCCGAGGTCGCAGCGGAGAGCCCCGCGATGATCCCGAGCAGCGTGGACTTGCCGCAGCCCGAGGGCCCCAGGATCGCCACGAACTCTTCGGACGCGACCGCGAGATCGATCCCGTCCAGCGCGACCAGGGCGTGGCCGCTCCGATCGCGGTAGGTCTTGCACAGCCGGTCCACCAGCACGCGCATCCCGGGCACGCCACAGCATAGCAGCCCAAGGCTTGCCTTGCCTCGTGCTGGAGAGCCGTCTATCATCGCCGCGGCCATCACGGCCGCATCCACCAATCTCGACCGGAGGCTCGGCATGCTGCAAAGGGGCGGGGGTTATCTGATGGGCTTCGGGCTGTTCGCGGTCGCCTCGCTAGGCTGCGCCTCCGGCGCCGTGACGGGGACCGTGGCCGAGTCGGGCCGCCCGGCCGCGCCGCTCGTCATGCAGTGGAACTCCGGGCTGTTCGGCGAGAGCGGAAAGATGTCGGCGACCATGCCGGACGGCGAGCAGTTCTCCGGCACGTACCAGGTCGTCAAGCCCGGCCTGTCGCGGTCCAAGATGGAGCCGGCGTGGACGGGCGACGAGCCCGGACAGTACCAGGGCAAGATCGACGACACGATGTGGGGCGCCGGGCGGGATACGGAGTCGTTCATCAGGAGCTACGAGAACAAGGCCATCGCCACCCTCAAGGGCGATCGCGGGACGCGGATGATGTGCCGCTTCAATCTCGACGCCGGCGGCGTGGGCATGGGCGGCGGCGGCACCGGCGAATGCCAGACCTCGAAGGGCGCGAAGATCACCGCAACGTTCTGAACACCTGACCCCCCGGGAGGGCACGATGAAGAAAGGCAACGGCGCTCGGAAGGCCACGAAGGTCACGGGCAAGTCCGCCAGCCCCTACGGCTATCCCTTCTGGGAGTGGGTGGCGAAGGAAGACCCGCAATACGTGAAGGCGCGCGGGCCGCTCTCCGCGCTGTCGATCGGCCCCGGCAAGGAGCTGTCGATCCGCCACCGCGAGATGGTCATCATCGGCATCCTCGCCTATCGCGGCCGGCAGGACGGCGTGGTCGCGCACATGCGCCGCGCCATCCAGCACGGCGCGACGAAGCGGGAGCTGCTGGAGGCGATCCAGTCCGCGGCGGTGCCCGGCGGCGGGCCGACGTTCAGCACGGGCGCGCAGGCGCTGATGCAGCTCGACAAGGAAGGCGCCTTCAAGGGCCGTTGACCTTTGATCCCTCTCCCTCAATGAGGGAGAGGGAATCGATCCGTCAGCTCCCGGGGACGACCCCCGCGGGCAGCGATTCGATGTGCGCGCAGATCTCGCGCGGGCGCGTCAGCCAGACGCGATCGCGGTGCTCCAGGATGTGCTGGAGCGCCCGGCGCAGCCGGCGGATGCGATACGGGCGCCCGATGACGAAGGGGTGCAGCGAGATCGGGCACACGAGCGGCTGGCGCGCGGACTGCGCCAGCATCTCGTCGAACTGGTCCACGATCATGTCGGCGAACTCGTCCGCCGTGTAGCGGTACCAGACGATGCCCCGCGTGTCGTTGACCTCGATGGGATACGGCATGGCGAGGATGCGCCCGCGGCGCGTCCGGATCCACACGGGCTGGTCGTCCATCGTCCAGTCCATCATGTACCGGTAGCCCGCTTCCTGCAGGAGATCCATGGTGACGCCGCTGTTCGAGAGCCACGGGCTCATCCAGCCGAGCGGGCGGGCGCCCTCGTGCCGCGCGATGGTGGCCGTGACCTCCTCGATGAGCGCGCGCTCCTTGGCCTCATCGAGATGGCCCTGCTCGTCGGAGTTGGTCACGCCGTGGCCCAGGATCTCGTCGCCCCGCGCCCGGAGCCGCCGGGGAATGTCGGGCGCTGCCTCGTAGATGGCGGTGTTCATCTGCGCCTCCGCGGGCAGCCCCAGCTCGTCGAGCAGTTCGAAGAGGCGCCAGATGCCCACGCGGTTGCCGTAGTCGCGCCAGCTGTAGATGCTGTGGCTCTGCGCCTGATCGGGCGGCGCGATGGCCGCGCCCTTGCCCACGCCGAAGCCGAACGCCTCGATGTTCAGCGCGACGTAGACGGCCAAGCGACGGCCGTCCGGCCACGAGTAGTCGGCCCGCGTGGTGATGTTCGAGTAGTCGTAACGCCCGTGGGTCGGCAGCATGCGGTCCCTTCCCTCCTCGCCGAAGATTGACGTTTCCCCGCTGCTCGCTTACGGTAGGCGCCATGCTACCTTCCCGCGAACGCCTGCGCTCGTCCTTTTCCGCCGCCCGGGCCCTGTCGCTGTGCACCCTGCTCTGCGCCGTGCTGCTCCAGGCCCCCCTCGCGGCCCATGCCCAGGGCGCCAGGCCGGCGCCGGGCGAGATGCGGTGGGGCCTTCACGTGACGCTCGCTGCCCGCTGGCTCGATCCCGCGGAGACCGAGGCATTCAGCACGCCCTTCATGGTCATGTACGCCATCCACGACGCCATGCTGAAGCCGATGCCCGCCGGGCTCACGACTCCCAGCCTCGCCGAGTCGTGGACGGAAGCGAAGGATCACCTCTCGTACACGTTCGTGCTCCGCAAGGGCGTGCGCTTCCACAACGGCGAGCCCGTGACCGCGGAGGACGTGAAGTTCTCGTGGGATCGCTACAAGGGCGCCAGCGCCAAGCTCCTGAAGGACAAGGTGAAGGAGGTGCAGGTCGTCGATGCCGGCCAGGTGCGCTTTCTCCTGCGCGAGCCGTGGCCGGACTTCATCACCTTCTACGGGACGACCGCATCCGGCGCGGGCTGGATCGTGCCGAAGAAGTACGTCGAGAAGGTCGGCGACGACGGCTTCAAGGCCGCCCCTGTCGGCGCTGGGCCATACAGGGTCGTGTCGTTCAAGCCCGGCGTGGAGGTGGTGCTGGAGGCCTTCGACGGCTACTGGCGCAAGACGCCTGCCGTGAAGCGGCTGGTCATGCGCTCCATGCCCGAGGAGGCCACGCGGGCGGCCGCGCTCAAGGCCGGCGAGATCGACATCGCGTATCTCCTCACCGGGCCCACCGCGGACGCGATACGAAAGGTTCAGGGCTTCCGCCTCTCCGCGCCCCTGATCAGCGGCGCGTTCTGGCTCGAGCTGCCCGAGCAGTGGGACCCGAAGTCGCCGTGGGCCGACATGCGGGTGCGCCTGGCCGCCAGCCACGCCATCGACCGCGCCGCGATCAACCAGGCGGAGATGCTCGGCTTCGGCCGGCTCACGGGCAACTACGTGCCGCGGATCTTTCAGTTCGCGGTGCCCATGGAGCCGCACGCCTACGATCCCGCGAAGGCAAAGAAGCTCCTCGCCGAGGCCGGCTATCCCAACGGCTTCGACGCGGGCGACTTCAACCCCTTCCCGCCCTACGACTCCATGGGCGAGTCGGTGATCGGCTATCTGCAGGCCGTGGGCATCAAGAGCCGCCTGCGCACCATGGAGCGGGCCGCGTACTTCACCGCGTGGCGGGAGAAGAAGCTCCACGGGATCATCAAGGTCATCACGGCCGCCTTCGGCAATGCCGCGACGCGGCTCGAGCCCTACGCCACCAGGAACGGCGTCTACGCCTACGGCTCCCTGCCCGAGATCGACGACCTCTACGCCCGGCAGGCGCGCGAGCTCGACCCGAAGAAGCGCGAGGCGATGGTGCACGACATCCAGCGCATCATCATGAAGGACAAGGTCACGGCCATCCCGCTCTTCGAGCAGGCCTTCATCTGGGGGGTGGGGCCGCGAGTCGCGGAGGGGGGCGCCGGCCTCATCCCCGGGTTCTCGTACTCCGCCCCCTTCGAGGACCTGCGCCTGAAGAACTAGCCCCAGGCGCCATCAGGCACATGGGATCCGCCCAGGCGTACCCGATCGTCCGGCACCCCGAGGCGGGCGCCCGGAGCCCCATCCTGGTGAGCGTGCCGCACTACGGGACCGAGCCGCTGCCGCACATCACGCGCGAGGACTACGGCGAGCCCCGGTTCGAGACGTTCGCCTACGGCTTCGCCGACACCTTCGCAGGGGATCTCTACGGCGATCTCCACGAGGCGGGCGCTACGGTGCTCGCCACCCCGTACTCGCGCATGTTCGTCGACGTCAACCGCCGGCGCGACGACTTCGAGGAGCACGGCGGCGAGGTGCGCTCGCGCCGCGGCGTCGTCCGCACTCACACCATGCGGGACGTGCCGATCTTCACCCGTCCCCTCGGCATGGGCGATCTCGAGGAGCGCCTGCGGGCGCTCTACGACCCGTACTACGCCGCGCTCGATCGGCTGCTCGGCGAGATCCACGGCGCCTACGGCTACGCCATGCTGCTCGACGCCCACACGGGGAGCCCGCGCCGGATGCAGGACCACCAGGTGATCATCGGCACGCGCCACGACGCCACGTGCGACCGCGAGCTGGCCGCCCGTGTGGGCGCGATCTTCACGCGCCACGGCTTCGAGGTGCACGACAACGTCAGCGGCTACACCGGCGGCAATATCGTCGCGACCTTCGGCCGGCCCCGGGACCGCAGCGTCCACGCCCTCCAGCTCGAGGTGAACTCCTCCCTGCTCACCACGACCGGCCGCGAGGAGCTCATCGCGCACATCTCCCGCGGCGGCATCCCGGAGAAGGCCGTCGAGAACATCGCGCGGGTGCGCCGGTGCCTGCGGGACGTCCTCGCCGCGCTGCCGCAGGCGCTCGCCGCCATCCACGGCCGGTAGGGCGCCCGCCGGATGCGCAAGCTGCCGCGCGACTTCTACGACCGCGAGGCGAGCGCCGTGGCCCGCGACCTCCTCGGCAAGTGCCTCGTGCACCGGACGCCCGGCGGCGACCGCATCGGGAGGATCGTGGAGGTCGAGGCCTATCTCGGGCCGCACGATCGCGCCGCACACTCCTCCCGGGGCCTGACTCCGCGCACCCGGGTCATGTTCGGGCCCCCAGGCCATGCGTACGTCTACCTGATCTACGGCATGTACCAGTGCATGAACGTGGTGACGGAAGCGGAGGGCAAGGCCTCGGCGGTCCTGCTGCGCGCCGTCGAGCCCGTGCGAAACGTGACGGGACGCACCCAGGGCCCGGGCCTCCTCTGCCGCGCGATGGCGATCGACCGCCGCCTCAACGGGCACGATCTCCTGAGCCCGGACTTCCACATCGCGGACGACGGGACACAGATCTCCGCCATCGTCAAGCGCCCGCGCATCGGCGTGGACTATGCGGGGCCCTGGGCCCGGCGGCTCCTGCGCTACTACGTCCGCGGCAATCCCTTCATCTCGCGCCCGTAGCGCGGGCGGCGCCTCACTTCCTGAGCGCCAGGACGAGGACGCCCGCCGCCACCATGACGATGCCGAGCCACTCTCGCCCCGTGGGGCGCTCGTGGAGGAACATGAACGCGAACAGGGCCACGAGCACCAGGCTCAGCTTGTCGACGGGGGCCACCTTGGAAGCGTCGCCGATCTTGAGGGCGCGGAAATAGCAGACCCACGACGCGCCCGTGGCCAGGGCCGACAGGGCGAGGAAGGTCCAGGTGCGGGGCGACAGGCGGAACGGATTCATCCACTTGCCGGCGAGGTACACGAAGGCGCCCAGCACCAGCACGATGACCCACGTGCGCACGAGCGTGGCCAGATCGGAGTCCACGCCTTCCAGGCCGACCTTGGCGAAGATCGCGGTGAGCGCCGCGAAGACGGCCGACAGGAGCGCCCAGAAGAACCAGCTCGACTCCGTGGCCACGGTCGCGGCTCCGGAGCTACGCCGTCTTCGCGAGGCTCTGGAGCGCCGCGAAGAGACGGCCGGTGGGACGCGCCAGCTCCTCGAGGATCGAGAAGTGGTCGTGCTCCGGGAGCGGCAGGTATTGGCCCTCGAGGCCCTTGCCCCGCCAGGCCAGCCAGTATTCCTCGGACTGCCGGATGAGCTCCGGCAGCTCGCCGAGCCCCACCGAGACCACGAGCGGAGCCGCGCGCGAGGGGAGATGCCGGATGGGGCTACAGCGCGCCGCCTCGTCCGGGTCGAGGCGAAGCTTGTCGTTGAGATAGTTGAGCCGGATGGGCTCGAGATCGTAGATGCCGCTGATGGCGATGCCGCCCGCCAGGCGCGCATCGCTCATGGCCGCCGCCGTCAGGTGCCCCCCCGCCGAGTTGCCGGCCACGAAGACGCGGCGCGCATCGCCGCCGTGCTCCGCGGCGTGCTCGATGACCCACGCGACGGCCGCCCGCACCTCGGCCACGATCTGGTCGAGGCGCGCCTCGGGCGCCAGGGTGTACTCGATGACGGCCAGGTTGAAGCCCGCGGGCAGGAGCGCCTCGCCGAAGAAGGCGTAGGGCTCCTTGTCGTTCATCTGCCAGTAGCCGCCGTGAATGTAGACCAGGGTCGGCGCGCCTGCCCGCCCGCACGGAAAGACGTCGAGCCGCTGGCGCGGCCCGCTGCCGTAGCGCAGGTCGATCTTGCCCTCGCGCGTCTTGCGGAGCGCGTCGCTCCGCGTGGACCAGCCGCGCACGTACTGGTCACGCTTCGGGATGCCGACGGCGGCGGTGTTGTTGTACGCGGCGTCGAGCGCCGTCCGGTCCATTCCGCGATAGAGCATGTGCGCCTCTCCTTCGTGTCAGGCCTTGCTGCGCGTGCGCTTCCAGGCCTCGTACTCGGCCAGCGTGGCCTCGTTCGGTGGATACGTGCCGGGCAGCGGCGCGCCCCCGCGGATCTTCTCGAGCAGGAACGCCTCGAGCTCTTCCTGCTCGAGCCCGTGCTGCGCCACCTTGTCTGCGACCGCCCGCGGGACGCACACGACACCCTCGCCGTCACCCACCATGATGTCGCCCGGCACCACCAGTACTTCCGCGCACCCGATGGGCACGTTCTCGTCGACGGCCACGTGCCGGACGACGTGGGCGGGCGCGGCGGGCCCCAGCGCGTAGACGGGAAAGCCGAACGCCTGCACGGAAGGATAGTCGCGTATGCCGCCGTCGAGCACGAGCCCGGCCGCGCCCCGCACCTGGAGCCGCGAGACGAGGATGTCACCCGCATTCGCGGCGCTGGCGATGCCGCGGCAATCCATCACGAGCACCTGCCCTGCCTTGATGTGCTCGATGGCGTGGCGCTGCGGATAGCCGGGGTCGGCCAGGACCTCGTAGCCCGCCCGGTCCTCGCGCGCGGGCGCGAAGCGGACGGTCACCGCCTCGCCCACCATCCGGCGCTCCGGGCAGAGGGGCCGCACGCCAGCCAGGAAGGTGCTGCGAAAGCCCGCCTTGAAGAGCTGCGTGGTGAGGGTCGGCGTGGAGATGCGCCCGAGCCGCTCGAGCGTGCCGGGCGTGAGCGGCGGCAAATCCGGTGGAAGAGGGGTCATGCGTGCATCCTACTTGATGTATGGTGATGCGGGAGCCGAAGCTTTCGATCGCCGATCACGAAACTGCGAGGGTCTGCCCATGAGAGGTTCGCTGCCGCTCGAAGACGTCAAGGTCGTCGAAATCGCCCAGGCCCTGGCCGGCCCGTTTGCGGGCGAGATCCTCGCCCACATGGGCGCGGACGTCGTGAAGGTCGAGCGGCCGGAGGGCGACGAGGCGCGCGGCTGGGGGCCGCCGTTCACGATGGGCGGCGGGCCGACCTTCCACGCCGTCAACATGAACAAGCGGTCGATCGTGCTCGACCTGAAGGACCCGCAGGCCATCCGGTGGCTCAAGGGCTACATCGCCCAGGCCGACGTGGTGGTCCAGAACCTCCGGCCCGGCGTCATCGAGGAATTGGGGCTCGGACCCGATGTCCTGATGGCTCTGAACCCGCGCCTCGTGTTCTGCTCGCTGTGGGCCTTCGGCCGCACCGGCCCCCGGCGCCTGCGGCCGGGCTACGAGCCCATGGTGCAGGCGTTCGCGGGACTCTTTTCCGTGAACGGCGGCGAGGAAGATCCACCCTCGCGCTTCGGCGCGCCCGTGCTCGACCTCGGCACCGGCATGTGGGCGGCCATGGGCGTGCTGGCGGCCCTGCATCAGCGGGCGCGCACGGGCCGCGGCTGCGTCGTCGACGCCTCGCTCTTCGAGACGGCGATGGGCTGGCTCACCGGCCACATCTCGGGCCACCGCTTCACCGGCGACCTGCCCTCGCGGGAGCGCACCGGCTCCCGGCGGCTCGTGCCGTTCCAGGGCTTTCAGACGAAGAACGGCACCGTCATCATCGCCGCGGGCAACGATCGTCTCTTCGCGAAGCTGGGCGCCGCGCTGGGCCACCCCGAGTGGGCGGCCGATCCGCGCTTCGTCACCAACGCCGAGCGGCGCGCGCATCGCGAGGAGCTCGTCGCCCTGATGGAGGCCGTGCTGACCACCCGTACGAAGGGCGAGTGGATCGACATCCTGGAGGAAGCCGGCGTGCCCTGCGCGCCCATTCAGGATCTGCGCGAGATGCTCGCCGAGCCGCAGGTGGCGGCCCTGGGCGTGCTGCAGGCCGTGCCGGATCTGGGGCACGAGCTCATGACCCTGCCCGTCTCGTTCGACGGGCAGCGCCCGCCCATCCGCCGGCGCGCACCGACGCTCGGCGAGCACACGGGCGAGATCGTGGGGCCATCTGCGCCCTGAGCCATCCCGACGGCGGTCCCGCCCGCGTCGCCCCTCACGGTCTCGCCGTCTCGAAGGTATTGCACCGGCTCACCTTGCCCGTGTCGAGCCCGGCGCGGAACCAGCTGCGCGGAGGAGCCGTGCGTGAACGACTCCGGGGAGACGCGCGCCCCGGCCTCACGCTGGAGCCGGTCCCCCAATGCACGTCCGACGAACTCCTTGGTCTCGTCGAGCGCCGGCACACGGTCAACGCGGCCCGCTAGGGTGGCCAAGCGCAGCGCGGGGCTGGTCATGTATCGACGCGCCGGAGACGCCCTCGAGGTCCTCCTGGTGCATCCGGGCGGTCCGTTCTGGGCGAAGCGGGATGCCGGCGCATGGTCGATCCCCAAGGGCGAGTGCGAATCCGGGGAGGAGCCTCTCGCGGCGGCCATCAGGGAGTTCCGCGAGGAGACGGGATTGGCGGCGACGCCGCCCTATCTGGCGCTCACGCCGATCCGGCAGCGAAGCGGCAAGATCGTGACGGCCTGGGCCTTCGAGGGCGACTGCGACCCGGCGTCGCTGACGAGCGCGACGGTCTCGCTCGAGTGGCCCCGGCGCTCCGGGCGCCACCTCGAGTTCCCCGAGATCGATCGCGCCGGATGGTTCGGCCTCGAGGAAGCGCGGAGGAGAATCCTGCCCGCCCAGGCGCCGCTCCTGGACGAGCTCCAGGCGAGGCGTCAGCGGCCGACGCCGTAGGCGCAGGTGTTGGCCACGCCGGTCGGGGCCTTGCCCATGGACGCGGCCCTGTGTCACTCTTCAGCCACCCCCGCCGGCGCGCGGGACGGCACCGGCCATCGGAGGAGGGCATCATGAGCGTTCTCGACCTGACGCAGGACGACAACGTAGCGACGCGAGTGGGCGACAAGCTCAAGGGCCGCGTGGCGTTCGTCACGGGCGGCACTCGCGGCATCGGCGCAGCGATCTGCAAGAGCCTGGCCAGCCAGGGCGCGGTGCTCGCGGCGGGCTACGCGGGCAACGACAAGGCGGCGGGCGAGTTCCGCGACGCGTTCACGGGCACGTACGGCACGCCGGTCAGCATCCACAAGGGCAACGTGGGCGAGCCGGGGGATTGCCGGCGCACCATCGACGAGGTCATCAAGGCGCACGGCCGGCTCGACATCCTCGTCAACAATGCCGGCATCACCAGCGACAAGACCGTGCTCAAGATGGCTGACGAGGACTGGTACAAGGTCCTCAACGTGAACCTCTCCGGCGCGTTCTTCCTCTCGCAGGCCGCGCTCCGGCACATGGCCGAGCGGGGCAGCGGCCGCATCGTGAACGTCTCGAGCATCATCGGCGAGATGGGCAACATCGGGCAGGCGAACTACGCGGCGTCGAAGTCAGGGCTGTTCGGGCTGACGAAGACGCTCGCGCGGGAAGCCGCCTTCCTTCTCGCCCGGTCGGGCAAGCTCACCGATCCCAACGGCGTCGGCCTCACCGTCAACACGGTCACGCCGGGCTTCACCGCCACGGAGATGCTCGAGCACATCCCGGACAAGGTGATGGAGAAGCTCCTGTCGCAGATTCCGCTGGGCCGGCTCGGCAAGCCGGAGGAAGTCGCGCGCGTCGTCCACTTCCTGGCCGCCGACGCCTCCTCCTACATCACCGGCCAGGTGTGGGGCGTCAACGGCGGGATGGACATGTAGCTTTTCTCGGAGGCTCGGCCGGCGCGAAGGACGGGGCGATCTCTTCCGCGAAGAGGCGCATCGAGCGGAGCGCCAGACTCGTGCCGAGGCCGGGGAGCGCCATCAGCAACAGCACGCGCTCGTAGCCCGTCGCCGCGCGGTATTTCTCCAGGCCTTCCCTCACCTCGTCGGGCGTGCCGACCAGCGCCCAGCCGTCGGCCAGATACTCCCCGTACGCGCGCAGGCGCAGCAGCGAGCGATCGAAGGATCCCGGCACGGAGCCGCCCGTCGAATCCGAGCGGAGCACCGACATGCGCCGCTGGTAGCCCATGAACGGCGCCTCGGTGGCGCGCACCGCCTCGTCGTGGTCGGGTGCGACGTGCACGACCCGCATGCCCCAGGCGCGCCGCTCGAGGTCCTGGATCTCCGTCATCGACCGCCCCGCCGCCTGCGCCGCCTCGCGATAGAGCTGGTGCCGCTTCTGAAGCTCCGGCACCGGCACGAAGAAGGACGACAGCGTGGGCAGCCCGAGCCGCGCGGCGGAGAGCACGCTGTCCTCGCTGTTGGCCGCGATGTAGAGCGGCGGGTGCGGCCGCTGCGCCGGCCGCGGCCGCACGTGCAGCCGCTCGGCGGAGTGGAACCGGCCCTGGAAGTCGAAGGGCGCGCCGCTCCATGACTGCCGCATGAGGGCGACGCCTTCCTCGACGCGCGCGCGGCTGTCGTCCCGGTCCGACTGGAACGTCTGGTAGTCCTGGAGGGTGCCGCCGCGTCCGATGCCCACGTCGAGCCGCCCGCCGCTCACCACGTCGAGCACCGCCAGCTCCTCCGCCAGATCCACCGGATGGTGTAGCGGTAGCAGGCTCACGCCCATGCCGAGCCTGAGGGTGGCCGTGCGGGCCGCCACGAAAGAGGCCAGCACCGGCGGCGACGGGCAGAGGCCGTAGTCGTTGAAGTGATGCTCCGCGATCCACACGGACGAGTAGCCGAGCGCCTCGGCGGCCAGCATCTGCTGAAGGCCCGAGTCGTAGACGGCCTCCTCGCTCCACTCCTCGTCCCGCTGCATCAGGAAGAACAGTCCGAATTCCATCTCGCTCCTCACTCGTGGAGACAGACGTGGCTCACACGCTCGTCGCGCCGTCGAAGACCACGTCGCCGCCGACCATGGTGAGAGTCGGCCTGATCCCGGCGATCGCCTCCGCGGCGCACGCGAAGACATCCTCGGACAGCGCGATCAGGTCCGCGCGCTTGCCGGGCTCGAGCGAGCCCTGCTCGGCCTCGCGGCCGATCGAGCGGGCGTTCCAGACCGTGAAGGAGCGAACGGCCTCGTCGCGCGTCATGCGCTGCGCGGGCTGCCAGCCGGGATCGTCGCCCTCGCGCGGCCGGCGCGTCACCGCGGCGTAGAGGCCGTGGAAGGGATTCGCGTCCTCCACCGGGAAGTCGGAGCCGCCCGCGATGCAGGCGCCCGTGTCCAGCACGGAGCGCCACGCGTAGGCGCCGGCGAGACGCTCCGGCCCGAGGCGCTCGCCCGCCCAGCGCATGTCGGAGGTGCAGTGGGTCGGCTGCATGCTCGGCACCACCCCGAGGCGGGCGAAGCGGGGGATGTCGGCGGGCGCCAGGATCTGCGCATGCTCCACGCGCAGACGGGGCGGCGGGCCGCCGTCGGCCAGCACCTTCTCGAACACGTCCAGCACGAGCGTGTTGGCGCGATCGCCGATGGCGTGCACCCACACGTGAAAACCGCGGGCGACCGCCTCGCGCGTGAGCCGCTCCACGTCCTCCGGCGGCACGAGCACCAGCCCCATGTTCCGGGGGTCGTCGCAATAGGGCGCGTGGAGCGCGGCGCCGCGCGAGCCGAGCGCGCCGTCCAGCCAGAGCTTGACGGCGCCGACGGTGAGCTGCCCGTCCCCGATCGACTCCACCGCACCCCGCTCGCGGTACTCGCCCCACGCCTTGCGGCCGCTCAGGGCCGCGAAGACGCGAAAGGGAAAGTGCCCCCGGCCGATGAGCCTCCGGTACGACCCCACGGCGGCCAGGTCCAGACCGGGCTCGTGGGCGCCGGTCAAGCCCTTTGCGAGGCACTCGCCGATAACCGCGCGCACGGCCTCGTCGAAACGCTCCTCCGAGGGCGGAGGCACCAGGGACCGGATGAGGTCCTGGGCGGTGTCGATCAGGAGCCCGGTGGGCTCGCCGCGCTCGTCCTTGACCACGCGCCCGCCAGGCGGGTCGGCCGTCGCGCGCGTGATGCCTGCGCGCGCGAGCGCCGCGCTGCTGGCCCACGTCGCGTGTCCGTCCACGCGCACGAGCGCGACCGGATGCCCGGGCGCCGCGTGATCGAGCGAGGCACGCGTGGGAAAGCCCTGGCCCGGCCAGCGCGTCTGGTCCCATCCACGCCCGGCCATCCACTCGCCGGGCCGCCGACGCGCCGCGGCGGCGCCCACCATGGCCGCAATCTCCGCCTCCGAGCCGGTGGAGGCCAGCGAGAGCTCGAGCCGGGCCCGGGCGAGGAGCATCAGGTGCCCATGCCCATCCACGAGACCGGGCAGCACGGCGCGCCCTCCCAGGTCGAGCGTGACCTCGCCCACGCCGGGGTTGATCTCGCCGCGCCGCCCCGCGAAGCGCACGCGCCCGTCGCGGATCACCAGCGAGTCGACGACGGAGCCGGCGGCATCCATCGTGTAGATGCGCCCGTTGGTGAGGAGCATCGCTACTGGAGGAGCTGGAAGGTCGACGACTGCGTGGTGCGAAGCCGATAGCTGAAGATGGCGACGATCGGCAGCACGTCGCGCTGCATGGCATCCGGCAGAGGCGGGTAGCGCTCGGCCTGCTTGATGGCAGTCAGCGCCGAGTTGTCGAGGACGAACTCGCCCGACGAGGTGATCAGGTCGAGGCTCAGGAGCCGCCCGTCCTTGCCGATCTGGAACTCGACCACGAGTCGGCCCCGGAGCTCCCTATCCTGCGCTTCGCGCGGGTAGACCCACTTCGCGTAGATCTGCTGCCGCACCCGCGCCATGTAGTCGCGATAGTTGGGATCGGGCGTATCGAGCGGGACGGGCTGGCCGACAACGCCGCCCTGGCTGCCCTGGAAGATTCCCCCGCCACCTCCCTTCGGTTGACTCGGCGCGCCGCCGCCGAACGACGGCGGCGGAGGCCGCGGCACGGAAGCCACGCGCGGCTCGCTTGCGGGCGGCGGGGCGGCCGGCGAGGCCGGCGCCTCGGCCGAGGCTCTGGCGGTCGGCGACGGGCTCGGAGCCTGGGCGCTTCGTCCCTCGTAGGCCGGCTCCTCGCCCGCCGGCGGCGAAGGCGGCGCCGCCTTCGCGATCTCGCGCGGAGGATCCGGTGGCCGCGCCGCCGGCGCCTCGGGAGATCTGGGAGCCGCGGCGGCCGCGCGAGGCGCGGGAGGAGGTGAAGGCTCGGACCTCGGCTGCGCTCGCGGCGGTGCGGGCTGGGGTCTGTCCTCTGCCGCCTTGTCAGGGACCGGCGGGGGCGCCGGCGGCGTGGGTCCCGGAGCGGCCCTCTCGGTCGGGTCCGTCGTCGTGTCGACGAAGAGGAGGTCACCCCGAGCAATCACGGGGTTGCTGAGCCAGCCCGTGAAGAGGACGGACATCCCGAGAATGGCGTGCGCGAGCAGCGAGCCCAGGATCGCCAGCATCAGATATCGGCTGGCCCTGTCCTCCGGAAGGAATCGCCGACCCCAGGCCCAGGCGGCCCGCGTCGCCGTGAGCGCTCCCATCCGTCGATCATATGCCACTTCCACCCCATCGAGATGCTCCGCGCTGCCCGGTCGCTCCGGGACGGTCAGGGCGAGGCCGCCATGGCGCCGCCGTCGACCACGATCTCCGCGCCCGTGATGAACGAAGCATCGTCGGAGGCCAGGAAGAGCGCGCAGCGCGCGATGTCCTCGGGCTCCCCGACGCGCCCCAGCGGGATGCCCCGCCCCTCGCGGGCGCTCCGCTCGACGCGATCGACGATGTCGGCGGTCAGCCGGGTGCGGATGGTGCCGGGGCAGATCGCGTTGACCCGGATCCCATCGCGGCCGTACGAGGCGGCCATGGCGCGCGTGAGCGCGAGCACGGCCCCCTTCGAGGCGGCATAGGCATGGCTGGGCCGCTCCACCGAGCCCCTGAAGGCCGACACAGACGCGATGTTGACGATGGCGCCGCCCTTTCCGCGCAGGTGGGGCACGGCCGCGCGGCTGACCAGATACATCCCGCGCACGTTCACGTCCTGGGCGAGGTCCCAGTGGTCGATGCCGATGGTCTCCACCGTCCCGCCCACGACCATGGTCCCGACGCCCGCGTTGTTGAGGAGCACGTCGAGCCGGCCGAAGGCGCGTATGGCGGCGGCCACCACGGCGGCACAGTCGTCGGGACGCGCGAGATCGGCCACGAGCGAGGCCGTCTCGCCGCCCGCGGCGCGCACGGCTTCCTCGGTGGCGGCCAGCTCCGGCGCGCGCACGTCCGCCAGCGCCACACGGGCCCCGGCCCGCGCGAAGAGGAGGGCGCTCGCCCGGCCTATGCCCGTGGCCGCGCCCGTGACGATGGCAACCTTCCCCGTGAGTGCCCCGCTGTCTGCCAGGCTCATCTCCTCGTCTCCTCCCGGTCCGATGGTCGACTCCGGCCCCGACTATAATCGGGGCGGAGGTGACGCATGGAGACGAAAGTCGACGAGATCGCCGAGCGGATCTATCGCCTGTCCACGTTCCTGCCGGCGGTGAGCCCCACCGGATTCACGTTCAACCAGTTCCTGGTGGACGCAGCGGAGCCGCTCCTCTTCCACTGCGGGCAGCAGGCGCTCTTCCCCTCCGTCTCGCGCGCGGTCGCGCGCGTGATGGACGTCCGGCGGCTCAGGTGGATCGCCTTCAGCCACATCGAGGCCGACGAGTGCGGCGCGCTCGATCAGTGGCTCGCCGCCGCCCCGCACGCCACCGTCACGCACGGGGCCATCGGCTGCGCGATCTGGCTCAATGACCAGGCCCCGCGGCCGCCGCGCGCGCTGGGCGACGGCGAGGCGCTCGACCTGGGCGACCGAAGGGTGCGGCGCCTCGACACGCCGCACGTGCCGCACTGCTGGGACGCTGGCCTCCTCTACGAGGAGACGACGGGGACGCTCTTCACGAGCGATCTGCTCACCCACGTGGGCAATCCCGTGGCCATCACGGGTGGCGACATCCTGGGGCCGGCGATGGAGGCGGAGCGGAGGTTCGGCTACACGGCCCTGACGCCCGATACCGGCGCCACCATCCGCCGGCTCGCCGCGCTCGGGCCCCGGACGCTGGCCATAATGCACGGCTCCTCCTACTCCGGGGAGACGGCGCCCCTCCTGGAGGCGCTGGCAACCTTCTACGACGATCGCCTGCGCGAGCAGGCTGCCAAGGCCTTCCACGAGCTGAAGTGGGAGTAACCTGAGATCCTCGAGACCGGACTGCCCCTTCGAGCGATCTGCTGCCTTGGGAAGCGCGTGACGCAGCACGAGCACGCTTGCTGAATTCGAGGATGGCGTGGAGGCGCTTCAAGAGTTCGTCGTCAACTTTACGTACCTCGGCATCTTCGCCGTGCTCCTCCTCGGGAGCCTGGGCGTCCCAATCCCGGAGGAGATGTCGGTCATCGCCGCCGCCGTGCTGAGTCACACCGGAGCTGTCCGGTGGTGGCTTGCCCTCCCGATCTGCTTCGTCGGGGTGCTCTCCGGCGATATGGTGCTCTACTGGACCGGCCGGCTGTGGAGCGAGCGGGTCCTCAACTGGCGGCTGGTCCGGCTCGTCATGCCGGCAGCGCGGGAGCAGTGGCTGAAGGCAGCATATCGACGGCATGCCCTGAAAACCGTCGTCACGGCGCGGCACCTCGTGGGATTCCGTGCCGCCGCGTTTCTGACCGCCGGCGCCGCGCGCGTCCCGTTCTGGAAGTTCGTGGTGGCGGACGCGGGTGCCGCCCTGCTCGGCGTCCCGCTGCTCTTCGGGTTGGCGTACTTCTTCACGGTTCAGATCAAGGCCACCATGGTCCATGTGCACCGGGCCGAGCGCTGGCTCGGTCTCGCCAGCCTCCTGGCGCTTGCCGCGGTGCTCGTCGTCGCCCTGTGGCGATGGCATAGGCTCGTCGGCGAGAAACTGGCCGAGAGACATTCACCGCCGCCCTGATGCTCGGGACGGACGGCCAGTCGCCTGGTCGCGCCTCGATCCGAGACAGATCGCGCTGAGGTGCGTGAGGCCACTCGTGACTGAGGGAGGCAGAAGCCCGCCGGCGCGGGGAGCGCCGGCGGGCTTGCCGCGGCGGGGCGGCTGGCTACACCGTCACGGTGAGGAAGAGGCTCTGGTCCTGACGCTGCACCCGGAAGAGCATGGGCGAACCCTTGCCCTTGGCCACGCTCTCGCGCAGCTCCGACACGCTCTTCACGGGCTTCTTGTTCACTTCCATGATCACGTCGCCGCGCTCGAAGCCGGCCTCGGCGGCGGGGCTGCCCTCGAGCACGTTCTGCACCACCAGGCCGTGCCTGGCCGTCACGCCGAGCTGCTGCGCGAGCTGCGGGGTCAGCGGCTGCACGGCCAGGCCCAGTGCGGGCTTGGCCTTCTCGCCGGTCTCGCCGGCGCTGTCGTCCTTCGCCTCCAGGGCCGCGATCCGAGCCGTCACGGTCATCGGCTTGCCGTCGCGCACCACCGTCATCTTCACGTCACGCCCCACGGCGGTGCCGGCCACGGCCCGCGGCAGGTCGCCAGCACGCTCCACCTTGCGGCCGTCGTACTCCGTGATGATGTCACCGGCCTTGAGACCCGCCTTGTCTGCGGGCGAGCCATCGGAGACGGACGACACCAGCACACCCGTGGTGTCCGTCCGCCCGAAGCTCTTCGCGAGCTCCGGCGTCACGCCCTGGATGCCCACGCCGAGCCAGCCGCGGACCACCTTGCCGTTGTCGGCCAGCTGGCTCACCACGTTCTTGGCGAGGCTCACCGGGATGGCGAAGCCGATGCCCACCGAGCCGCCGCTCTGCGAGTAGATCGCCGTGTTGATGCCGATGGCCTGGCCGCGGGCGTTGATGAGCGGCCCCCCGCTGTTGCCGGGGTTGATCGACGCATCGGTCTGGATGAAGTCGTCGTACGGGCCGGCGCCGATGGCGCGGCCGGTGGCGCTCACGATGCCCGTGGTCACGGTCTGCTCGAGGCCGAACGGATTGCCGATGGCCATGACCGGCTCGCCCACCTGGGCGGCCGACGAGTCGCCGAGCGGGATCACGGTGAGGCCCGTCGCCTCGACCTTCAGGAGCGCGATGTCCGTCTTGCTGTCGCGGCCGATCACCTTGCCGGGCAGCTCACGGCCGTCCGAGAGCTTCACGGAGATCTGGGTGGCGCCGTCGACCACGTGGTTGTTGGTCACGATGTAGCCGTTCGGGTTGATGATGAAACCCGAGCCCATGGACCGCTGCTGGCGCCGCGGGCGGCTGCCGAAGTAGTCCTTGAAGTACCGGTCGAACGGCGTCTCCTCGTCGGACGGGCCCGTCATCTCGGGCTGGGCCGACTCGACGCGCTTCGCGCTCACGTTGACCACGGCCGGCTTGAGGTCACGGCCGATCTTCACCCAGTCCGGCGCCTGGACGGTGTGGGTGGTCGCGCTGGCCGGCGTCTGCTCCGTCCAGAGCTGCGGCTGCGCGCCCTTGGTCAGGCTGAAGCCCGTGGTGACGCCGCCCACGGCCAGGGCCGCAACGAGCGCCAGCGCAGGCCAGCCCCACTTCGCGTTTCGAATCCAAGCTTTCATGTCTCCCCCTCCTCGGTATGAAGTGAGCTGCCCCCTGCCGCAAGCAAACGTAGCAAGGGCGCATGAGAGGGACATGAAGCCCGGATGAGAAGATTCTTATCTTTGCGAGAGCGGGATCCGGATCGTGAAGCGGCTGCCCGTGCCGACGGCGCCGTCCACGTCCACGCTGCCCGCGTGGGCCGCGACGATGGCCCGCACGAGGGCCAGGCCCAGGCCCGCCCCGCCCGCGTCGCGGCTCCGGGCCGCGTCGAGGCGCACGAACGGGTCGAAGATCCGGCCGCGGTCGGCAGGGTCGATGCCGATGCCGCTGTCCTGCACCACGATGTGGGCCTGGCCGTCCCGCACGTGAAGGGACAGGCTCACCTTGCCGCCCGAGGGCGTGTACTTGACGGCATTGTCCACCAGGTTCAAGACGGCACGGCGGAGCGCGCCGGCCTCGCCCTGCACCGTGGCTGGCTCGATCTCCTCGGCCCGCACGGTGACCCCGGTGCCCTGGGCGCGGCGGGCGCCTCCCTCGAGCGCCTCGAGCACGAGCGGCTCCAGGTCCACCCGGTCCGTGCACGCGCTCATGGTCGCCGAGGACCGCGAGAACAGCAGGAGATCCTCGGCCAGGCGGATGAGGTGATCGACTTCCTCCAGCGCGGAGCGGAGCACACGCCGGTGCTCCTCGGGCGAGCGCTCGGCGCGCAGCGCGACCTCGATCTCGCCCTTGAGCGCCGTCAGCGGCGTCCGCAGCTCATGGGCGGCATCCGCGGAGAACCGCCGCGCCTGGGCGAAGGCCGCCTCGAGGCCGGCCAGCATGGTGTTGAGCGTGTCGGCGAGATGGTCGATCTCGTCCTCGGCGCCCCGGCGGGCCAGCCGGCGCCCGAGATCCTCGGCGGTGATCTGCCGAGCCGCGCGCGACATCTCCCGCACGGGGCGCAGGGCGCGGCCCGTGATGATGTAGCCGCCGACCGCGGCGAGGGCCACGGCCACGGGGACCAGCGCCAGGAGCGTCGTCAGGTATCCGGCCAGCGCATCCTGCAGGCGCGCGAGCGGAGCCGAGACCTGGATGATCTCGACCCGGTGGCCCTCCCGCTGCACGGGCACGGTCAGGAGGCGGATGGGGCCGCCGCGCGGATCCTCCAGCGTCTCGAGCGTGCGCAGCCCCCGGGCGGCGTTTGCGCGCGCCTCCGGCGTGAGCGGGAACACCAGGCCGGACGCGCCCGACCGGAAGCGCGAGCGTCCTTCCGGGTCGAGGAACTGATAGGCGCGGTCCGAGAAGCCGGGCCCGAGGAGCTCGCGGATCGCACGCTCCACCTCCGAGCCGCCCGCGCCGCGCTCGTCCGTCTCGCGCACGATCTGGGCCACCGAGGCGAGCGAGGCATCCACCTGCTGGAGGAGATTCCAGCGGAGGAACGAGTACGACAAGGCGCTCATCACGGCGAGGATGGCGAGGAGCGCGACGGTGTACCAGAGAGTGAGGCGGGCGCGGAGCGACAGCGCGGTCACGGCTCGTCCTTGAGCACGTAGCCGACCCCGCGGACGGTGTGCAGGAGCTTGCGCTCCCCGGCTGCCTCGATGCGGCGGCGGAGGTAGCCCACGTAGACGTCCACCACGTTGCTCTCGGAGTCGAAATCGAGGCCCCACACGTGCTGGGCGAGGAGCGGCCGGCTCAGCACGCGGCCGGGGCTGCGCATGAAGTACTCGAGCAGCGTGTACTCGCGCGCCGTGAGCTCGATGCGCCGCGCGCCGCGCCGCACCTCGCGGGTGGCCGGGTTGAGCGTGAGATCGCCGACGCGCAGGACGGGACCGGGGCCGCCGCCGGCGCCGCGGCGCAGGAGCGCGCGCACGCGGGCGAGCAGCTCCTCGAAGGCGAACGGCTTGGTGAGGTAGTCGTCCGCGCCCAGGTCGAGGCCGGTGACCCGATCGCCCACCGCGTCGCGGGCCGTCAGCATCAGCACGGGCGCCTTCACGCCGTCCTCCCTGAGCGACTTGAGCACGCTGAACCCGTCGCGCTTGGGCAGCATGACGTCGAGCACCAGGAGATCCCACACGGTGCCGTCCGTCGCGCGGTCGATGGCCTCGGCGCCGTCGGCCGCCACGTCCACGGCGTGGCCTTCCTCCTCGAGCCCCTTCTTGATGAAGCTGGCGACCTTCCGGTCGTCCTCGACCACCAGGATGCGCATACGCTCCAGTTGTCCCCCACGCCCCAGGCTCTGTCAATGCTGCCGCGGGCCCGTGCTATTCTCCCTGCCGCCGTGCTCGATCCCAGCCATCTGTTCCAGCACTTCGGCTACGCCGCCATCCTCATCATCGTCCTCCTCGGCAACGCGGGCGTGCCCGCGCCCGAGGAGTCGGTGCTGGTGCTGGGCGGCTATCTCGCCTGGCACGGGCGCCTGCATCTGCCGCTGGTGATCATCGTGGGCATCATCAGCGCGAGCCTCGGAGACAACGTGGGCTTCTGGGCGGGACGCCGCTACGGCCGGCGCGTCGTCGATCGGCTTCCGCTCCCCCCCGAGCGCGTGGCGCAGGCGCAAGCGCTCATCATCCGCCACGGCGCGTGGGCGGTCTTCGTGGCGCGCTTCGTGCCCGGGCTCAGGACGGTGGCCGGACCGCTTGCGGGGACCGGCAGCCTGCCGCCGCTTCGCTTCTTCGTCGCCAACTTGCTGGGCGCCGTGTGCTACGTGCCGTGGCCCGTGCTCGCGGGCTACGGCGTGGGCTTCGGCCTGGGGGGCTGGGTGGAGGCGCTCCGGCGGAAGATGCGGCTCGAGGAGGACCTGATCTTCTTCGTGGTCGTCCTGGCGGTGACGGGCAGCCTCGTGATCCTGCGCACGCGGCGCCGCCGCCGCAGGACGCCCCGGGCTCCCGTCTAGGCTCTATAATCGGCCCGTGAGGCTTCTTCTCCTCGCCGCCGCGCTCCTCCTCGCCGGTCCCGAGGACGCCGCGGCCCAGACGGCGGACCCGTACGTCACCGAGATCGTCACCGTGCCGAGCGGCGGGCTCAAGCTGCGCGCCCTTCTCGGCCGTCCCAGAGGCGACGGCCCCTTCCCCGCGTACATCCAGAATCACGGCTCCATGACGTTCGAGGAGGCCAGCCGAGACCCCTGGGCCCGGATCACCCGGGACTCGCTCTCCGACACGCTGGCGCGCAACGGCTACGTCGTGCTCGTGCTGGCCCGCCGCGGCTACAAGGGCTCGGAAGGCCTCGCCGCGACCTACACGCTCGACAAGGGCGCCGGAAGCGACAGCGGCCGCCGCGCGGCGGATGTGATACGCGGCGCCGAGGAGGAGGCCGGCGACGTCATCGCGGCCCTCGACTACCTGAGCACGCTGCCCTACGTCGACAAGCATCGCGTGGGCGTCGGCGGCGTCTCGCTGGGCGGCCTCGTGAGCGTCATGGCGGCCGCGCGGGACTCCCGGTTCAGGGCGCTCATCTCGATGGCCGGCGGCTACCGGCAGGGCCGCGTGGGCGGTCCGGACGAGCTCTGGGCCCCGCTCCAGGAGGTCTGGGAGGACGCCGCGCGCCGCATTCGCGTGCCCGTGCTGATCCTGTGGGCGCAGAACGACATGATGCTCGGGCGCGACGTGGGGCGCGATTTCGAGCGGGACCTGCGGCTCGCCGGCAAGCGGGTGGAGATGACGGTCTATCCGGAGTTCCAGCAGGACGGGCACTACCTCTTCTCGCGCGTGGAGGGCTATCCCCTCTTCGTCCCCGACGCCCTCCGCTTCCTCGACCGCCACCTCAAGCGCTGAGCTGCTGTCGGGCGTACGGCGGACGGGCTTGCTCGTCAGGCCGGCGCGGGCTCGGCGAGCTTCTCGCGCAGCCGCAGGACGAACTCGTCGGGACGGCTCGGCGAAAGCACGATGAGGCCGGCCACGGTGTGGATGGAGACAAGGTCGGCCGTGTTGGTGATGGCGAGGTAGTGCCAGCCCGTCCGCGGATTCCAGCGTGGCCCCTGCGATCCGAAGAGGCCGTTGATGCCGGCGGCCCCGAAGCCGCCCAGCGCGCGCCGCTCACGGTCCACGCTTCGGATGAGACGGTACGGGATGAGGCGCGAGAGCCAGCGCCGCTCGATCCGGAGCCCGTCCGCCTCCAGCCGGAAGCCGGCGGGCGCCAGTCCCTGGATGACCCAGAGACCGAGCAGGAACGGCAGCGGCAGGATGAGCAGGCTCAGATCGCCGGACGTGGCGATCATGACCACCGAGAGCAGGAACGGCACGCAGAAGCCGAGCCCGATGCCGCCGACTCCGGCGATCCAGCGCTGGCGCGCGCCCAGAACGGCGGGGTAGTCGTCGGGGTCCGGCGCGGTCAGCGCGGGCAGATCTCCATGGCGCCGAAGAAGTACGGGATCTCGAACGCTGCCGACTGCGGCGAGTCCGAGCCGTGCACGGCGTTCGCCTCGATGGACGAGGCGAAGTCTTTCCGGATCGTGCCGGGAGCCGCCTTGGCGGGATCCGTCGCGCCCATGAGGTCCCGCAGCCGCGCGATGGCATTGTCGCCTTCGAGCACCAGGGGCATGCACGGCCCCTGGGTCATGAAGGCACAGAGGCTGCCGTAGAACGGCCGCTCCTTGTGCACGATGTAGAAGCCCGCGGCCTGGGCGGGCGTGAGATGCACCAGCTTGGCGGCCAGCACCTTGAGCCCGGCCTGCTCGAAGCGGGCGATGATCTGGCCCGCCGCGTTCTTGGCGACAGCGTCCGGCTTGATGATGGTCAGCGTGCGCTCGACGGCCATCGACGTGAGGTGTCCTTTCCTGTGGTCATGTCTTGCCCACGACACGGGCCACCGTGGCGCCCATGTCGGCGGGGCTCTTGACCGTGATGATGCCCGCGGCTTCCATGGCCTTCATCTTCTCGGCCGCGGTGCCCTTGCCGCCCGCGATGATCGCGCCGGCGTGCCCCATGCGCCGGCCCGGCGGCGCGGTCTGCCCGCAGATGAAGCCCACCACGGGCTTCCTGACGTGCGCCTTGATGAAGGCCGCCGCCTCTTCCTCCGCCGTCCCGCCGATCTCGCCGATCATCATGATCGCTTCCGTCTGCGGATCGTCCTGGAACAGGCGCAGCACGTCGATGAAGTTCGTGCCGTTCACGGGGTCGCCGCCGATGCCCACGCAGGAGGACTGCCCGAGCCCGCGCTGGGTCAGCTGGTGCACGACCTCGTAGGTGAGCGTGCCGCTGCGCGAGACGACCCCGATGGGCCCTTCC
>Ga0335071_10000858_pt1 | contig 32806 bp, 25 predicted proteins | sample Lox_Sample_15_FD_206724 | JGI IMG/M metagenome (GOLD analysis project Ga0335071, IMG submission 206724) | Soil microbial communities from Loxahatchee National Wildlife Refuge, Florida, United States - Lox_Sample_1.5 | ecosystem: Environmental > Terrestrial > Soil > Wetlands | place: USA...
CGCAAGCGGTTACCTTGCCCGCCGGAGCCAATTGGTGGGAGTTCGTCAGGGGAAAGCCAGTTGTGCTGTGATCGAAAGTGGCGTTGGACCAACTCGTCGTATTGTGGCAAGTCGAGCATTGAGAAATTGGGAAGCCTGCCGCAATGTGGTTTGGAACATTGCCGCCCAGCGTTTGCGTGCTGTTCCACTGTGTAAGGTGGCAGCTGGAGTTACCGCAGTCGGTTGGCGCGATTTGTAGTGTGTAGTTGTTGTTTGTGTGACACTGAAGGCAGGGCGTGGTCAGGTGGGCGCCGGTTAGCGTGAATCCAGTGACGCTGTGATTGAACGCGGTTAAGTCGGTCCATGAGATGGTGTCGTGGCACTGCGAGCAGTTTGCCGCGCCGAAAGCTGTTCCAGCGGTAGAGTGCACAGGATTGTTGGTTTGCTGCCAGGTTGGCAGGTGGCAACCCGAATTGCCACAATCGGTCGGAGCAATCTGCAAGTTGTAGTTGTTATTGACGTGGCACTGGGTACAGGGGACGGTGGCGTGCGCGTTCGTGAGCGGAAAACCGGTCACGCTGTGGTTGAAGGTGACATTGGTCCAGGAAGTCGTGTTGTGACAGGTGGAGCAATTCGACGCAGAGAACGTTGGGCCTGCAGTGGGGTGGGGTGGGTTATTTGTCTGCTTCCAAGTTGTCAGGTGGCAGCCAGCGTTTCCGCAATCGGTCGCGGCGATCTGTAAGTGATAGTTGTTGTTTACGTGGCACTCCTGACAGGGCACGTTTGCGTGGCCGGCTGTCAGAGGAAAATTAATTGGCGGAGCCGAGTGATTTCCGTTGAAACTCGCATCGAGCCAACTGTCGAATGTCCGGTGACAGCCTTGGCAGGCACTCGGCGGGAAATCGGTGGGATCCTGGGCATGGGGAGGATTGGTGGTGTTCTGCCAGTCCTTCAAGTGGCACGACTGACATTCGGTGGAGAGACCGTAGAAAATTCCAGAGGCCGCCTGCTTGTGGCAGTCTTCGCACTGAACCGCGGAATGAGTGCCAAGCAGCGGGAAGCGGTTCTGATGATCCTTCACTTGTTGCGTGGCGACGGACCAGCCCTTAACGGTATGGCACTGCTCGCAGTTTGACCCCATTTGCCCGCGGTGGACATCGCTCTGCCTGTGGCAATCGGCGCAATTCTTACCTACGTCGGTGAATGCCGGCTTTATGTGGCACGCCACGCACTGCACTTTTTCATGCATGGCTCGAAGGGGGTAGCTGGTCTTGTTGTGGTCGAACTCCGGGACGGCACGAATGGGCCGCCAACCTGCGGCAGTGTGACAATTCTCACAGGGTATTGTTAGAGGGCCGTGAGGATTGCGTGTGGTTTTGTCTTGAGGGTTGCTGGACGGCGGAATGGATGCGCTCCAGAAGACAGAGGAAGGCTGGCTGGCAGGAGGAAAGGCCAGAAGGGCCCAGAGGGCGAATTGGAGTACAGTGGTCGTAGAATGGCCTTATTCTCCCGAAATCTGTCAAATTTCGGGCCTTGCTGCTTAAATTATTTACAAATTGTCGCTTTGACCCTTGGGCCGAAACAACTGTACTGTGGTCCAGTAAACGGCCTACTTTCCAGGACCACATCCTGGAGTTACCTGGCTGGGTGTCTGTACTCACTGCTGCTGGGGTGAGTTGCCGGCAAGCGCGGTGAGGTTGCCTGCTATAGAGCAGTAGTGACTAATTGACAATCCCATGTTCGTTCTTGCGGAAAAGGAGTTACTAGCCCTGACGAGCGAGCGTGTTTTGCCCCTTGTTGATCGCTGTATGGATCAGGCTAGTTGGACTGCAACGTCAGATCAACTCGCCCCTGGGGGTAGGGGAACCGTTGGCGGCAAGCTTTTGAGGTCTCCGTGACACTCTGCGCACTTCAGCGGGGTGTTCTTGTAGATCACGACGTCCTTACCATCGACGAACTTGGTCTGTTTGTGGCATTTGTCGCAGGCTACGTTGGCATGGCCACCGGTGAGTGGCAAACGCGTTTTGTCGTGGTCGAAAGTCGAAGGCTTCCAGCGCGCGGCAGTATGGCAGTCGGCACAATGCGTGGTGCTGTCTTTGGCCAGGAACTGCCCGTCGTGAACGTCCTTGTGACACGATTCGCACTTCTGCGACGTGCCCTTGAAGCGAGACTCGGACGGGGCCGATGCTTTGTGGCAGTCCGAGCAGGGAACTGTGCGGTGGGCACCGAGCAATGGGAATTTCGTTCTTGAGTGATCGAATCCGTTGATTTCGCCCCAGGACCTCGTGCTGTGACACGCCTCGCACCCGAACGTAGAGTCGTCCACTCGTTTCCGTGCCATTTCCCGTGCGAACTCACCCTTGTGCGGGTCCGTGTGACAGGCAGTACAAGTGCGATCTTCGAATCTGAAGGGTAGTACCTTATCGGTCCGACCGGCATGACCGGCCTTGTGGCAGTCGGCGCAGGGTACGGCGGCGTGAGCGCCTGTAAGAGCGAACCGCGAGTTGCGATGTTTGGCAATCGTGTAAGTGGAACGGTGCCAATCTGCGACGCTGTGACAATCTTCGCAGCGATTCTTGTAGAGGGCCACGCCGAATTGATTGTCGTGCGGATCTTTGTGGCAATCGGTACAGGAGGCGAACTTCACTTTGTAGACCGTGTCTTTGCCGGCAGGTGTATGGCATTCCTTGCACTCGACTTTGGCGTGTTTGCCCTTCAGCGGATAGCTAGACGTGTCGTGTTCTCTAACGCCGAACAGAGATGGCTTCCAGCCTTCCACAGTGTGACACTCGGCACACTCGCCTTGCCTGGGACGAGCGTCGAACTGGCCCTTGTGCGGATCGGGCGTGTGGCAGTCTTTACATTTTGCGAACGGCAGTGGTTTCTTGAAATCGCCCTTGACATGACACGCTGTGCAAGAAACAGTAGTGTGCTTGCCCTGAAGCGGATATTTAGTCTTGGAGTGGTCGAAATCAAATCCAGGTAGCATGGTCTTCCAACCGCCCGTGGTGTGGCAGGCATCGCAAGCTTTCTTGAACTCGCCGCGATGGGGATCGGCGTGGCAATCGTTGCAGCGGCTGAACTTCATGTCCTGATAGCGGGTGGGGCCCCCGGGGGTATCGGGCTTGTGGCACTTTTCGCAAGGAACTTTAAGGTGCAGGCCGGTTAACGGGTAACGTGTCTTGGAATGGTCAAACTCCTTGGCAGATTTCCAGCTTTCTACGTTGTGGCACTTCGTACACTCTTTGCCGAGTTGTCCTTTGTGTGGGTCCGTGTGGCAGGGAGTGCAAGCTGTTGACTGACCGAAGAAGGACTGAGCTGGATTTTTGTACTTGATCAATTCGCGGAGGTTAGGCGACATGTGCGCTGGCGTGTGGCACTTGTCGCAGGCAACGCTAGCGTGCTTTCCTTCAAGTTTGAAGCCAGTGAACCTGTGGTCGAACTTCTCCTTCGATGGCTCCCAGCGAATCAGATTGAAGTTTTCTCCATTGTGCTCCAGATGGCAGCGCACACACTCCTTGCCATTGGGATTGCGCATCTGCATTTGCGCGTGGTAACCGTGCTTGTCCTTGAGTGCCTCGGCAACCTCGGTGTGGCAGTCGAGACACTTGAAAGTGGGAGTGCTGGTGCCGAATTCGTGGCAGGAATTACATTGCGTGGTCCCGCTGAGGGACGCGTGAGCTTTGGACAGGGGCCCGGGAGAGATTTGTGCCCGGGCTGAGGCGGCGAGGCCCAGAAAGCATCCGGCCGCGAGTCCGAGCACCAGGAACGCTCGCCCAAAACGCTCACCGATTCTGGCCCAAGCCTCCAGGTCAAGTCTGCCTCGGCGCAAGTCTTCCTCCGAATCCTTCGCTGTACCCTTTGAGTCGGTATTACCTAGCCCTCACAACAAATAACAGGGAAACACCATGAGGCGTAAGCTGTACGGGAGTGCAGGGGCACAAAGGGCCCACTGGCCTAACACACCGTTCATTCCAAAGGCTTATAACGAGTCTGCAAGGCGGAGACCAGTTGCTGCTCGAAGACCCCCTTTGAGTTGAGTGGCCAAACCGTTGCGGGTTGCTTCAAAGTTGTATCCGCCGACTTGCCCTCTCCCTGAATGTGCACCGAGATTTGCACACGAACAAACTCACCACCGATATCCGAAGTCCGAATGACCGTTGCGGCTTTGCCAACAGTGAACTTGACCGGTTCCGTCGTCACTTTGGCGTCTGCATATATCTCCAACTCGTCCGGATTGAAGTAGCGGACAAAGGACCACAAATCTTCCGACGTGTGGTTCTCCCCAATTCTCCAGGACTGTTCACGCGCCATGTCCTGCAAGAATTCTTGAATACCCAGGGGCTCACCTTTTATTTCGATGCAAGTGGGAACTGGCTCGGGTGGCGGGGGATTTTTCAGCTTCTTCGCCGTCTTTTTCGACGGGACGTAGGTGAGAACAGGATTGGCGCTACACGACCGGGACTCGGTGTTTACTGGCAGGCTCGCGAGTGGTGGCGGCTGGTGGCTAACAGCGGGCACTATACAAAAGCACATTATCGCAACCAGTAAGCTTACATTGGCTGCTGCTTTTGCGGTGCGGACCGTCATGGACTGAGGTTAACTGGAATCTCGCGGCCGCTGCAAGTGACACTACATCGGTGTAGACAATTCGCCAACGACACGCACTAACGATGGGCATCGCATTTCCTATGTTAGAGTGGCGTGGCATAAGTCCCTGGGAGGAGCCATGAAAATTGTCGTTCTCGTTTCCAGACTGCTTCTCGGATTAGTGTTCTTCGTATTTGGGCTGAACGGCTTTCTTGAGTTTATCCCTGTCAAGGAGATGCCGACAGGTCTAGCGCTGCAGTTCGTTACAGCACTGATGCAGTCGCACTACGTGCTAGTTGTTTCGGCCACACAATTGGTCGCCGGGGTACTGCTTCTGGCGAATCGCTTCGTGCCGTTTGCGCTGACCCTTTTGGGCCCGGTGATCGTGAATATTCTCTGCTACCACATTTTCCTGTCGTTTCAGGGATTGCCACTCGCTGTGATTGTGGCGATATTGTGGTTCATTCTTTTTTTTCGATACCGTCAATATTTCTCAGGACTCTTCGTTCAGAAAGCGGTGTGAGTCAGGCGGGCAGCCGCAAGTGGGCTCGGCAGCCGCGGCGGTCGGTCCGGTTTTCGAGCGTGAGGGAACCGTCGTGAGCTTCCGCAATCTGGCGGCTCAACACAAGTCCAATGCCGGAGCCACTCTTTTTGGTGGTAAAGAAGGGAACAAAAAGATTGGTTGGATTGGAAATCCCTGGGCCTTCGTCGAGAACAAAGAGATCCACGTGTGCCACTCCGGCGACCCATTCAACCCTGACGCCGCCTCCCGTTTCAACTACAGCATCGACTGCATTGCGTATCAGATTAATGAGTAGTTGTTCCAGTTGGTCGCGGTCGGCGTGGATTTGAATTAACGGTCCCTCTGAAAGTTGAACGGGGAGCCGTCGCTCGAGAGCCACGACTCTCCTCACCAAATCACCAAAGTCGACGAGAAGCAGAGTGGGTTTGGGCAGCTTGGCCAGTTGGGTGTACGCGCCCATGAAACGCCCTAGGGCTTCGGTGCGGGAACGGATAATGGTGAGTCCTTGCCGCATGTCATCCAGGACGGAACTGGGATCGTCTGACATAGGAACTCGCTGGACGGACGTCTCTAGGCTTTGAGCTACGGATTGAATCGGCGCAAGAGAATTGTTCAACTCGTGCCCCAGAACGCGGATCAACCGTTGCCATGCTTGGCGCTCTTCCTCACGAAGGGCGCGGCGCAAGTCCGTGAGTACCAAAAGATGATGCGGCGAGCCGCCTTGGCGAAACGAGCCGCGACGCATGCCCCACCGGCCGGTTCCACCGGGCAGGCTCAATTCCATATTGCGCGCCGGGTCGCCCTCGAGACAGACGGCCAATCCCAATTCCTTTGCGGTCAGACCCACGGCACGCTCGGCCGTGCGATCGAGCAGCCGTTCGCCAGCGCGGTTCACCAGCCTGAGCCTTTCATCGCTGTCAAAGGCAAAGATAGCCACATCGATTTCTTCCATCACAGTGCGCAGCAGTGCAGTTGCTTCGAGCGCGCCCAGCCGCTGCTCACGAAGTGTCTCGCTAAGCATGTTCACTTCGATGATGACTTCACCCATGGCGTCATCGGCGCGCGCACCCCGGCCACGCAATGAAAAATCCTCTTCGCGCATTGCGGCCAACAGGTTAGAAAGAGTCTGCAGAGAAAAAACGACACGGTGACGTAGAGATGCAGCAAATCCGAGCCAGGCAACCGCAATGACAAAGGTGAGGGTCCACGCAGTCTGGGAAGAATAGGGACCGAACCACAACAGGAGAATGGCGATAGCGGAACCGGGCAGGCCAGCCGCCAGGGCCAGCAGCTGAATTCGCCATTCGTAAGAGAATTGCTTCATTCGAGGCTGAATTTTTCCAAACGACGGTAAAGCGCGCTACGACTCAAGCCTAGCGCATCGGCAGCACGGCTGACGTTACCACCGTGGCGCGCAAGAGTGCGCTGGATCAAATGCTTTTCCACTTCCTCGAGGCTCATATCTTCCAGTCGAATTGCGCCTCCGGGATTCGGCGCTCGCAGGGCGAGGTCGCTCACCCGAATCGTCGTGCTCTGCGAAAGCAGTACGGCGCGTTCGACGGCATGGTCAAGCTCTCGCACGTTGCCCGGCCAGGAGTGTTCGCGCAAGGATTGGATCGCGCCGGCGTCAAAGCCCGATATTTTTTTGCGATAACGATCCACATAGACGTGTAAGAAATGATTGGCCAGAAGATCAATGTCGGCGCCCCGCTCGCGTAACGGCGGCAAGTGAATTTCTATGGTATTCAGGCGAAACAAGAGGTCTTCGCGGAACCGGCCGGCACTCACTTCGACATTCACGTCCACATTGGTGGCAGCAAGCACGCGAACATTGACGCGCCGCGTGTTTGATGAACCGACGCGTTCGTATTCGCCCGTTTCCAGAACGCGCAAAAGCTTAGCCTGAAGATTGAGCGGAACATTCGTGATCTCATCGAGAAACAAGGTACCTGCATCGGCAATTTCAAACCGGCCCAGCCGGTCGGCCCTGGCATCTGTAAACGCACCCTTCACATGGCCGAACAATTCGCTTTCGAACACGCCGGCAGACAAACCGCCTGCGTTGACGGTAACCATCGGCCGGCTGGCGCGACCGGAAAGTGCATGGAGCGTGCGTGCCACAACTTCTTTGCCGGTACCGTGCTCTCCGGTGATCAACACATTCGCGTCAGCGGGGCCGATCCGGGCGATCAATTCCACGACTGGGCGCATCGCTTCCGATTCGGCGATCATCGTGGGACGAGAATCGACACTGAGGAGCCGATTCTCTGCCTCGAGACGCGAGGCACGCCTGAGCGCCTGACGCAGGTCGATCTGCGTTCTTAATATACTCAACAGACGCGCGTTTTCCCAAGGCTTCGGCAGAAAGTCGCGGGCACCGGCGCGCATAGCTTCCACTGCCAGCTCCACGCTACTCCATGCGGTCATGACAATGACTGGGAGAGTGCTGTCCACGGCTTGCAGCCGGCCGAGAAGCTCTAGCCCTTCTTGGCCGGAAGTTGTGTCGCGGGTGTAGTTGAGGTCCATCAGGACAGCGTCGAACTCGCGAGCCTCGATGGCCGACAGGAGCTCAGCGGGAGAGGCCGCCATTTGCGTGTCAAAGCCTTCATTCTTCAGGAGTAGCCGTAGGGACTCACGGATGTCTGCCTGGTCGTCGGCAACGAGCACGCGGTGACGGTTTGGAGAAGAGGGTTTCATCGATTCTCGCATCTCAGGATATTTTACTGTGAATAAAGGCAAATCCCAGTTGATCTCACAGCATCGTGCGATTCAAGTCGGTGTTGCGGCTTTGGCAGATCCTGCCACAGTATTTGCATTTGGATCTCCTATTCGTAGCGGAGTGCGACGTTGGGATCGACTCGCGCGGCGCGCCGGGCCGGGAAGTAGCTTGCCGCTAATGCGACTACGATGACCATTGCAGGCACTGCGGTGAGCACTAACTCATCTCGCGGTCCGATACCATAAAGAAGTGTTCGCAAGATTCCAGACACCGAGAGAGCCACTGGGAGTCCAATTGCGAGGCCAATCGCAGTCACCATTGCGCCTCGGCCGACGACCAATTTCAAAATATCTCGCGGCGCCGCACCCAGAGCCATGCGGATACCAATCTCGTGGCTCCTACGACTCACTGAACAGGACAGGATGCCATAGATCCCAATTGCAGCGAGCGCCAAGGCAAACGATGCGAAAAAAGCGAGGAAAGATGCCAACAATTGGGATTGCGACATGGATTCCGCCACGACCTGCTTCATGGCGCGCAAATGCAACACCATTAAGTCCGGATCAATAACGTGCGTGACGTCTCGAGCGACGGTGCCGAATTGCGCGAGGCCCCCTCGACTGCGAGCTACTACCCACATGGTATTCCACGGTTTTTGCGGGTAAGGCGCGTACACGCCGGGAACAGGAGCCTTCATCGGCTGTTGATTCTTGATTGAGCCGACTACACCAACGATGGTTCGCCACTGGTTGTCGTAGTCGTCCTGAAAACGGCGCCCGATGGGATCTTCATTCGGGAAGAACTGGCGCGCCAAGGTGTCGTTGATAATAGCAACGGGGGTTGCGTCGGCCATGTCACGTTCATCGAAATCCCGCCCGCGAAGCAGCGGAATTCCCATAGTGCGGAAGTAGGCAGGCGTGACGGAATTATATTGGACCATCGTGTCGACCCAGTCAGATGCTTTTGCGCGACCTTCGACAAGGAATGCCCCGCCGGTCATATCACCGGTCATAGGAAGTGCGCCGACCGCGGCGACTTCCTCGATAGCAGGCACTCTACGAAGGTCCGCGGTCACCGCTCGGTAGAGGCTGGCTTTACTCTGCGCCGTCGGATATTTGATCGAAGGTAGATCGAGAGCAAAGACGAGCACGTTTTCGGGGTGTAATCCTGTGTTCATTTGCAGCACAACGAACAGATCCCGGGTTAGCAATCCTGCGACAATCAAAAGAGCTGTCGAAAGACCCACCTGGGCAATGATGAGTGCCGACTGTAGGCGGCTGCGAAGCCTGCCGCCGCTCCAAAGACTGATTTTGCCCTTCAGAGTTGTGTTCAAGTTTGTTCCGGAAGCCAGCCATGCTGGCGCCATACCAAACACGATGCCCGTTGCGACGGAAAGCAGAAGTGTGAACACCAGTACCGTCCAGTCCAGGCGCAAGGCAGAATCCAGCCCACTTTCCTCGGGGGCCATGTGCCGGAGAATCTCCATGAGCCAGCCGGCAAAAAACAGTCCCACCGCTCCACCAGAAAGGGAGAGCACCGCGCTTTCAGTCAGCAGTTGGCGAAGAATCCGCAAGCGCCCGGCACCGATTGAGCTGCGTATTGCCATCTCCCTGGCTCGACTTGACGCGCGCGCAAGCAGCAGAGCGGCGAGATTGACACAAGCTAGCAGAAGAACGAAGAGCGCGGCTGAGAAAAGAATCAGTAGAGGTGTTTTTGAATCCGCGGCGAGCGCCTGCCGCAACGGCAGGACAGCGACTCCCCATCCTCTATTTGACAGCGGATACTGCTGCTCGAGGTGCTTGGCGATGACGGTCATGTTTGCCTGAGCCTGGGCGACATTCACACCCAGTTTGAGACGTGCCACCACTTCGTACTGATGTTGCGTTCGAGCTAATTGGGCCCGTTCGCGCAGAGCCGTGAAGAAGTCGCAGGTTCTCGTGCCGGGGAAGACAAAGCCTCGTGGCATCACGCCGACGATCCGAAAGGGTCTACCGTCGAGCGAGATCGTTTGTCCTATTGCGTCGTCCTTGCCCGCGAAGTCTCGTTGCCACTCGGCGTAGCTTATGACAGCCACGCCCGGGGCACCGGGCACATCTTCTTCGGGTGTAATAAATCGGCCGCGGATGGGCTGAATGCCCATGACTTTAAGAAAACCTGGGGTGGTGGCTCCGCCGATCAGGCGGCGCTGTTCGCCCCGGCCATTCCAGGTATAGGCTCCTGTCCATGGCTGGATGGCCATCTCTTCGAAGGAATCGCTTTGTGCACGCCAGTCCAGATAGTCGAGATAACCCGTGGCATTGTTGTTGCCGCTGATGTGGCGTGCATCCAATAAGACGATACGATCTGAGTCCGGAAAGGGAAGTGGATTCAGGAGTAATGCATTGATTGCGCTGAACACCGCGGTGTTTGCCCCAATGGCAAGCGCCAAGGTCAGGGCCGCGACGGCAGTGAAGCCCGGAGACTTCGCGAGCATACGGAACGCGTAGCGCAAGTCGAGCAGGAAGGTCTCCATGTTGAGCTCCGTTGTTGTGTTTCTGTTTCTCCTTGTTTGAGCGCCTGGAATTCTTTCGTTGTTTCACTCGTAGCGAAGCGCAACGAGCGGGTCGACGCGAGTGGCCCGATACGCTGGTACGAGACATGCTGCCAATCCAACGAGCAGGAGCAAGCCAATGACACTGAGAAATGTCAGAGGATCGCTTGGGCTAACTCCCACGAGGAAAGAGGCGAGAGCTTTTGCTCCGAAAAATGAAATCGCCGCTCCGGTTGCGACGCCGACGCCGATCAACAAAAAGCTGCGCGAAAGAACCATCCGCAACACGTCGCGACGATCCGCTCCCAACGCCATACGAATCCCGATCTCGTGGGTGCGCTGCGACGCAGCATAGGAAACGACACTGTAAACGCCGACCATAGCGAGGATCAATCCAAGAAATCCCAGCGTCCCGCTGAGCTGGGCACCCAGCTTGAAGAACAGGAAACCATTCAGGCCTTGGAGATCTTGGTCCATCGTCTTCACTGACACGGAAAGTCCCGGTGCCAAGTCGCGAATCGTCGAAGCAATCTGTAATTCGAGTGTCTCTGGCGGCACGGACGTGCGCACCTGAATGTTGCGCAGGGACATGTACTCCTGCGCGAGCGGTTTGTAGAAATAGGGAATTGGCGGGTCTTCAACGATTTGTTTGTAACGGCTGTCTTGTGCGATGCCGACGACTTCGTATTCGGCCCATTTATGGTTAGAGTCTCTACTTCTGAAGCGCTCGCCGAGTGCATCTTCGGTCGGCCAAAACTTATTGGCCATAGCTTCATTGATGATTGCAACTTTGGGTGCGTTTTCATTGTCGGCGCCGGTAAAAGTACGGCCCTTCTTGATGGGGATACGCAGAGTCTCAAAGTATGTCGAAGTGACCAAGTTGTTGAAGATTTCAGGCCCGACCTGGCCCGGCTCCAGTGGGTGTTTGTCTGGAATTACAACGTCGTCCGCACTGATCAGCCCCATCGGCACAGAAAATGCCTGAGTCACAGAAACTACGCCCGGCAACGCGCGGATCTTTTCTTCGGCGGCGCGGTAAAACTCCTTTCCCTGCGTTTCCGAGTAGCCAATTTCGTGAATATCGAGCGCCGCATTGATCACGTGGTCTGAGTCGAAGCCCAGATAGAGCTTCTCGGCTTTGTCCAAGCTGCGAATGAACAGACCGGCCACCACCAACAAGAGCAATGACCCGGCCAGTTGGGCGGCGACGAGTGTGTTCCGTACGAAATTGCGTTGTTTACCCTCGGAAGCGCCGCGACCGCCTTCGCGCAAGACGTAATTTACATCAGCTTTCGCCAGCGGAATCGCCGGGATCACTCCCACGACGACCGCCGTTAATATCACCACGATTGCGGTGAATACGAAGACGCGGACATCCGGCTGAAAATTGAATTGGACAGGCAAATCGGTGCCCAATGGGATGGAACTCAGGAATCCAGAGGCCCACAAGCTAAAGAGAAGTCCAAGACCGCCTCCCAGCAAGGCGAGCAGCACGCTCTCGGTCATGTTTTGTCGAACTAGTCTTCCCCAACCCGCGCCAATTGCCGTGCGGATGGCCATTTCGCGCTGGCGTGCCGTGGCCCGAACCAAAAGGATGTTCGCGATGTTAAAACACGCAACGAGCAGCACGAGTGCCGACAAAACGGTGAATGCGATGGAGATCTTGGCCATTGAGCCGTCGGGATCGGGGTCGGGGCGCGCTTGCTTCTCAGGGTAGACACTGAAACGAATCCCTTTGTCTGTATCGGGATGTTGCTCAGCAAGGCGCCGTGCGATTACTTGCAGTGAGGCTTGCGCCCGCTGAATATCCACGCCTGGTTTTAACCGCCCGCGCAGCTGTAGTGAGCGCTCGTCGCGATGAGTCCAGGTATCTTCGACGGGAGCGTTGCCGCCAAGGCCGGCGACGGCGCTGAGGGGAATGTAGGCGTCCATGTTCAGGAACGCATAGAATCCCGGGAAATCCTTCGGCGCGACGCCAACAACGGTCACGGGATGACCGTCCATCTCTACTTGCTTTCCGATAACGCTCTTGTCGCCGCCAAATCGCCGCTGCCAATAACCGTACCCAAGAACGAGAATTGGATCGGCTCCCGGTGTTTGCCCTTCCGTGGGAAGAATGAGCCGTCCCAGCGCCGGCTGAATACCCGCCGTGGAGAAGTAGTTCCCGCTTACGCGGCTAATGACGCAGTGTTCGCCTTTGCCGTCAAGCGAGAGTCCGACAAGCGAAACGCGAAATGCCAAAATGTCGCTGAAGAGATCGGCCTGCCTCAGAATATCCTGGTAGTCCGGATAGGAGAAAGCTTGGAAATCCTGGCTGCCTTCCTGCTGCGCGGCAAGCACCGTGATTTGATCCGGATGGGATACGGGCAAGGGGCGAAGGAGCAGACCATTGATCACGCTGAATACTGCCGCATTGACGCCGATGCCGATGGCGAGCGTCAGGATGGCGACCAACGCGAACCCCGGGGATTTGAGGAGCAGCCGAATCGTGTGCCTCAAGTCGTGTGAGAGTCCTCGCATGTACTCCTCCGCGCCAAGTACTACTTGTTGACCCGAGCAGGAAATCAGGCCGGACGCGCCGCTGCCGTGGTCTCGGAACTGACGATCCAACCGTCCTTGAGTTGAATAATTCTGTCGCCATAGGCGGCGTTCTTTTCCGAATGCGTAACCTGCACAATTGTCGTGCCGGCATCATTCAGCCTTTTGAAGAGCTCCATAATTTCCTCCCCCTGAGCGGAATGGAGATTGCCAGTGGGCTCGTCAGCCAGAATGAGCTTCGGATTCTGAATCACCGCACGCGCCACGCCGACAAGTTGCTGTTGTCCCCCCGAGAGTTGGTTAGGGAAAAGATCCTTCTTGCCGACGATATTGAAACGGTCGAGGGCATCGCACACGATGCTGGAACGTTCTTTGGCTGGGATGTTGCGGTATGACAATGGAATTTCGAGATTCTCGTACACGGTGAGAGTGTCGATCAAGTGATAACTCTGAAAGACGAATCCAATATTTGCTTTATGCAGTTCGTTTCTTTGCTTTACATTCATCCGATGGACGGGTTGGTTGAGGAAGTAGTATTCACCGGTCCAACCGCCGTCGAGCATACCGAGTATGCTGAGCAGAGTCGTCTTACCCGCACCCGAGGGGCCCATGATGGTGACAAACTCTCCGGGCTGAATATCCAACGTGACGCGTCGAAGAACGAAGAACTGTTGGCCGCCGGCTTCGAAAGATTTTTCGAGATTATTCAATCGGATGAGAGGGTCCACGGAAGCTCCTTTTGTCATTCATAACGAAGCGCGACGAGGGGATCAATGCGCGTCGCCCTCCGCGCGGGAATGTAACAAGCCACGAACACCACAACTGTCAATAGCATGGCGCCACCAAGAAAACTGGCAAAGTCCATCGCTTGAACCCCATACAACAGACTGGAAAGCAGGCGGGCAAGCGCTACCGATAGCGGCAAACCGATGCAGATTCCGATCAGAAGTAGCTTTAGGCCATATTGGACAAATAGGCGCAGCACGTCCGCCGGCTTCGCCCCGAGAGCCATACGGACTCCGATCTCATGAACCCGCTGCGCCACCGAATAAGCCATGACACCAGAGACACCGACTGCCGAGAGTCCTAAGGCCATAAGGCCCGTTACGCCCAGAAGCACGGCCACATACGAAAGGCCTAGGATTTGATTGGAGATTACGTGCTGTAGAGAAAACACATCGTAAACGGGCTGCTCAGGATCGATGGCAGAAACTGCGGAACGGATGATGGAGACTAAACCCATTGGATCGCCGCCCACGCGGACCTGCACGAAAGCGCTGGAAACTGGATGCTGGCGGAACGGAAAGTAGATGGCCGGCGGAGGTTCGTGGATCCAGGCATCGTAGGTAATTTCAGGGACCACGCCAACGACCGTGGCCCATGGTTCCGCCGATTTTGCGTCACCGAGCTTAATGCGATGCAGCAACGCTCCGCCTCCCGGCCAAAAGCGCTTGGCAAGTTTTTCGCTAATGATGACAACACAAGGAGCGTCGGCGGAATCCCGCTCGGCGAACGCGCGTCCTTCGAGAATGGGTACGCGAAGTAGGCGGAAATAGTCTGGATCAATGTTATTCAAGTCCGCGCTGAGAAGTTCTCCCGGTTGCAAAGGTCGGCCTTCAATAGTGAAGGCGCTGGAGCTGTAATTTGAAAAAGGGATTCCGGAAGCGGCTGACGCGGATTGAATTCCAGGAGTGTGATTGAGATGTTCCGTGAGACTTTGGAAAAACGCAGAACGTTGTTGAGGTGTCGCGTAATTGTAGTTGGGCAGGGCAACGCGGAACGTGAGGACTGACTCAGCGTCGAATTTGAAGTTCAGACCAAAGAGAGTCTGCGCGCCCTTGCTGATCAGCGCGGCACCGACAAGGAGGATCAGAGAGAGCGCCACCTGAACAACAACCAAGGCGCTACGAAGGCGCATCCTCGAAATGCCCGATCCCCCTCCCCGCCCTGCCTCTTTAAGCGTTGCATGCAAGTTCGAAGCAGATGCGTACAGTGCGGGAATCACGCCGGCGAGAACGCCTGCAGCCACAGCAATCGCAAAGCAATAAAGGAATGTGCGCGTGTCCAACCGCACCTGATCCCAAGCCGGGATGTAGCGTTCTACTTCCGGTGGCATCGACCCACGAATGAGCGAAATCCACCAGGCGCCAAGGAGCAGTCCCGCCACCGTGCCCCCCATTGCCAACAGCACGCTCTCCACAAGAACCTGCCGCGTCAGGCGTAGACGGTTCGCGCCCAATGCAACGCGTATGGCAAATTCGTTTTGCCTGCCAGCACTTCGTGCCAGAAGCAGGTTGGCGACATTCGTACAGGCAATGAGCAGCAGGAAAGCAACCGAGAAGAGCAACATCGCACTGTAGCTCTTCCCAGGGCCGGCGACAAAGTCGCCTAGCGTCATGAGTTGCACGCCCCAACCCTGTTCGGACTCTGGGAAGGATTTTTGCAGACGCTGCTGAATTGTCAGCATCTCTGAACCTGCCTGTTCGAGGGCCACGCGCGGTTTCAAACGGCCAAGCACAACCAAATAGCGAATGTTTCGTACCCTTTTGGCTTCAGGAGAAATCGCGAAGGGGATCCAGATGTCCACGCCCTGGGGAAAACGAACCTTGTCGTTCATCACCCCGATGATTTTCGTCGGAGTTCCATCCAGCCGGACGGTGCTCCCGATGATCCTTGGATCCGACCCAAACTGCCGCCGCCACAGCCCCGAGCTCAGGACCGCGACCGGTTCGTGCCCCGGCTCGTCTTCGCCAACGGCAAAACCACGACCCAGGCGTGGCGTGGCCCGGAGGACATCAAAGAAGTTCGCAGATACGTGGAATCCCTGAACTTTTACGGGCTCTCCGACACCAGTAAGGTTGACGTCCGCCCAGTTATAAGCCGCGAGAGAGTCGAACGAGCGACTTTGCACCTTCCAATCTTCAAAGTCCGCAGGCGATATGCTGCTCCAGCCTTCGGTTTGTCCGGGAGCGCGTCCCAAAACCATCGCTATGCGGTCGACTTCGGGGAAGGAAATCGGATTGCGTAGATACATGTCGGCGACACTGAACATCGCGGCATTCGCACCAATTCCCACGCCAAACGCGAGCATCGCGGTAATCGTGATGCCCGGAGACTTCAACAGCATGCGCAATCCAAACCGGATATCCTGCCAAATCGAGGTCATCCCGCCCTCCTGTTCGATTCGACGTTACTTACGCGCCGATGGAGGCTTCCTGCGTTTCTTCCACAATACGACCGTCGAACAGACGAATTGTGCGCTCCGCGAAGTGCGAGTAGCGCTCGTCGTGTGTAACCATGCAGATGGTGGCGCCATTGCGGTGCAAGTCCCGCAACAGTTCCATGACCGCTTCGCCGTTGCGCGAGTCGAGATTACCGGTGGGCTCATCGGCCATCAGGATCAGGGGATCTCCGACCAGTGCTCGAGCGACGGCCACGCGCTGCTGCTGACCGCCGGAAAGTTGTGACGGGTAATGACGCATGCGGTGTGCCATGCCAACACGTTGCAGGGCATGCTCGACCTTTTGTTTGCGCTCCGCGGAACTCGTGCCGCGATACGTCAAGGGCAGTTCGACGTTTTCGTAGACCGTCAGGTCGCCGATCAGGTTGAACGCTTGGAAAATGAAGCCGATCTCGCGATTGCGGATGCGCGTGCGCTCGCTGGCCGTCAGGTTCGCCACGGATTGGCCGTTGAGCTCATACTTGCCATCCGTCGGCGAATCGAGCAGACCCAAGATCGAGAGCAGTGTCGATTTGCCGCAGCCTGATGGCCCCGAGATCGAGACGTACTCGCCCCGCTTGATCTGCAGGTGGATTTCCTCCAGCGCGTGAGTCTCCACCTCATCGGTCAGGAACACTTTTTTCACGCCTTCCATCTTGATCAGCACGTTGTTTGAATCGCTCATTTGTTCTCCTCGCACACCAAACTCGTCTTCTGTAAATACGTAACCTTACCGCTCCAAGTTCCTTTTCCAGCGACCACAAACTCATTCATAGCGCAGAGCCACCATCGGATCGATTCGCGTGGCTCGGCGCACTGGTATCGCACAAGCGAGCAGCGCCACCATGGTCAAGACGAGCCAAACGCCCACAAAGGTTAGGGGATCGGCTGGCTTGACACCGTAAAGCAGGCTGGTCAGGAACCTGCCTAGCGCCAAGGCGATCGCAGTACCGACGGCTACGCCCAAGAAAGTCAGTTGCAGTCCCTGCTGGAGCACCATTCGGAGGACCACCAGCGGACCAGCTCCTAAGGCCATACGGAGCCCGATTTCCTGCGTGCGTTGCGCAACCGAATAGGCCAGCACGCCGTACAAGCCCATGGCGGCCAAGCAAAGTCCGACGGCGCTGAGGACGCCAAGAAGTGTGGCGGCAATCTTCGCTCCGAACAGAGATGCGGCGATGTATTCGGTCATCGGCTGCGCGTCAAAGATCGTCAGCGTTGGATCAATAGCGGCCGTCTCTGTGCGCAGAGATTGAATCGCTTCGTTCACAGAGCTCGACGTGCGGACGTGGAACGTCAGCCCGTACTCCGGCCTGAATATTTGGCGAATCGGGATGTAAAAGTAAGGTTGCGGGCCCTCCGTGACGTTGTGATACTTGCTATCGCGGGAGATTCCCACAATAGTGAACCACTCACCCCACCCGTGTACCTTGGTTCCGATGACCACACGGTTCGGCAAGAACCTGCGGACAAACTCCTGATTTACGATCATGACCCTTTGCGATTTTGCGTCGTCCCGCCAGTCGAAATCGCGCCCCTCGAGCAAAGGAATCTTTAACGAGGCGAAGTAGCCTGGAGAAACGAGGTCACGATAAATCTTCATGTTCTCATTACGGCCGGGAACGTAGCCTTCGACTTCCAGCGTTTCCCAATTGCCGCCGTGGAATCCAAGTTGCGGGGAATCGTCATAACTTACTGCAGTCACCCCGGGTAGCTGTTCGAGGCGGTCCTTTAGCCGCCGGCAGAAATTATCGACTTGCTGAGCATCGTAACCCGTGGTCGAAAAATCAAATTCCGCCAGGGCCACGCCGTCAGGGGAAAAACCCGGATCCACGGCGCGCGCGCTTTGCAGGCTCTTAAGGAACAATCCCGCACCGAGCAAAGTGATCACTGCGAGCGCCATTTCGGAAACGACGAGAAGACCACGGAGCCGGTTGCTGTGCGCGCTCGCGCTGCCGCCGCGTCCACTCTGCTTCAACGCATCATTGACATTGGTGCGAGCCGCATGCAGTGCGGGAACCAGACTTGCCAGCAACGCCACTAGAACAGCGAGAGCCGCTGAAAACGCGAATACTTGGCCGTCGATCGGTGCAGGCAGCATGACCGGACGAGCTACGGCGGGGAGCAGCCAGCGCAGTGCGTCACTCAACCAATAGGCTAAGAACAATCCGCCCACGCAGCCGACGAACGCCATCGCTAAGGTCTCGGTAAAAAGCTGGACCGCAATCTGCTTCGGACTCGCTCCGAGTGCAAGCCGAACGCTGAATTCCTTGATTCGTCCTGTAGCGCGCACCAGGAGCAGATTCGCGAGATTTGCGCACACGATCAGCAAAACGACGCAGCCCGCGCCCATTAGAACCGCCACGGGAGTGAGGAGAACGGACTGCGTGCTGAAGTGTGATTGCCACACGGGCAGAATTGTCGCGCCGATACCTTGATTGGAGTCGCCATCTGCCGCAGCCATCCGATCAGCCAGCGCCTTGATTTCGGACCGAGCCTGTTCGATGGTGACGTCAGGGGCAAGGCGCGCCATCAACATGAAGTTGCGTGTATTTCGGTCCCGAAGCATCCATGTGCCGGTGTGCGTCAACTGTCCGTACATCGTGAGCGGTACCCAGAAGGAGTAGTCGAGGCCCGAGTGGGTGCCGTGAAAGTGCTCCGGCGCAACACCAATGACGGTAAAGGGCGTGCGGTTGATGCGAAGAATGCTGCCGACGGCACTCGGATCGGAGTGGAAGCGCGACTTCCAGTAGCTGTGACTAATTACAACGACGGCATGGGCGTTTTGGGCATCGTCGCGCTCCTCGTTGGAAAAGAATCGGCCGATTTCAGGCTGGATCCCCAACATATCAAAAAGCTCGCCGGAGGCAACTTCACCCCAGACGCGCTCCGTATTGGGCGCATCACCGACGGAAAAAACATAGCCTCGATAGGCAGTCACATGGTTTACGAGTTTTAGGTTGTCTCGAAAATCGCGGAAATCCAGATACGACGTCGTGATGGGCGCACCATCCGGTGCAGTGTTTTCGATCGCCACGACACGGGATGGCTCCGTGGCACCGGGGAGAGGATTCAGCAGAAGGGAACGAATCCAACTGAAGATCGTAGTGTTTGCGCCGATGCCGACAGAGATCGTCAACACAGCCACTATCGCGACAGTGGGAGCGTTGAGGACCGTTCGCCACGCAGTTCGAAGTTCCTTCAAGATGTCAGCCATCGACGTTCTCCTCTACTCGTAACGGAGAGCTACCATCGGGTCGATCTTTGTGGCGCGGCGCACCGGAGCGTAAATTGCCACCGCGGAAACCACCAGCAACGCCGCCATGGCCACGCCGATGCTCGTCAGACCAAACGACTGTACGCCGTAAAGCATCGAATTGAGCAGTTTGCCTGCTCCATAAGCGAGTGGAAGTCCGACAACGACGCCGGCGGCCGCCAGCCACGCGATTTCAGCGCAAAGCATCCAACCAACACGCTGTGGCGGTGCTCCCAAGGCCATACGCACCCCGATTTCCTTCGTTCGTTGCGTCACCATGTAGGCCAGCAATCCGTAAATTCCCATGGCAGCAAGTAGGCCGGCGAGAGAGCCGAATGCCAGGGCAAGCACGGCCACCAGCTTGTCGCCCGAAAGCTTGCGGTCGATTTGATCCTCAAAGGTGCGCAGGCCGTAGATCGGCATGCTGTTATCCAGTCCGGCAACGACTTGGCGGACCGAATTTGCCAACGCGAGTGGGTCGCCTGCGGTACGTACATAGTAGGTCAGAGCGTCGACGCTCTTTTCCTGGGAGTACGGTATGTACACAAAGGGCCGCGGTTTCTCCTTGGCATCAGAATGGTGGCTATCCTTGACGATGCCAACGATTTCCATGTCGAGCGGGCCATTGCCGGCGCCAAACTTCATCCGCCTTCCCAGGGCGCGACTGTCTGGGAAGAAAACCTTCGCCATGGTTTCGTTAATGATGGCGACCTTTGGAGTATCCGCTGCGTCCTGGTTCGAGAACTCGCGTCCTGCGATCAGCGGAATACGCAAGTTCGAGAAGTGGCCGGGTCCGACTGCATTCCGCCACACATCATTGGCTTCCGCGAAGTCTGGGGGCATGCCTTCCGTGGTTACGTTCGACCCTCGGTCGCTATCGGCAATCAGCGGCTCTTCCGTAGCGCTCAGTGACACGACACCTGGAAGGGCAGCCAATCGATCTTCGAGCCGTCTATACAAACTGAGACTCCGCACCTGGTCGTAGCCATTCAATTGTGGCGCCAACGCAAATTGCAAGACGTGGTCTGGCCGGAAACCTAAGTCCACATGCTGCAGATTGTAGAGGCTGCGCACGAATCCCCACGAACTGGTCACCAGCAAAAGTGTCAACGCCACCTGTGTAACGACCAGTCCCTTGCGCAAGGTGGAGTGCTTGATTCCCGTCGCGAGCGAGCCCGCTTGGTCTTTGAGCGTTGCGGCCAACTGGATGCTGGTGGCGCTTAAGGCAGGGCCAACGCCGAACAGGATTCCGCAGATCAGCGAAAGCGCTGTGGTGAAGAGCAGCACGGGCCAGCTCAGAGATGCAGAAAGTCCATTGGCAATGTCGCTTGCCGATGCGAAGCTAACCAGTGCGCTGCTGACCCAACTGGCGATGACGAGGCCGAGCACGGCACCCGCCAGCGATAACAAGCACGACTCGACGATCAGTTGCCGTACCAACGCCCAGCGGTTCGCTCCCAGTGAGAAGCGGAGGCTGATTTCCTTCTGGCGCGAAGCGCCGCGTGCTGTCAGCAATCCGGCGACGTTGGCGCATGTGATGAGTAAAACCAAGGCGACCATGCCCATCAGAACTTTCAACTGGCGGCCGGTTTCGTTCTCCAACAGAGGCCGGCCGCGCGCGCCGTCGCGCAAGACGATCTGCTTTGCCAGGAATTCTTTTTTCTGCTGCTCGCGGAAGCCCGTGTTCAATGGTAATTCTTCTTCGAGTAGGGCGCGGTACGTGGGCGCCAGAGCCGCCGAAGCTTGCGCCAATGTCATGCCGGGCTTCAGGCGACCGATTAATTTCACCCAGTAGTCTCTGTGGTCGCCCAGTCCACCCCAGTTTGGGGTGATGAGCGGCTTCATGGTGATGGGGATGTAGACATCGGGAATGTGTCCCAACTGAATGCCATCAAAGCCTGGCTGCAGGACGCCAACGACGGTCATCAACTGGTTGTTTACGACCACGTTCTGATTCAGGACTTTTGGGTCAGCACCAAATCTTTTTTTCCAATAGCCGTTGCCGATTACGACGACCGCATTGCCTCCTTCCGCGGCAGTGTCTGAGGGGATGAAGAGGCGGCCTAGCGCGGGTTGGACTCCCAACGTTTCAAAATAGTTACCGGAGACAATCTCTGCGTCGGCCCGCTCCGTTGAACCCTGAAACGCAAGGCTCACCGGATAGTTTGCCTTGGCCGCAAGACCCGCGAAGACCTGGTTGCGATCGCGGAGTTCTTTGTACATCGGATAAGAAAACGATTCGGACCCGTCGACCTCATCCGAGCTAACGTGACCGCTCTTGATTCCCGGCGCATATAAGAGGGCCAACTGTTCGGGATTTGGTACCGGCAGCCTCTGTAGCAGCACCTGCCGCATCACCGAGAAAATTCCACTATTGGCGCCAATTCCAAGCGCCAGCGTCAACACAGCTATCGCTGTGAAGCCGGGCTTTTTGGCGATCATTCGTATGCCGTACTTGATGTCAAGCCACAGTGTATTCATGCAGCAGTCCCTATTCGTAACGAAGTGCAACCATAGGATCGACGCGTGTCGCACGTCGTCCCGGAATCCAGCAGGCCAACAGCGACACCGAAATCAGCACAAGCGCTACGCTCAGCAGCGTCAGCGGATCGGCTGCGCTCACCTCAAACAACTGTGACTGCATCCAACGCGTAAACGCCAACGAGGCAGCGATGCCTGCGAGAACTCCAGCCAGCCCTGTGATGGCCGCCTGGCGCAAAACCATTCCCAGAACCTGGCCCGACGTGGCCCCCAAAGCGATCCGAACGCCAATCTCGCGTGTGCGCTGTGCCACCGAGTAAGAAGTAACGCCGTAGATTCCGGCGATCGCCAGGAGCAGTGCAACGGCAGCGAAGATTCCGCCGAGCGTCAAGCTGAAGCGGCGAGCACCGAGTGAAGCGCTGTAGACGTTGGCAAGTGTGCTGAAACGCGGCGGAATGGTCGCATCGAGGTCATGCACGATCTTTCGTGCTGATGCAAAGATGGCTTCGGTGTTGCCATTAGCCCTGATGAATACTTTGTAATCCGTGTGAGGGCGCTGGCGGCAATCGACGTAGATAATGGGAACAGGAGCGGCTTCGAGGCTGTGGTCTCGTACGTCACCCACCACTCCGACAACGGTTAGCAACCTTGGGTCGCCATCCATATTTCCGAATTCGATCGTTCGACCCACGGCATCCTGATTGGGCCATTTTTCTCGAGCGAGAGACTGGCTGATCAGTGCCACGTGCGGTGTATCGATCGTGTCTCGCTCATCGAACAAGCGGCCTTGCACGAGAGGGATGTTCAGGCTCTTGAAGTAACCTTCCGTAGCGGAAGCATAGTCTGCGTATCCGGCATTGGCCTCGTCGTGGAAAACCTGATCGAAGAACTTGGAGAATTCATCCATCAGCGCCTGATCCTTCAGTAGATCTCCATTCACGAACCGCTGAATGAGGTCCCGCATGTGCGGTGAGATTTGGCTCGGATTCATGATCACATAGGTGCCGTCGGCTCTCATCCCACCACCCAGCGGCAACACATTGGAGGCACCCACCTCTTCGACTCCCTGCAACCTGCGGAGTTGCGTCAACAGGGAATTCAGAAAAGCGACCTGTTCGGTCTTTTTGGTGCTATCCGGAAGCTGTATCTGGAGTGTGAGCACGCGCTCGACGCGAAATCCAGAGTTCACCGACAGAACGCGGACCAAACTGCGGCCCAACAGGCCCGCTGCCACGAGCAGCACGACGGCGACAGCAAGCTGTCCGGCCACGAGCAATCGGTTCAACCTCCGCTTGCGCATGCTCCAACTTTCGCCTCGGCTGCCCTCGCTCAAGACGTCGCGTGGTTCGGCTGAGCTCGCGCGATACGCGGTGAGGAGCCCCAAGCCAAACGAGGCGGAGAGAACGGCACCGAGAGAAAACAAAAGTACGGGCAAGTTGATCGAGATTTCGTTTAGGCGCGGCAAATTGTCAGGCGCTAGCGCCAACAAACCTTTCAATCCCCAATACGAGAGCACTACTCCCGAAATTCCTCCGATCAGCGACAACACGAAGGATTCAGTAAGGAACTGCCGCATCAGTTGGGAACTACTCGCTCCGAGGGCGGTGCGGATCGAAAGCTCTTTGTCGCGTGCAGCCGCCTGCGTGAGCATCAGATTTGTCACGTTTGCGCAAGCAATCAGCAACAAGAAAAGCGAGCCGCCCATCAGAATCAATAGGCCAGTGCGGATGTCACTCGTCATGGCCTCGCGCAATGGCTCGACGGCGACCGCGACCATGTTGGTGTCTCGCCCATACTGCTGCTTCAGACCCTGCGCGATAGCTTTAAGTTCCGGACGAGCCGTTGCGGCGTTTGCGGATTCTTTGAGACGCCCGACGACTCGCCAGTTGTGCGCCGTGCGGCTCGGATAGCGCTCCCAAGTTTCTCGCGGTATCCAAATGTCAGCATTTTCCGGGTATCGAAAACCCGCAGGTAACACCCCGACAACAGAAAGCGGCTTTCCGTCCAATTGCAGGCGAATTGAGGCGAGGTCCTTTGTTTCCCCGAGTGATTGCTTCCAGTACGAATTGCTGATCAAGACAGCCGGTGATGCGCCGAACTTCTGCTCTTCCGAGACGAACGCACGGCCATACACCGGTTGCACACGCATCACGTCCAGAAAATCCTTTGAAACGTAGGCCATCATGACTCGTTGGCCTTCACCACCGGCGACCACAGTACCCAGCCAGGCGCCGTATTCTGCTAAGCCTTGGAACGACTGGCTCTGGGAGCGTACGTCTTCGAAATTGGGATCCGCAAAGTCCATGCGCCCGCCCTTGTCATTCTGTTCCCAGAGTCGGACGATCCGCTGCGGATCTCGATAAGGAAGTGGCCGCAGCAGAACGCCGTAGACGACGCTGAACAGCGCGGTAGAGGCGCCGATACCCAGCGCGAGTGTGAAGACGCTTGTTGCCGCGAATCCAAGGTTCTTGGCCAATATGCGCAAGGAGAAGCGAAGGTCTTGCCACAGTTTTTCCATGACGCTCTCCTACTCGTACCGAAGCGCAACCATTGGATCGACACGGGTCGCACGTCTCGCAGGAATGAAGCAAGCCAGCAACGCGACAAGGGTCAACAACAAAATCACGCCGACAAACGTCAGCGGATCGTAGCTGCTGACACCGTAGAGCAGCTTCGACATAAGGCGAGCGAGAAGCAGCGACGATACGGCGCCGATGCCGACCCCAAACAGAGCCAGCTTCCCGCCCTGCTGCAGCATCATTTTCAATACCGTCGAGCGGCCCGCCCCGAGAGCCATGCGAATTCCGATTTCGTGGGTTCGTTGCCCGACGACATACGAGATGACGCCGTAGATACCGACACAGGAAAGCAGTGTGGCGACCGCGGCGAAAATCCCGAGTAGCGACATCAGGAATCGCGTTGCTGCGATGGAGTCCGCGATGACGCCCGTCATGGATTCCACGCCATATACGACCATGTCGCCATTCACGGCGGTCACAGCCTGGTGGATGGGGCTGGAGTTGGTCAGCATGGCGGGTTCGACACGCGCAACACCTTGCACGCCGTGAGCGATCAGCGGCATGACGGCATCGGGAGTTTGCGCGAGAGCCATATAGCATTGCGCCTGCACCAACGTGTTGGGATTCTCATCAAGGCCCCATTGCTTGACGTGGCCCACAATGCCTACAACCTCGGCGGTCTGATTCAGAATGTCTAGATTCACGTGCCGGCCGATGGGGTCGGTCTTGCCGAAGTACCGTTTCGCGAATTCCTCGTCAATCACCAACACGAACGTCGATTTTTCGTTATCTGATTCGGTCAGGAACCGTCCACGCTTCAGCGGGATTCCCATCACCTTCAGATAATCCGGCTGAGTGATGTAGAAGAGCGACATCTTCATGTCCGCCATGGATGACGGCTTGGGTTCACTCTCGAGCCAGAGCGGCAGTTCTGAATCACCGCTCATCGGCGATGAGCCCACCGAGAGCGAAACCGATTGAACACCGGGAACGGCGGCGAGCGAATCGTGCAACCGCCGAAAAGCAGCGCGGGTCGCCGCCGGCGTTTCGCCCAGCGGTTGAGCCGACGCGAGGTTGAAGCTCAAAACGTTCTGTGGGTTGAATCCCGGGTCGACTCCCCAGAGTTTCGTCAAGCTGCGGATCATAAGTCCAGCGCCAACCAACAAAACCAACGCAATGGCCATCTCGAGGACGACGATGGCGGACTGCGCACGATGTCGCGTTCCGCTGCTTCCTCTCCCGCCCTCTTTCAACGTTTCATGCACATCATTGCTGGCGGTTTTGAGCGCCGGGATCAGGCCAAACGCAATTCCGGTCAGGACCGAAACCACAAAAGCAAAAAACAGCACGCGTCCACTGAGATAAATCTCGTTGGCGCGAGGAAGAGCGTCTGGCAACGCCTTGATGGCGGCCTGGGTACCCCACGCGGCCATAACCAGACCGATCGAACCTCCGGCCAGACCGAGCAACACGCTCTCAGTCAGAACCTGGCGCGCCATGCGCAAGGGGCTCGCACCAAGGGCCGTTCGAATCGCGAATTCGCGAGTGCGACCCATGGCCCGCGCCAGCAAAAGATTGGCGACGTTAGCGCATGCGATCAGAAGCACGCAGCCCACGGCCACCAGCAGCACCAGCAAGTAGGGCTGGATGTCTCCTACGGTGTTCTGCTTTAAAGGAATGAGCGTGACTCCGGAATTCTTGTTGGTGTCCGGGTAGAGTTCCGCCAAACGAGAAGCGATGCCGGACATTTCCGAATTCGCCTGGTCGAAGGTAACTCCCGGCTTCAGGCGGCCGATTGCATCCATGCCCATGCCGACTCGACGGTCCTGAAAGATCTTTTCGTCCCACTGGCCGATGGGCACGAAGATATCGGTTTTCGGATTGTAGTTGTTGCCTTCGAAGTGAAAGCCCGCCGGCGTAATTCCTACGATTGTGTAAAGCTTCGCATTGAGGCTGATGGTTTTCCCGATGACGTCCGGCGTCGCGGCGAACTTTCGATGCCACAATGAATCGCTGATCAAAACCACTGGACCGGCTCCGAGCTTATCTTCCTGCTCCGTAAAGTTGCGACCCTGAGCGGGATTCACACCCAGCACCGGGAAAAACGTCCACGAAACCATGGCGGTGCGGAGTCGTTCCGCTTCGCCCAGGCCTGTGAGGTTGAGGCTGTCACCACGGTAAGCCGCCAGAAGAGCGAAGGACTTGTTTTCGCGCTGCCAGTCGAGGAAGTTGGGATAGGAGATCGACGACCGCGTAAAATCAGTGGTCTTGGAGTATAGCGCGACGAGCCGGTCCGCCTGGGGGTAGGGAAGTGGATTTAACAGGACGCCGTTGATTACGGAAAAGAGCGCCGTGTTTGCCCCGATTCCCAACGCCAACGTGGCGATCGCGATTGCGCTGAACCCGGAATTCTTCAGCAACATCCGGAGTCCATATCGAATGTCCTGCCAGAAGATCCGCATGTCTTTTCCTCTCAGTTCGATACCTTAGTTCTATAGGTTCACCCGACTGCCTGGTGCAAAGGTGAGTCGTTTTACTTCAACCGAATGCGATCGTTGTTATCCCACTGCGACATGTCAGAGAGAATTACGCGGTCACCGACCTGCAACCCATCGTTGATTTCTACTGTATTTACTGAACTCCGGCCGATCTTCACATTAACGCGCGATGCCTCTGATCCATCGGTAGTCAGCTTGAACAGACTAATTGTGCTTTGCGCGGAGCCATGCACAGGCCGACCGACATACAACACGTCCTTGAGATTCTCGATTTCGATCGTTCCATCGACGCTCAAGTCGGGACGAGCCCCGGTTGGCAATGGACCGTCGATCGCGACGTCCACGGTGACGGTACCGTTTTGCACGGAAGGATCGATGCGTGCCACGCGCCCTTCGACGATCCCGTTGCGCGTGTCAACCGCGGCCTTCAAACCAAGGGTTACGTCCTTCGCTTGCGTCTCGGCGACTTTGATTTCCGCTTTTAGCTTCGTCGGATCCGCCACGCGCGCCAGGTTGGTTCCTGGGGTGACATGTTGGCCCTCTTCCACAGGCACGAGTTGCAGCACTCCGCTGATGCCGGCGCGGACGTGCAGCGCATCCAACTCCGCTTTGCGCAATTCGTAGAGAGCTCGCTGCTGCTGAACGTGAGAAGCTTGCGCCTGCAGCTTCGATTTCGCAGCATCCGCCGTATTTTTAGTGCGATCGCCTTCCAGTTGCAGCCTCACAGCCAATTGTTCTTCGCGAACGCCGGAAAGTTCAGCTGTCACGCTGGCGCCGATTCCTTGCGCTCGCAGCTTTTCGTCTACTTCGTGCTGGATCTTTGCCTGTTCATACTCGCTGCGCACAGCTGCTTCGGCCGCTTTCTGGTTCAACAGATCGCTGTTGACCTGCACTTCAAGGTTGGCGTAATCCGCTTCGGCGGCTTTAAGTTGAAATTCGGCGTCGAGAGCATCTTTCTTGAGTGTGATGTTATTCAATTCCAGGATGATAGAGTCCGGTTTCACGATCGCACCGGGTCGGAGCACAATCTTGTCTACTTGTGCCTCGGTCTGCGCGGGAATCCAGACGATGTTTACCGGTACGAGCGTCCCGATGCCGCGTACTTCGAGCACCATTGGTCCGCGCTTGACCTCGTCCGACCACACCGTGGCTTTGTCTACGGAGGGTGCGGCCGGGCGGAGGCGGGAAAGTCCGAAAGTGACACCACCAATCAGGAGAATTGCGGCGGTCAACATGACAATCCGGCGAATCAGCTTTGCACGAGCATTAGAAGGACGAGGTATGTCCATAGTGATTTCTCTGCGATTGATCTGGCATGTCGGAGACCTCTCGACAGGCGTCTATATATAATTGATACGTAGTAGGTTAGGGGAAGTTCCCGGCGCTGCGGCGACCTCCGAGTGTCCGATTGTGGGATTGGAGTTCTCGCTAACGGGCATGCAGGAGAAAGGCCATGTGTGACGCAGCACACATGCTAACCGAACTTTCAGAACTCTGTGGCGGCGAAATGCTCAAAGAGTGCTCAACTCCATGAGATAGGGATGCCGACGAACCGACTACTCCGCCAAATTGAGGAACACCTCATTTGATTTTGCAACACCCCCAAGTTGGGAGGGAAGTTCCCTTGAGAGCTGGACCCGGTAAATCCCAGGCCTCGCCAGTCCGTAGTAAAGGTCGACCGGATACGTCTCATCTGTGGATTCGCCTGGCTTCAAAATAACGCGTATCCATCGACCCGTTGCGAGGCGGCTGGCACAGTTCGAAAGCTCGGCACCGGCCTGAGTAAGAGGAACCTTTTGACCGTCGACATCACGAACGTCCGCGGAGAAATCACAACCCGGACTGGTCTTAATAATTGCTATGGGCTGAGTCGTGCGATTTGACATCGAGACTTCGAGCGACACGTTGAACTCGCGAATCACCACATGGGGAGCAGTGATCGTCAAGCGCAATGTGTCGTCCGTTGGGCTCGCCCAAGCCAGATGCACGGCCCCGACCGAGAGCAACAGAAACGCTCGAACGTAATGAAACTGCCTCACGGTTTCTCCGTCAGTCGAGCGGACATACACGCATCTGCCCGGGTTTCAAATAGCTTGAATACCACGAGGAGTGGATGAACCGTTGTTAATTGCAGGTTAAAACCTCGGTGTAGGGTACTAGACTGGTCCAAAAGGGATAGATTGCCGCTCGCGTGAAGGGGGTCACCGAGTTATTCGGACCGCCGCGGCCTGATTTCAGTTCCCATGTGTTTGTCGCACCATCCTCTAATACAACTTCGCCGGAGAAGCTCCAATCGACAAACCCCAGGGGTACGGGAATTGAATTGGAAAGCCCCGAAGTCCAGAGCAAGAACATTCGCGCACGGAACACCCGAGAATACTCTTGTGTCTCCGACGAGAGCCGAATCCTCGGGTTATCTAACGTGGGATTGTGCGTGTCGTATGGGTAGGTCGTATCGAGCCCGGCACCGACGTTGGATATCGGCTGGGTCTTCGGAACGCAGTGCAGCCTGACGCCGTTGCTGTTCACGGTGATGGCGTCGGACTGCACGATTTGCACCCAAATGAAGTTCTTTGCCACGCCTTCCGGCAAAAAATATCGCGCACGGAAGGAAATTCCGGAGCCCGTCATGCCGAGCACTGAGGAATTGGCAGCAGCCGGATCAATTCCTACTTTTTCGGAATCCACATCGACCTGAGTGGATGACGGGCCGTCGACATCAAAAATGACTGTCGCGGTTGCCGTCACTCCGTTGGCGAGCTTGAGGTGGTAGCTAACCGTTCGGTCGTAGCCCGAAGTGACCCAATAAAAAGTCGTGGTGGAACCTTCGCGGACGACGGGCTGCGGTCCACCGAGAAACGGCGTGTGTAGGAATCCGCCTGTATACTCACCTTGCTTGCCAATCCACCAGTCCTGTTTTTCGATAGACAGGCCTGGATGCAAGACCACGTTTAACTCGATTCTTTGACCAACAATGACGGACTGTCGCGTGCCGGTCACATCCATTCCTTGGAGGAATATGCGCGGCTCCGGAGTCGGCGCGATCACGTCGAAGAATGCAGTGGCAACAGGCGAAGTAGAACCATCAGGCCAGGCAGTGAGTGTCAATGCGCCGGGAACATCGCTGCTTGTGATCCCGCGGACGCGGACGGTGCCACTTTCCGTAATGAGCATCTCGGTCGAGCCATCTTCGAACGTTGCTCGGCCCGTCCCAACATCACACCTCAACCGTAAGGTGATTGGAGACAGCCCGCCTGTGGGTGTTATCTCAATGTCAAAGCTACCGAGCTCTCCTTGGAAGACCTGGCGAAGCTGACCGATCGTCACCTGGGGAGCAGTTTCGGTGGAGCGCTCGGGTTCCACGACGGATGTGGGCAGGGCACCCCACATGAGAGCGTTGCCACAAAGCGCGAGGGCGAGAAAACACATGCCATCCTGGCTTTCAATGAGCGGTCGGCACTTCTCTTGTAATGATGCCATTTGCGAAGCGAATCGCGGCGAGTGTTGCGGGTGAGCGTCGCCTAACTAGAACCAACGCTCCTCAGCCGATCCTCCTTTAATCGACGTTCTTCGGGCTCTCGGGCATATGCCTAGAGTGTCAACTTTAACCATTCTCGCTAACGCATAAACCGCTGCAACCTCCATGATTGCATTCACTTGCGATGCCTAACGGTCTCTGCCCGCCGGAAATTTCCTGATATCGCTACTTGAATTTCAGTCACCCCCGAATGTATCAGTTATCCAGTGCCTATAAAGCCCAAGCAATAACCTGCATCGATGCAAGCTAGCACGTTCAGGCAAACAGCCGCCCGAATGCAGGTGGACGGGGTCACCCGCGAGCGTTCTGGATGTTCGTCAATGAAGAAACCTGAGAATGGTCGCGGGTCGACTTTGGAAACCTCGAATGCTGCTAGTGCAATTGCGACAGCCAGGTCGTCTTTCGCACGATAGGCGGGCCGGACGTCAACGCTGCCGCGAGAGTTCTTGTGCTCCTCCAGAGATCGAAACGTCCGAAGCACCTCTTGCTTGTCCAGCAAAACGAGGTTGCGCTGAATCAAAAGTTGCTTGGCGTTCCCGAAAATTTCGAAGCGCGTTGTCGGACCGAAAGTTATTTCTTTATAAGTGATACCGTGTTTCAGTAATTCTTGCTGGATGATTACTGCACAGTACTGGTCGCCGACCACGGTGTTCAGTCCATAGCGCTTGAGGATAATTGCAATTTCCCGGCAAAGCCACTCGTAGCCCAGTGGCGCTTTAGGGCTTCCCGTCCATGTCGCGGCGTAGTCAAGAACGATGGGGCTATCCGGTTCGCGATGCACGATGGCTAGCGCGGAATCGTTGCTTTTGAAGGCGAGGTCTACCGCGGCGGCATAAAATGCACCTGCAACTGGGGGCCGCTCAGTAACCGATTTGGTCACACATTGGTCCAAGACTTCAGGCGCGATCCATCCTTCGATGTGATCGGTAAATTCTGCGAGGTACTCGCGGCGAAAGCTTTCTGGGTCACGCAGTCGTTCTTGGTCAAGAAAGTCGGGTGATATTGTCGGATTCATTTCCGCTGTCGTTACTTGCCAAACCAGGTAACCAAGTTCAGCACGTTGTTGGTAATCACGCCAAAGGACACCGTCCTTCCTGTAAGGAGTAGAGATTTTTATCAACTTGCGGTTGGGAAAGGTCGCCATCGTGGGCCGCAATGCGTTTAGAACCTGTTCCGTGGGATTCGCCGCCGTTTCCTCGTCGGTCCAAAAACCAACTTCGTCAAGAATCGCAGCCACCACCCTAAAGCCGCGTATAGTAATTTGCGAACATGGGTAGCAGGCCAGGATAATACCGTTCTTCAACTCAATCTGGTTCTTGCTGATTTTCAGGACCTTGGCCTCTAGAACTGGCGAGGCCAAAATGTAGCTCCGAATGAAGTTGAACGCGATTTGCGCCTGATTCATTACCGGGGCAATCAACAGCACGTATGCACGCTCCCCCCGCTTTAGTTGATGTCGAAAGGCTTCGTACACGGCAATAATGGCGCCGATGCGGCTGGTCTTTCCTCCCTGGCGACCGACAATGACGGTGGCTTCGTTGTACTCCCTGGGCTCGTACGTTTTGCGACCGGTACCGCGGCAGTAGACTTCGAGTTCATTCTGGTTGAGCGCAAGACCATAGGTCGCCTCGAGGATCGTCCGTTGAGCAAGCGAGAGAACTGAGCCTTCAAGTAGGTTCAGCTCTGATACAAAGTCGAGAATATTTAGTTGTTTGCGGGCCAAGGTTATTCTCCCTCCTCGCCGCTCGCCTTGATTCCGGCGGCGGCTCGAATTCCGCGCGCAAGGCTTTTTTCTCCACCGTCCCTTAGTAGCAGAAGAAGACCCAGTGTTCGGTACATTTCCTTGCTCGCGGATCGATCATAGCGAGTCAGGAGAGCTAGTCGGTGAAACATGTCAGGCTCGAGGGCTTCAACAGTCCCAGAAACAGCAGCTGAGTCCTGATGCTCATCCACAGTTAAGAGAATAGGCATCGAGGCTTCACAAAGTGATGGGACGACCGCGTTCGTTTCTGGGGCGTTCTGTCTCGAGGCGAGCCCTGTTTCCTCCAGGCGCGCAATCAGGATCAGCCTTAGAACGCAACTCCAAAATCGGTCAAAGAGTAGATTGCTGAGAGCGCCCTTGGGCTTCAACTCGGCTCGTAACTGCGCCGCCATTATTTCGGTGGCTGTTCCTGTTTCTTTTGCTTCGCCCAACGAGCCAAAACTGCCTTGCGCGCAATCTCGCTACGTTGTTCGGGTGACAACCGAGCCGCGCGCACTTTGCCTCCCTTGGCCCCACCGATCTTGCCCAAAGCAACAGCGTGCGGGTTTTTCTTTTTCGCCATGATAGACACACCTTATTCGCAGGGGCTGTCAAAAAGCAACGCTCAAATAAGGCCTTGACATCTACGTAAGCGCTCACGTATTATGGATTAT
>Ga0335071_10000859_pt1 | contig 32805 bp, 24 predicted proteins | sample Lox_Sample_15_FD_206724 | JGI IMG/M metagenome (GOLD analysis project Ga0335071, IMG submission 206724) | Soil microbial communities from Loxahatchee National Wildlife Refuge, Florida, United States - Lox_Sample_1.5 | ecosystem: Environmental > Terrestrial > Soil > Wetlands | place: USA...
GACACTGCCCCGATATGGCCGCCCGCTTCCATGCCCTCGATCACCAGGCCGTCGATGCCCGACCGCACGAGCTTCTTGGCGATGGCGAGCGCCGGCGCAAAGCCCATGACCTTGGCGCCGCCGCGCTTCAGGCGCTGCAGCACGTCCGCCGGCGGCAGACCGCCCGCCAGCACGACATGCGGCACCTTGTGGTCGAGGCACACCTCCGCGAGGTCCATGAGCTGCGGGTGCATGACGATGAGATTGACGCCGAACGGCCGCCGCGTAAGCGCGGCACTCGCCTCGATCTCCGCCGACAACAGGGCCGGCGACATCGAGCCGCAGGCGATCACGCCGAAGCCTCCCGCCTCGGAGATCGCCGCGACCAGGTTCCGGTCCGAGACCCAGGTCATGGCGCCGCCCATGATGGCGACGTCGCAGCCCAGGAACTCGCAGCCACGCCGCCAGAGGCGGTCGAGGTGGCGGCGGGCGTCGGCGTGGTCCATGGGGCTTCGGCGGTCCTTCAGGCGGCGTCGAGATGGTAGGCGGTGTGGAGCGCGCGCAACGCCAGTTCGAGATACTGCTCGTTGATGAGCACGCTGATCTTGATCTCCGAGGTCGAGATGACCTCGATGTTGATGCCCTTCTCGGCCAAGGTGCGGAACATGGTGAGCGCCACGCCGGCATGGCTGCGCATGCCGACGCCGATCACCGAGACCTTCACGACCTTGGGGTCCGGCTTGATCTCGCTGAGCCCCAACGTCTTCTGGTTGTCCTTCAGCACTTTGACCGCGCGATCGAGGTCGGCGCGCGCGACCGTGAACGTCATGTCGGTCGTCTTGCCGTCCTCCGAGACGTTCTGGACGATCATGTCGACGTTGATGCTGGCATCGGCCAAGGGGCCGAAGATCGCCGCCGCCACGCCCGGCTTGTCGGCCACGCGGGTCAGCGTGATCTTGGCCTCGTCCCGGCTGTATGCGATTCCGCTGACGACTTCCTGTTCCACGATCTCATCCTCATCCACGACCATCGTGCCCGGCTTGTCCTCGAAGCTCGAGAGGACCTGCACCCGCACCCGGTGGTTCATCGCCATCTCGACCGAGCGGGTCTGCAGCACCTTGGCGCCGAGCGACGCCATCTCGAGCATCTCCTCGTAGGTGATCTTGTCGAGCTTGCGCGCCGCGGTCACGATTCGCGGATCGCAAGTATAGACGCCGTCGACATCGGTATAAATGTCGCACCGGTCGGCCCCCATCGCAGCCGCCAGCGCCACGGCCGAGGTGTCGGAGCCGCCGCGGCCGAGCGTGGTGATCCGGTTGTCCGGCCCCAGCCCCTGGAAGCCCGCCACCACCGCCACCTGCCGGTCGGCGAAGCGCTTCTTGAGCTCGGTCGTGTCGATGCGCTTGATGCGCGCCTTGCCGTGCACGCCGTCGGTCTCGAGCGGGATCTGCCAGCCGAGCCACGAGCGGGCGTTGATGCCGAGTTCCTGCAGAGCGATGGCGACGAGGCCGCTGGTCACCTGCTCGCCGCTTGCAACAACCGTGTCATATTCCCGCGCATCGTGCAGGGGGGAGAGCTGGTTGACCCAGCCGACGAGCTGATTGGTGACCCCGGCCATGGCCGAGACGACCACCGCCACCTCGTGGCCGGCATCCACCTCACGCTTGACCCGTTGGGCGACATTCTTCACCCGCTCGATGTCCGCGACCGAAGTGCCGCCGAATTTCATGACGAGCCGCGCCATGGGGAAATCACTTTACTTTCAATGGATTGCCGGACACCCGCACGACGCGGTTGTAGCCCCGGCGGCAGCGGCCCATACATACTTGGTTTCGTCCGGCCGAGGCAAGACATGACCGGACGTCACGAGAGAGGCAGACTTGGCCCCGCCCGCCGCACGCCGCCCTTCGGCTGACAGACCCGCCCCCAGCGTCGATCCGCAGGAGGTCGCGCGGTTCTCCGCCCTGGCCGCCGAATGGTGGGACACGGACGGCAAGTTCCGGCCGCTGCACCGCCTCAACCCGGTGCGACTTGCCTATATCCGCGACAGCCTGATCGCCCACTTCCACCGCAAACCTGCGGGTGCGCGGCCGCTCGCCGGCTTGCGTCTCCTCGACATCGGCTGCGGCGGCGGACTGATTGCCGAACCCTTGACCCGGCTTGGGGCCGAGGTCACCGGCATCGATGCATCCGAGGAGAACATCGGCGTGGCGCGCGGGCACGCGGCCGAGATGGAGCTCGCGATCGACTATCGCGCCGCCGCCGCCGAGGATTTGGCGGCCGGCGGCGAGCGGTTCGACGTGGTCCTATGCCTGGAGATCGTGGAACATGTGGCCGATCTCGATGGGTTCCTGGCCGCCGCGGCGCATCTGGTCCGCCCGGGCGGCGTGCTGATCGTGGCGACGCTCAACCGCACGCCGCAGTCGTACCTGCTCGCGATCGTCGGCGCCGAATACGTGCTGCGGTGGCTGCCGCGCGGAACGCACAATTGGGAAAAGTTCGTGCGGCCGTCCGAGCTCGCGGCGCGCTTGCGGCACAACGGCCTTGCGGTGCGCGATGTGAGCGGCGTCGTCTATGGGCCGCTCAGCGGCACCTGGCGGATCGGCAAGGATCTGGGTGTGAACTATATCTGCTGCGCGGCGCGCCCGTCCGCGTAAGACACCGGCCGCCGGACGGTCAGGAATCGCGCCGGGGGGCCCAGGGGATGCGCGAAAACTCGACGCCCTCGTCGGCCAGCGCCTTGGCTTCGCCGTCGGACGCCTCACCGTAGATATTGCGCTTCGGCGCCTCGCCGTAGTGCATCTTGCGCGCCTCTTCGGGAAAGCGCTTGCCCACGTAATCGCAGTTCTTCTCGATCTGGCCGCGCAGCTCGTTGAGCTGCTTCATCAGGTCCGCGGCCTTCGCCGCCGCCGGATCGTTGGCGTAGCGCGCGGGGCCCGTGAGCGCCCCGGCACGTGCCCTGCCCGAAGGCTGCTTCGGCGCGCCCTCGGCCGCAGGGCCATCGGCCGCAGGCGCCTCGACGCTCACGGCCGCAGCACTGCGCTTCTTCGAGGTCGAAATGCGCGGCGCCGCGAGCGCCTTATCGACCCGGCTCGAGCCGCACACCGAGCATGCGACATGGCCGGCTTTGCGCAGCCGTTCGAAGTTCGACGCGTTGTTGAACCACGCTTCGAACTGATGACCGTTGCGGCATTTGAGTTCGAACACAATCATGGCCAGCCACTATCCCAAATCGGCCCGCTAATATGCGGACCGAGCCCCCCTCGGGCAAGCCGATAATTGATATATCACGGAATTGGTTAACACGGATCTGACGGCATGACCGCATCTCACCTCGATCACGCGCCACCCTCGCCATGGGTCTGCCGGTTCGCGCGCCTTGTGCCTACCGGAAGTGCTGTTCTCGACGTGGCAGCGGGAAGCGGCCGGCACGCTGGATATTTCCTCCGGCACGGCCATCCGGTCGTCGCGGTGGATCGCGATACGTCCGCACTCACGCGGCTCGCCTCGACCGGCGCGCTGGAGACAGTCGCCGCCGATCTCGAGTCCGGCCCTTGGCCTTTCGGTTCCAGACGGTTTGGCGGCGTGGTGGTGGCAAATTACCTGCACCGCCCGCTCTTCCCGGCCCTGATCGCCGCCGTGGCACCGGGCGGCGCGCTGATCTACGAGACCTTCGCGCTCGGCAACGAACGCTTCGGCAAGCCGAGCAATCCGAACTTTCTGCTGCGGCCTGGCGAGTTGCTGGACGCGGTACGCGGCCGGCTGCGGGTCGTCGCCTACGAGGACCTCGAGGTGAGCGAGCCGCGCCCGGCGGTGGTGCAGCGGATCGCAGCCGTCTGCGAGCCTTAGCCGGGGCGCCCGGCCAGCATCGGATCAAGACGGCCGGTGCCGTCGAGCGCATGCAGCTCGTCACAGCCGCCGACATGGCGACCGTCGATGAAGATCTGCGGCACGGTGGTAGCGCCGGGAGCGCGCTCGACCATCTGGTCGCGCAAGGATGTGTCGGCCGTGACGTCGTATTCGATGTAATCGACGCCCTTGCGCGCCAGGAGGCTCTTCGCGCGCGCGCAATATCCGCAAAAAGGGCTGGCATAGATTTCGACCTTGGCGGCCATGGGAGACTCCGAGGCTGACCCGTCCTTTTATATAGTCGATCGACCCGGGTCGTGCATCAGTCCCCCACCGGCCGCACCACCCGGGCGAGGGTCAGGAGATCGACCGCCGCGGCGCCCGCCTCCAGCAAGGCGCGGACGCATTCCTCGGCGGTGGCCCCGGTGGTCAGCACGTCGTCGATCAGGACCACCCGCTTGCCCGGGAGGAGGGCCATATGGCGGCGGGCGACGCGAAACGCCCGGCGCACGTTGCGCTGGCGTGCGGCGCGCCCCATGTCGCCTTGCTGCTGCGTCCGCCGGGTCCGCACGAGGAGATCGGGCACGCAGCGGCGGCCTGCGACTCGCGCGGCGGCGTTCGCCAGCAGCGCCGACTGGTTGTAGCGGCGCCAGGCGAGGCGCGTCCAATGCAGCGGCACCGGCGCGATCAGGTCCGCGTCCTGCAGCAGCTCGGCACCGGCACGCGCCAGCCACTGGCCGTAAGCCGGCGCTCCATGCAGCCGGTCGCCGTGCTTGAACGCGAGGATCAGCCCCCGCCCCGAATCGTCATAGCGGAACGCGGCGCGGGCGCGGGCGAACGCCGGCGGATCGCGCAGACATGCGCCGCACAGAAGCGCGTCGGCGCCGCCGGGCTGCGGATCGAACTCGAACGGCACGCCGCAGCGCTGGCACAACGGAGCGGCCAGCCACGTGATCTTCGACCAGCACGCAGCGCACAGCTTGCGCGGCTCGTCGGTCGCGGCACCGCAGGCAAGGCATTGCGGCGGCAACACCGCGTCGAGTGCCGCGCGCGCGGCGCGCGCCGCCCAGCCGGCAGCGAGCGCGCCGGCATTCATGCAACCGCACTCATGCGCGTCATGCGAAAAACCAGCACGCCGATTGTCCACATGTCAACAGCGCTTCACCGAAGATTCTTGCTCGCGCCCCGCCCTTCCATGCCATAGTAGACGCATGAGCAGCCCCGTCCACGTGTTCGATCGGCGCGCGGTCCGTCGTCACCGCGACCGCGCGGCGCGGCGTCTCACGGCGCACGATTTTCTGTTTCGCGAGGCGGCGTCGCGACTGGCCGAACGTCTCGACGACATCAATCGGGAATTCCCGCTGGCGCTCGAGCTCGGCGCGCACGGCGGCATTATCGCGAACGAGCTCGCGCAGCGGCGCGGCATTCAGACTCTGGTGCGCTGTGATGTCTCGACACAGATGCTGCGCGCGGGAAAGAAGGGCGGGCGGTGCGGACTCGCGATCGCGAGCGACGAAGAATCCCTGCCGTTCGCCCCGGCGACGTTCGACCTCATCATCAGCTGCCTGAGCCTGCATTGGGTGAACGATCTGCCGGGCGCGCTGATCCAGGCGCGGCGCTGCCTGAAGCCCGACGGACTGTTCCTCGCCGCCATGTTCGGCCGCGACACGCTGGTCGAGCTGCGCCGCGCGCTGATCGAGGCAGAGCTTGCCGAATCCGGCGGAGCCGGGCCGCGCATCTCGCCCTTCACCGACGTGCGCGATGCGGGTGCCTTGCTGCAGCGTGCCGGGTTTGCATTGCCGGTCGTCGACATGGACGCGATCACCGTCAGCTATCGCAGCGCGCTCGACCTGATGCGCGACCTCCGCGGCATGGGCGAGGCGAACGCGGCCGTCGAGCGCCGCCGCAGCTTCACCCGCCGCAGCACGATCCTGCGCGCGGCCGCGATCTACGCCGACCAGCACGCCGATTCCTCGCATCGCATCCCCGCGACGTTCCAGGTCCTGACCCTGACCGGCTGGGCGCCCGATCCAGCGCAGCAGAAGCCTCTGCGCCCGGGCAGTGCCGTGCACCGGCTTGCCGCCGCCCTCGACAGCCACGAGGTCCGGGTCGGCGAGAAGCACCGCTGATCATCACGGCGAGCGAGGCTTCCTTCGCTTCCCCGCGGTTCCTACAAAAAATCCTGCAGCATCGCGACGAGCGGCTTGTCGGCGGGCGGCATGTCATAATCCCTGAGTTTGGCTGCCCGCACCCAGGCGATCTCCTGGCCTTCGCGCGCCGTGACGACCCCGTTCCAGCGCCGGCACAGATAGAGCGGCATCAGGAGCTGGAACTCCGGATAGCGGTGCGAGGCGAAGGTGAACGGCGCGAGGCAGGTCGGCCGCACGTCGATGCCGAGCTCCTCGGCCAGCTCGCGGCACAGCGCCGTCTCCGGAACTTCGCCGTCGTGGACCTTGCCGCCCGGAAATTCCCACAGGCCCGCAAGCGGCTTTCCCGGCGGCCGGCGCGTCAGGAGAATCCGGTCGTCGGCATCGAGCAACGCCACCGCCACGACGAGGAGGAGCCGCACCGGCGGCGCCCCGGTCTCCGCCGGCGGACCGTCGCAGCCGCGCGGCTCAGCTCCGGTAGCTGCCATTGATATCGATGTAGCCGTGCGTGAGGTCGCACGTCCAGACGGTCGCGCGGCCGTTGCCGACGCCCACATCGATGTCGATGCGGATCTCGCGGCCTTTCATGTGCCGCGCCACCGGCGCCTCGTCGTAGCCCGGCACCGGGCCGCCGTTGTCGCAGATCTTGACGCCGCCGATCGCGATCACGAGCTTGTCGCGGTCCGCCCTTTCGCCGGCCTTGCCGATCGCGGCAACGATGCGGCCCCAGTTGGCATCCGAGGCGGCGATCGCCGTCTTCACCAGCGGCGAGTTGCCGATCGCGAGCCCGATGCGGCGCGCCGATTTGTCGCTGGCTGCACCCGTCACGTTGAGCGTGACGAACTTCTCGGCCCCCTCGCCGTCGCGGATGATCAGCTGCGCGAGCTCGATCAGCACGGCGTCGAGTGCTGCGCGGAAGCCGGTGAGGCGCTTGTCGTCCGCGGCACTGATGCTCGCGTGCCCGGCCTTGCCGGTCGCACAGAGGAGCACCGTGTCGCTCGTCGAGGTGTCGCCGTCGACCGTGATCGAGTTGAACGAGATCTCGGTCCCTGCCGACAGCAAGGTCTGGAGAACCGGTGCGGGAAGGGTCGCATCGGTGAACACGTAGCCCAGCATCGTCGCCATGTCGGGCGCGATCATGCCCGAGCCTTTGACGAAGCCGTTGATGGTGACCGGCACGCCGTCGATCTCGGTGCGGCGGGTCGCGAGCTTGGGAAAGGTGTCGGTGGTCATGATCGCCGACGCGGCGTCGTTCCACGCCGACGCCGACAGGCGCTTCATCGCCTCGGGCAGCATGGCCACGATCTTGCCGGCGGGCGGCGGTTCGCCGATGACGCCGGTCGAGGAGATGAACACCTCGCCCACCTCGCAGCCGATAAGCTTCGCCGCCGCCGCGGCCGTCTCCTCGACCACCGCCTGGCCGGCGCGGCCGGTGAACGTGTTCGAGTTGCCGGAGTTCACGACCAGCGCGCGCGCCCGCCCGCCGCTCAGGTTGTTCCGGCACCACTCGACCGGCGCCCCGCAGGTAACGGAGCGCGTCAGGACTCCGGCGACGGTGGTGCCCGGATCGAGCACGGCCAGCATCACGTCGCTGCGGCCTTTGTATCGGATGCCCGCTTCGACGGCGGCGAGGCGGACGCCCGCGATCGCCGGAAGCTCCGGGGCTCTTTCCGGCGCCAGCGGAGAGCGCTTGGTCATCGGACGGCGCCCTCGCTTACTGCTTGGCGCCCGGCAGCAAGGGCGGCGCGCCGGATGTCGCGGCCTTCGAGCCATCGAGATTGAATTTTTCGACTTTGGCGGTCTTGCGCATCTTGGCCACCGTGTCGTTGCGGACTTGGTTCTGCATGTCGAACGCAAGCTTGTCCTTCATCTCTTCGAAGGACGGCTGCTGGGTCCGGTGCGCCTCGACCTTGATGATGTGCCAGCCGTACTGCGTCTTCACCGGCTGCGAGATCTCGCCGTCCTTGAGCTTGAACGCCGCCTCGGAGAATTCCGGCACCATCTCGTCGCGCGTGAAGAAGCCGAGGGCCCCGCCTTGCGTCTTGGCCGAGGGGTCGAGCGACTTTTCGCTGGCGAGCTTGGCGAAGTCGGCGCCCTTCACGATCTGCGCCCGGATGTCCTTCGCCTCGTCCTCGGTCTGCACCAGGATGTGGCGGGCGGAGATCTCCTGTCGCGCCGGGGTCGACTTCACGTACTCGTCGTAGCGCTTGTGCAGGGCCGCGTCGGTCACCGATTTTTCGACCAGGCGCTGGAGGTATACTTCTTCGATCACGCGCTCCTCGACCTGCGCCACCCGCTCCTTCACCTCCTTGTCGTCCTGAAGGTGGTCCTTCCGTCCGGCCTCGGCGACGAGCTTCATCTCGATCAGCTTGTCGAGAAGGGCGGGATAGAGCACCTCGAGCGGCATGTGCTGGTATTGCGGCGGCAGCATCTTCTGGAACTCGGTGACGTCGGAGCGGTGGATCGCCGCTCCGTCGACCGTGGCGACCACGGGATCGGCACCTGCCTGCGCCACCTGCGCCTGGGCGATCGCGTGAGAGGCGATGATGATGGCAATCGCCGCCGCCAGCGCGGGCCCGATCGCCGCCCGGCCAATACCGTTGTTGACGCGCATGAACTCCTCGTACGGGAAAAGGCCGGGCGCGCGAACTGACGCCTGAAAGACGCGCCCGGCCGAGGGCGGCATCATGCACCGCCGGCCCCCCACCGACAAGCGGACTCCGCGGGCGTTCCGGGCCTGAACGGCGCCCGCCGCGCGCGTTGACAGGAGCACCTCCGCCCCCTATGTGTCAGGGGCGCTCACGGGCGCCAACCCCATCCAGATACAAGGTATTATTCGCATGTTCGCCGCCATTGCCCGGAAGTTGTTCGGCAATGCCAACGACCGGGCCGTACGGGGGTTGCAGCCCATCGTCGCCGCGGTCAATGCCGCCGAGGCGGACGTGGCGAAGCTCTCCGATTCCGAGCTGCAAGCCCGCACCCCGTGGCTGAAAGAGCGGCTCGCGAAGGGCGAGACTCTGGACGACGTGCTGGTCGACGCTTTCGCCACCGTCCGCGAGGCGGCGAAGCGGGTCCTGGGTCAGCGGCATTTCGACGTCCAGCTCATGGGCGGCGTCGTGCTCCATCGCGGCATGATCTCCGAGATGCGGACCGGCGAAGGCAAGACGCTGGTGGCGACCTTGCCGGTCTATCTCAACGCGCTCGAGGGCAAGGGCGTGCACGTGGTGACGGTGAACGACTACCTCGCCCGCCGCGACTCCGAATGGATGGGCCGCGTGTACAAGTTCCTGGGCTTGAGCGTCGGCTGCATCCTGCACGGGCTCACCGACGACGAGCGTCGCGCCGCCTACGGCTGCGACGTGACCTACGGGACCAATAACGAGTTCGGCTTCGACTACCTGCGCGACAACATGAAGTTCCGCCTGGACCACATGGTCCAGCGCGCGTTCAATTATGCGATCGTCGACGAGGTGGACAGCATCCTGATCGACGAGGCGCGCACGCCGCTGATCATTTCCGGCCCGAGCGACGACTCCTCCGATCTCTACATCGCCGTCGACAAGGTCATCCCGAAGCTGGGGCCCGAGGATTTCGAGAAGGACGAGAAGCTCCGCACGGTCGCACTGACCGAGATCGGCGCGGAGAAGGTCGAGGAGCTGCTGCGCGAGGCCGGCATCCTGACCCAAGGCTCGCTCTACGACATCACCAACGTCTCGCTGGTCCACCACGTGAACCAGGCGCTGCGCGCCCACAAGCTCTACGCGCGCGATACCGACTACATCGTGAAGGACGGCAAGGTCATCATCATCGATGAGTTCACCGGCCGCATGATGGAGGGCCGGCGGTATTCCGAGGGGCTGCATCAGGCGCTCGAGGCGAAAGAGCACGTCAACGTCGAGAATGAAAACCAGACCCTCGCGACGATCACGTTCCAGAACTACTTCCGCCTCTACCCGAAGCTGGCCGGCATGACCGGCACGGCCATGACCGAGGCCGACGAGTTCGCCGAGATCTACAAGCTCGAGGTCGTCGAGATCCCGACCAACCGGCCGATGGTCCGCCAGGACAAGGACGACGAGGTCTACCGCACGGCCAAGGAAAAATTCGCGGCGATCGTCGAGCTGATCGAGGACTGCCGCAAGCGGCACCAGCCGGTACTCGTCGGCACGGTGAGCATCGAGAAATCCGAGGTGCTGTCGGAGGTCCTGAAGTCGAAGCGCATTCCGCACCAGGTCCTCAACGCCCGCTACCACGAGCAGGAGGCCTATATCATCGCCCAGGCCGGCCGGATCGGGGCGGTGACCATCGCCACCAACATGGCCGGCCGCGGCACCGACATCCAGCTCGGCGGCAACCTCGAGATGCGCCTCAAGCAGGAGGTCGAACCCCTCACCGACGAAGCCGAGCGCGCCAAGCGCACGGCGGCGATCAAGAGTGAGATCGAGACGGCGCGCCAACAGGTGGTGGACGCGGGCGGACTCTATATCGTCGGCACGGAGCGGCATGAGAGCCGGCGCATCGACAACCAGCTGCGCGGCCGCTCCGGCCGCCAGGGCGACCCGGGTGCGTCCAAGTTCTTCCTGTCGCTGGAAGACGACCTCATGCGCATCTTCGGCTCGGAGCGCATGGACGGCATGCTGCGCAAGCTCGGCCTGAAGGAGGGCGAGGCGATCATCCATCCGTGGATCAACCGCGCGCTCGAGAAGGCCCAGCAGAAGGTGGAGGCGCGGAACTTCGAGATCCGCAAGCAGCTGCTGAAATACGACGACGTGATGAACGACCAGCGCAAGGTGATCTACGAGCAGCGCAAGGAGCTGATGCGCGCCTCCACCGTCTCCGAGCAGATCGTGGACATGCGGCACGAGGTGATCGACGAGCTGGTCGAGCGCTGCATCCCCGAGAACGCCTACGCCGAGAAGTGGGACACCCACGCGATCCACGAGGAGATGCTGCGCATCTTCGGCCTCAACCTGCCGGTCGCCGACTGGGCCAAGGAAGAAGGCATCGCCGAGCAGGAGATCAAGTCGCGGCTGATCGACGCGGCCGACCGCAAATTCGCCGAGAAGGCGGCCAATATCGGCCCCGACATCATGCGCCTCGCCGAGCGCAGCATCCTGCTGCAGACCCTCGACCAGGCGTGGAAGGAGCATCTGCTACAGCTCGACCATCTGCGGCAGGGCATCAACCTGCGCGCCTACGGCCAGCGCGACCCGCTCAACGAGTACAAGCGAGAGGCGTTCGAGCTGTTCGCGAAGATGCTGCGGCACCTGCGCGAGACCGTGTCGAGCATCCTCGCCCGGGTCGAGATCCGGGTCGGCAATCCCGACGAGCCGCCGCCGATGACGCCGCCCGAGCGCAACCCGGCCCAGATGCGCGAGTCCCATCCCGATCCGGCGATGGCCGACGCCGCCGAGGGCGACCTGGCCCTGGCGCCGCCGCCCGGCAACGGAGCCGCGCGCGCACCCGTACGCCATCCGACGGGTGGGGTGGACCGCAACAACCCCGCGACCTGGGGCAAGGTCTCCCGCAACGCCGCCTGCCCGTGCGGCTCGGGCAAGAAATACAAGCACTGCCACGGGAAATTGGCTTAGCGCCCGCCCGCCTCCCCGGGCCGGAAGAGACGAGCAGGCGCCGTCTCGAGGGCTAGCGTTTTACGATGACCACTTCCAGATATTCGCCGGGAACGACCATCGTCGCGTCGCCGGATGTGTTGAAGCGACCGATCAATTCGACGATATCCCGCGCCAGCGCTTTCCTGCCGGCGGCATCAAGGGCTTCGAACGCCTTGAGCATCGGCCCGTAGTACTGCCGGAAAATTTCGAGGAAATGCTCGGCGGATCGATACCGGAACACGAAGTGGCGAGGCTGAGCAGACAGCGAGGAGGCATCGGCGCCAAAGGTCGCCTGCATCCATTCCGCGGTGCCCCACAGCGCAGGCGACTTCATCCCGGCCGGCGGCGGAAGATGCTTGCCGATGGTCTTGAACATCTGACCGATAAAGCCGTCCGGCGTCCAGTTGGCGAGACCGATGCGGCAACCCGACCGGCACACGCGCAGCATTTCGCTCGCGGTGCGGCTTTGATCAGGGCTGAACATCCCGCCGAACGTCGAGGCCACGGCATCGAAGGAGCTGCTCGCGAAAGGGAGGTCCTCGGCGTCGGCCGTCTGGAACGTCACCGGAAGGCCTTCGGCCTGGGCTCGCTGGCGTCCACGGGTCAAGAGCGCCTCGACATAGTCCGTGGAGGTCACCTCGCACCAGCGGCGGGCGGCAGCGAGCGTGAAATTGCCGTTGCCCGCGGCGATGTCGAGGACCCTCTGGCCGGCACGCAAATCCATCGCTTCCGCCAATTGTTCGCCGACGATCTGAAGCGTGGCGCCGATAACCGCGTAGTCGCCCGACGACCAGGCCGCCTGCTGCTTGGACTTGAGCGCCTTCAGGTCCGGACGGGTTTCGGGCGGGTTGCACGTGAGGATCGTAGTCATGTCATCTCCGATGCTTTGAGTGTGCTGCCTTACGGCGGGCCAAATCACTAGCCCTACCGGCGCGCCTCGCGAATGACTGCGCTGCCGGACTTGTTGCTCGGGCGTCCAAATTTGTTATGGTTCGGCGACGTTGCGGCTTGAGCTGCGTTGCTCATGAGCCCGCCCTGTCACGTCGCCCGTTTTGAGGCCTTGACCATGACAGCCGACGTTCTATCGGAGGTCTTGTCGGCAGTTCGATTGAGCGGCTCGGTTTTTTTCGACGTCACGGCGACCGCGCCATGGGTCGCCGAGGCGCCGCCGTCGGCACAGATCGCAGATGCCGTCATGCCAGGCGCCCAGCACGCGATCGAATATCACGTCCTTACCCGCGGTTCGTGTTGGATCGCGCTCGTGGATGGCGCGCCGTTCGAACCCATCCAGCTTCATGAGGGGGACATCGCGGTCATTCCGCACGGGGAGCCGCACGCGCTGTCGAGCGCGCCGCGTATGCGGGCGCCGCCGGATCTGGACGTACACCGCCGGCCGAAAGACGAAGGCAGCCTGCCATTCAAGCTGCGAACGGGCACCGGCGGCACTGACGATGCTCACATGATCTGCGGCTTTTTCGCATGCGATGTCCGGCCCTTCAATCCGCTGCTGGAGGCGTTGCCGCGATTCATGCGCATCGGGCGCGGCACGTCGTCGGCCACGGATAGCCTTCTGGACCAATTCATACGCCTGGCGTCGGTCGAGATCAGCGACAAGCGGGCGGGCGCTCAAAGCGTCCTCAACAAATTATCCGAACTCATGTTTATCGAGGCGATCCGGGCCTATATGGATCGGCTCGGGGCTGAAACCACCGGCTGGCTCGCGGCATTGCGCGACCCCCTGGTGAGCCGCGCGATCGCCCTTTTGCACGCTCAGCCGGTGCGATCCTGGACGCTCGACGAACTTGCCGCCGAATCCGGCGCCTCGCGCTCGGGACTCGCGAGCCGATTTTCGCAATTGATGGGGTATCCACCCATCCAGTATCTCACCCGCTGGCGAATGCAGCTTGCGGCCAAACGGCTGGCAGAGAGAGGCGCGAAGGTCGCGGCCGTGGCTCAGGAAGTCGGTTACGACTCCGAGGCCGCCTTCAGTCGCGCGTTCAAGAAATTCTCCGGCCGCTCGCCCAGCGAATGGAGGTCATGACAAACGAAGCAATCCGGCCGTCCCGGAACGCTCGTCGATTGCGCTCTCCCGCAATGACCGTCAGTGCCGCCGGCCCATCGTGCTCGTCAGCATCAGGTAGAGCTTGCCGACGTCGGAGCTGAGGAACGTGGCGGACAGGATGTTCTCCGGGTCGGTGTCGCGCGCCTCGACGAGCAGCTTGTCGAACTGCGCCAGGTACTCATCGACGTATTTCCGGAACTCCGGATCCTCGTGATAGCGCGCCTGCACCTTGGTCTCGGTCTCGCTCTGGCCGAGGCGCAGGAGGCGGCGCACGAACACGCCGCGGTCGCCGCCGATGAACTCGCGCAACAGGCGCTCGGAGGTCGAGGGGTCGAGAACGCGGCTGAAGTCGATCGCGAGCGAGTTGAGGCTGTCGACGATGAGCCGCGAGGCGCGCAGGAAGCTCGCGCGCTTGAGCGCCAGCTCGTTGGTGGCGAGGCGTTCGGCCTGGGCCTTGGCCGTGGCCGATGCCGCCGCGAGATCCGAGGCTTGGCGCTGGAACAGCTCCGCCGCCTCGCGCGCCTGGACCACCGTGCGGTCGCCCGCCTCGGTGAGCTGGCGGGCTTCGTCGGCCAGCCGCCGTTCCGCCGCCGACATCTTCTCCTGCGCGTCGCTCGAGGCAATGGCGAGGCCGCGCGTGTGCCGGTCGAAGGATTCGCCGATCGCGGCGATCCGCGCGGCCGCCTGCGACACCGCAAGCGTCACCTCTTCGCCCAGGCGGCGGAAGGCGTCGCCGAACGCATCGACCCGCGCCGACCCGGTCTCGGTCGCGGACGTGAGGTCCTGCGCGCGCCGGCCGAACACCTGGCCGGCCGTGTTCAGCTCAGTCGTGGCGCGCACCGATGCGGCCGCCAGCGCACCTGACTGCCGGTCGAACGACGTTCCCAGTTCCGATAGGCGTGCCGCCGCCTGTGCCACGGCACCGACGAGGCTGTCGGTCTGGCCGCGCAGCGCCGCTCCAAGCTCGGCCGCCTCGGCTCCGGCGCGCTGCATCGAGGCGAGCAGGCTCTGCTCTTCCGCCTGCAGCGCCTGGTCGGCCGCCGTGATCCCAGCGACCGTCTTCTGCCCGGTGTCGGTGAGGTCGGCCGTGCGCCGCAAGAGGATCTGCCCGATGTCCTCGATCTTGGCCGCCGACGCCGTGGCCGTCGCGGCCAGCTGCTCGGCATTGCGCTGCAGGGCTTCAGCGACGGCGCCGATGCGGGTGTGCGCATCGTCGGTCGACGTGCCGAGCTCGTGCGTGCGCCGGTGCAACGCTTCCCCGATCGCCGTCACCTGGGCCGACGCCTGGTCGGCGCCGATCAGGAGCTCCTGCGTCTGGGTGCGGAACAGCTCGCGCGCCTCGCTCACCAGCGAGACAGCACTCGTCTGGGCGCGGGTCAGCTCCATCATGCGCTGCTGCATGGTCTCGCCGACATCGCCCAGGCGCGCCACCGCCTCGTTCGAGGCGGCCAGGAGATGTTGCAGGCGCCGCTCGAGCTGCAGGTCCACCTCGCCGACCTTGGCCGCGATCTCGTCGGCGCCGGCGAGCATGTTCTGCGCCCGTTGGCGGTAATCTTCGGCGACGACCCGGATCCGGCCGGTCGCCTGATCGGCGGCACCCATCACGACCTCGGACTGCCGCTTCATCAGCTCGCCGATCTCGTTGGCCCGCGAGGCCGACTGCTCGATCGACTTCAAGAGCTGGATCGCCTGGTCGCGCAGCGCGTGGTCGACCACGCCGATCTGCATGGTCGCCTCGGTGGCCGTGGCGAGAATCTGCTGGCTGCGCTGCTGCAGCGCATCGCCGGTCTCGCGCAGCCGCGTCGCGGCATGGCCCGCGGTCTCCGCCAGCTCCGAGGAGCGCTGCGCGAGCAGCGCCTGCATGTCGCCGATCCGCCCGGCCGCGGCCCCCGCCGCCGTCGACAGCTCCTCCGCCTGCCGGTGCAAGCCTTCGCCGGCGCCCGCCAGCAGCTGGGCCGCCTGCCCCGCCGTCTCGCCGAGGTCGTGCGTGCGGTCGCGCAAGGTCTCGCCGAGCTGGGTGATGCGGACCGCGGACCGGTCCGCCGCCTCTTCGATCTCCTTCACGCGCTGGCCGAACGCCTCGCCGAGATCGGTCGCACGGCCCAGGCCGCGCTCGGCCGCGTGAACCATCTCTTGCGTCTGCACGCGGAACCCTTCCCCGGTCGCGCGCACCCGCGCCAGCGACTGGTCGGCGCTGAGCACGAGGTCCTCGGCCTGGCGGCGCAAGGTCTCGCCGGTCGCGGTCACCCGTGCCGCCGCATGGTCCATGGCGGCGGCGAGATTGCCCGCGTCGGTGTTGAGGCCGCGGTTCACCTCGCTCACCCGGCCGGCCGCCTGGTCGAGGTCGCCCGTCCGGCCGCGGATCGAGGCGCCCAGATCGTTGAGGTTCGCAGCACTCCGTGTCGCCGCCTCGGCCAGCGCCGCCGCGTTCTCGCGCAAGGCGGCCTGCGTTGCCGCCGTCTCGGCCGCGAGGTCCGCGGTCTGGCGTGCCAGCGCCTCCGATTCCTGCCGCAGCGCGTCGCCCGCGGACGAGGCGCGGCTCGCCACCTCGCCCAGCTCACCCGAGCGCTCGCGGATCGCTTCGGCGAGGCTCTCGAGGCGCTGCGCGGTGCGGTCGGCGAGCGCGTCGACGTCCTGCGTGCGCTGCGCGATCGCAGAGGCAAGCTCGCCCGCGCGCGCGAGGCCGCGGTTGGCCGATTGTGCGATCTCGTCGGCCTGCTGCTTCAGCCCGTCGGCCGCCGTGCGGGCCCGCACCAGCGCCTCGTCGGATTCGCTCGCCATGTCGTCGGTGCGCTTCTGGAAGAGCGCATGCGCCGCCTCGACGCGGTCCGTCGCCTCGTCGATCGAGCCGGTAAGGCGCCGCGCCTCGCGATCGAGGAGGGTATTCGCTTCGTCAAGACGCGCCGCAGCAGCGTCGATCTCGCCGGTGCGCGCGCGCAGGGTCTCTCCCACCTCGTCGGCCCGGCTGGTGGCCTGGGCGGCGGCATCGGACACCGCCTGCGCTTCGCGACCGAGGGCCGCCTTCGCCGCATCGGCGCGGCTCGCCAGATCTTCGGTCGCCGCGGTCAGCGCCTGGCTCTCCTGGCGCAGCTGGCCGGCGGCCTCGGTCGCACGCTGGCGGGCCGTTTCCGTGGCGGTAGTGAGGGTCTCGGCGTCGCGGCGGAACGAGTCCGCGACCTCGCGCGCCTTCGTACCCGCGTCTTCGGTCGCAGCGGCGATCTGCCGGGTGCTTTCATCGAATGCGGTGCGCAATTCGGCGACGCGGTTGAGCCCGTCGCCGGCAGCCGTCTGCAAGTCCTGCGCGTTCCGGCGGAACGCCTCACCGGCCGCGCGCACGCGCGCGGTCGTCTGATCGGCGAGGCTGGAGAGGTCCTGGCTTTGCCGGCGTACGCCGTCGGCGGTCGTCTCGGCGCGCGCCGCCACGCGCTCGAGGGCGGTGCCCAGGTTCAATGTCTCGGCTCCGAGCTGCGAGGTAAGCTCGCCCGCCCGGGCGCCGGTGGCGCTCAGTTCCTCGGTGCGGGCGCGCAAGGCGTCGCCCAAGCCGTGCACGCGCTCGTGCGCCTGGCCGGCCGCGAGCAGCAGCTCGCCGACTTGGCGGCGCAGCAGCGTTTCCGCCGCTTCGCTCTTGGCCACCAGCTCGGTTGCGAATTGCGCCAGGGTCTGGGCACATTTTTCGATGCGCTCGCTGGCGCCGCCGGCGTGCTCGCCGGCATTTCCCGCCGCCTGCGACAGGGTCTCGGCGTAGCGGCCGAACTCGGCGCCGAGATCGCGGGCGCGTGCCATCGCCTGGTCGGTCGCCTGGATGAGGTCGGCCGTCTGCTGGCCGAGGGCGGCACGCATCTCCTCCGCGCGCGCGGTCGCGCGCTCGGTGGTTGCGGCGAGGTCCTGGGTCTGCTCGCGCAACGCCGTGCGGATCGCGTCGGCACTCGCCGCCGTGCGCTCGCTGATGGCTGAGAGGTCCTCGATCTGCTGGCGCAGCGAGGCGTTGATGGCGCGCGATTGCGAGACCGCGCGGTCGGAGGCCGACGACAGGGCTTCGGCTTGCTGGCCGACCGCGGACTCGACCGTCTGCACCCGGCTGGCGAGCAGCGAGGAAATCCGCTCGAGTCCGTCGGCATGGCGGCGCAAAGAGGCCATCACCTGCATCGCGCGCATCGCCGACTGGTCGGAGACGGTCGCAAGCTCGCTCGTCTGCAGGTGCAGCGCCTGCCGGCTGTCGGCGAGGCGGGCGGCCGCGGTGTCGGACGCCTCGGTGAGGGCGCGCGCCTGCTCGCGCAGCGCATCCGCGATCGACTGGATCTTCTGGTCCGCCGGATCGGCGGGATAGGTCAGCGCCTGTAACTCCCGCTGAAGCGCGCGCGCGGTGGTCTTGATCTCGCTGCCGCGCTCGACGAACGCGATCACCAGCCACAAGACGAGGAGGGGCGTGGCGACGCCGCTGAGCGCCGCACCCAGCTCGTGCGGCAGCATCGAGCCGAGATTCGACCAGCCGATCTGCGTCTGCACGTACCAGGCCGAGAGCCCGAGCCAGACGACCGAGAGCACGCTGCCGCCGATGAAGATGGCGCTGCGCGTCCGCCGCCGCACGTCCTCCGCCGAGGGTGCCGCCGACGCGTCGATCGTCGGTGCTGCCGGCTCGCTCTCGACCAGGCGCAACGCCGGCGTACGAGGACCCGTGGTCTCCATGACTGAGATCTCCCCTGACTGCGACAGCAGCCCTAGCGTTTATGCGGCTTTGCGCCGCCTGCGGATCAAACCCAGAATTTCCGAGGCGGCGTGCGGGATGTTGGTCCCCGGACCGTAGATGGCCGCAACGCCGGCCTTCATCAGCTCGTCGTAGTCCTGCGGCGGTATGACGCCGCCGCACACCACGAGAATGTCGTCGCCGCCCGACCGGCGCAGCTCGGCCACGAGCTGCGGGACCAGCGTCTTATGGCCGGCCGCCTGCGAGGACACGCCGACGATGTGCACGTCGTTCTCGATCGCCTGGCGCGCGGCCTCTTCCGGCGTCTGGAACAGCGGGCCCACGTCGACGTCGAAGCCGATGTCGGCGAACGCCGTCGCGATCACCTTCGCACCCCGGTCGTGCCCGTCCTGCCCGAGCTTGACCACCAGCATGCGCGGGCGGCGGCCCTCCTCCTGGGCGAAGGCCGCCACCTCGCGGCGGATGCGCGCAAATCCCTCGTCGCCCTCGTAGGCCGAGCCGTACACGCCGCTCACGCTGCGGATCGTGGCCCGGTGGCGCGTGAACACCTTCTCGAGCGCGTCCGAGATCTCGCCGACCGTCGCGCGGGCCCGCGTGGCCGCGACCGACAGCTCGAGCAGGTTGCCCTGGCCCTGGGACGCGGCGCGGGTGAGCGCCTCGAGGGCGGCCCGGCAGGCTTTTTCGTCGCGCTTGGCGCGCACGCTCTTGAGCCTCGCGATCTGCTGCTCGCGCACGACGGTGGTGTCGATGTCGCGGATCTTCACCTTCTCTTCGGTGTCCGGCCGGTATTTGTTGACGCCGACGATGGTGTCCTCGCCGCGGTCGATACGGGCTTGCCGGCGGGCCGCGGACTCCTCGATGCGCAGCTTGGGCATGCCGGCCTCGATCGCCTTGGTCATGCCGCCCATGGCTTCGACCTCTTCGATCAGCTCCCAGGCGTGCTGGGCGACCGCGGCGGTCAGGCTCTCGACGTAATAGCTGCCGCCGAGCGGGTCGATGACCTTCGGGATGCCGGTCTCCTCGGCGATGATGAGCTGCGTGTTGCGGGCGATGCGGGCCGAGAACGGCGTGGGCAATGCCAGCGCCTCGTCGAACGAATTCGTGTGCAGCGACTGGGTGCCGCCGAGCACGGCCGCCATCGCCTCGATCGTGGTGCGGATGATGTTGTTGTAAGGGTCCTGCTCGGTGAGCGACACGCCCGAGGTCTGGCAGTGCGTGCGCAAGGCCAGGCTCTGCTGATTCTTCGGATTGAAGCGCTGGATGATGCGCGCCCACAGGAGCCGGGCTGCCCGCAGCTTGGCGATCTCCATGAAGAAGTTCATGCCGATGTTGAAGAAGAACGACAGGCGCGGCGCGAACTCGTCGATCGCGAGCTTGCGGTCCAGCGCCGCACGCACGTAGTCGAGCCCGTCGGCCAGGGTGAACGCGAGCTCCTGCACCACCGTCGCCCCCGCCTCCTGCAGGTGATAGCCGGAGATCGAGATCGAATTGAACTTCGGCATGTGCTGGGCCGTGTAGGCGATGATGTCGGCCACCACGCGCATGCTGGCGGCGGGCGGATAGATGTAGGTGTTGCGGACCATGAACTCCTTGAGAATGTCGTTCTGGATGGTCCCGGTGAGCTGGGCCTGCTTCACCCCCTGCTCTTCGGCCGCGACGATGTAGCCGGCCAGCACCGGCAGCACGGCGCCGTTCATGGTCATCGACACGCTCATCTTGTCGAGCGGGATGCCGTCGAACAGGATTTTCATGTCCTCGACGGAGTCGATTGCGACACCTGCTTTGCCGACATCGCCGACCACGCGCGGGTGGTCGGAATCGTAACCGCGATGGGTCGCGAGGTCGAAGGCGACCGACAGGCCCATCTGCCCGTTTTTCAGACACTCGCGGTAGAACGCGTTCGACTCCTCCGCGGTCGAAAACCCGGCATATTGCCGGATGGTCCACGGCCGGTTCGCATACATCGTGGCGCGCGGGCCGCGCAGATAGGGTGCGAAGCCCGGCAGGCTGTGAATCGCCTCGAGCCCTTCGAGGTCCGCCGCGGTGTAGAGCGGCTTGACCGTGATGCCTTCGGGCGTGGTCCAGGTCAGCGGGTCGAGTGACTCGCGCTTGATCTCCTGGCGCGCGAGGCGTTCCCAGTCGGCGATCGTCGGTTTTGCAAAGCCGGACATGCTCGTGTGCTCTGGCGAGTTATCGGCACCGTGGGCTAGACCACCGGCCAGGCCGGCGGCCGTCACTGCGCGGCGGATGGTCTTACTTTACATCAATTTGTCCACAGCGACGACTCAGGGGCGCGGCGCAGGATCGCCACCGCCGCGTCCGTGTAAGTAGCGGTACTGCCTGCGCAAAAAGCGAAGCCGCGGCCGCACGGCGATCGCGGCCGCAGCGGGGTGGCGCCCACTGCACGGGTCGGTGGCTTAACGTATTCCGAGCTAACCATATGCGAAATCTGCATTGCTGCGCCGCAGCAAACGGAACTCTCGCCGCTCCGTCCGTTTAGTATGCTTGCTTCCGGATCTGCCCCTCGAATCGGGCGGAACATCAACAGGGACCAGGGACCCTCCCTCCATGAAACCGACTGCCGAAGCGCTGTTCGTGGCGAACCTGCCCTACAGCATGACCGACGATCAGCTGGCCGAGTTGTTCGAGCCCTATGGCATCGTCATCACGTTCCGCGTCGCGCGCGATCGCGAGACCGGGGAGTCGAAAGGCTTCGGCTTCGTCGAGCTCGCGACGGAAAAGGCGCGCAACAAGGCCATCGCCGGGGTCAGCGGCAAGGTGATCGACGGCCGCACGATCGAGGTGCGGCAGGCCAAGGTGCCGGTCAAGCCGGCGCGCCCGAAGCGCGACCAGCGCGAGCGCGGCGTGACCGCGTTCCCCGCCACGCCGGCCACGCACGCCGCGGCGAACCGCAAGGTCCTGGTTGAATACCGGAAGCTGTCCGAGCGCCGGCTGCGCTCCGCCTAAGTTCGGCGCGCCGCTCCGTCCTTTGCGACAGTGACGCCGTAGTCGCGCCGCGCCGCCTCGGGCGACACGAGACCGTCGAGCACATCGCGCGCGACCAGCTCGGCCGGGCGCTGATGCGGATCGCCGTAGCCGGCCCCGCCGGGAAGCTCCAGCACCAGCCGGTCGTCGGCCGGGATCGGCTGCAGCCCTTTGCCCCGCATCTCAGCACCCGAGCCCAGCCGCACGCGGCCGAGCGCGCCTGCGTGCCCGCCTGCCCGGCCGCGCGCCGCATTCTTGACCCGGTCGAACATCGCCAGGATCGAGAACGGCGTGCCCTGGCGCGTGCCGATCTCGATGATCTGGCCGAGGCCGCCGCGCTGGGCACCGGCACCCCCGGAATCCGGCCGTAGCTCCTTGCGCCAGATGACGACCGGCCCGGTCGTCTCCGTCACCTCGACCGGTGTGGCGCGTACTCCGCTCGGAAACGCGGTGCCCGAAAGCCCGTCGCGGTCCGGGCTGGCGCCGCAGCCGCCGCTGTTGAAGAACGCGACCTCGAAGGGAGGCGCGTAGACATTCGCACCTTCGGGCATCGGTGCGCCGCGCAGCTGTGCCGTCCACAGGCAGGACGCCCCTTCGGCCGGCACGCGCTGGGGCACCGCTTGCGCGAGACATCCGAATACGACATCGGGGAGCATCTGTCCGATCACATGCCGTGCCGACACAGGCCACGGACGCCGCACGTTGAGGATCGAGTTCTCCGGCGCCATGACCGAGAACGGGGCGAGCGAGCCGGCGTTGTTCGGCACGTCGGGAGCGATCACGCATTTGAGCCCGAACACCGTGTAGGCCTGGCAGTAGTTCAGGACCACGTTGATGCCGTACGGGCTGGCGGCAGAACTGCCCGCGTAGTCGACGGAAACGCCCGTATCACCGATCGTCAGCGTGGCCTTGAGCGTGACCGGCACGTCGTAACCGTCGATCGTGAGCTCGCTGCGCCAGGTGCCTTTCGGCAGCTTCGCGATCTCGGCCTGCGTGGCCGCCTCCGAGCGCGCAAGGATGAAGCCCGCGAGATCGTCGAGCGTATCGAGCTTGAATTCCTCCATCATCTGCACGAGCCGGCGCGAGCTCGTCTCGTTCGCGGTGATATACGACAGCACATCACCTTCGACCTCGAAAGGCGTGCGCACGTTCTCGCGCAGCAGCACCAGCAGGTCCTCGCTCACCTTGCCGCCGCTCGCGAGCTTCATGATCGGGATCTGGAAGCCCTCTTCGTAGACCGAGCGGCCGTCCGGCCCCTGCCCCAGCCCGCCGATGTCGACCTGGTGGCAGCAGCAGGCGAACAACGCCACGACCGTGCCGCCGCGGAAGACCGGGCTCACCACCGTGATGTCGTGCAGGTGGCCCGAGGTGAGCCACGGATCGTTGGTGATGTAGTGATCGCCCGGTTTCATGCCGGCGGTCGGGAACTTGGCGATGAAGTGCTTCACGCCGTTCGCCATCGAGTTGACATGGCCCGGCGTGCCGGTGACGGCCTGCGCCACCATGCGGCCTTGCGGATCGAAGACGCCGGCCGACAGGTCGCCGGCCTCGCGCACGGTGGTCGAGAACGCGGTGCGCAGCAGGGTCTGCGCCTGCTCCTCGACCACGGCGATGAGGCGGTTCCACATCACCTGCAGGCGGATTTCGCCGACGCGATCGGTCAGGCTCATGACGGCTCCGCGATCATCTCGATATAGCCTTCCGGCGTGATCGTGGCGCGATAGCCCGGCGGCACGACGGTCGAGGTGTCATCTTCGACGACGATCGCCGGGCCTGCAAGAGCGGCACCGCGCGCAAGGCTGGCGCGGCGATAGATCTGCGCCTCGACCCATGCGGCGCGCGCGTGGTCGAACACGCGCCGGGCCCCGATCGGGCGCGCCGCCGAGGGCCCGTCCGGCTCCGCGGCGCGCGGCGGGGCGTGCAGCGGCGTCTCGACCCGTACCGCCCAGCTCAGGATCTCGACGTCGACACCCGGCACCAGCCGGCCGTATTGCTCGGTGTAGGCGCGCTCGAAGGCCTCGCGTACGCCCGCAATGTCGGCTGCGGCGAAGGCGCGATTGGGCAGGCGAACGGGAATCTCGTGCCCCTGGCCGATGTAGCGCGCGAACGCAAAACGCGTCTCCTGCCGGCTCTCGCCGGGTGCGCCGCGCTCGACTACGTCATGCGCCTCGCGGGCCATCGCGTCCAGGACCGGATTGATGGCCTCGGGCGAGAACGAGCCCAGTCGCTGGTAGAAACTTCGCGTCACCTCGTAGGCGACCGGTGATTCGAGAAAGCCGATGGCCGAGCCGACCCCGGCGCCGCTCGGCACGACCACGCGCTGGATTCCCAGCTTCTGAGCAAGGCGCGCGGCGTGCAGCGGAGCCGCCCCGCCGAAGGCGATCAACGTGCGCTCGCCGAGAGTGAGGCCGCACTCGACCGCATGCACCCGGGCGGCGTTGGCCATGTTCTCATCCACCATTTCGCAGACGCCGAAGGCAAACGCCGCCGCATCGCCGCCGAACGTGCCGGTGGCCGCGCGCGCCAGGGCGCCCGCGGCGGCGCGCTCGTCGAGACGCATGCGGCCGCCGGCAAACGCCGCCGGGTCGATGCGGCCGAGGGCGAGATCGGCGTCTGTCACCGTCGGCCGCGAACCGCCCCGGCCGTAGCAGGCCGGCCCCGGATCGGCGCCGGCACTCGCCGGGCCGACGGCGATGCGGCCCATGCTGTCGGTGTCGGCGATCGATCCGCCGCCGGCGCCGATCTCGACCATCTCGATCACCGGGATGCGCACCGGAAGGCCGCTTCCTTTGCGGAACCGGTAGGCGCGCGCCACCTCGAAGACGCGCGAGCGCTGCGGCGCGAAATCGTCGATCAGGCAGATCTTGGCCGTGGTGCCGCCCATGTCGAACGACAGCACGCGGTCCAGGCCGCGGCGGCGGGCGATGCCGGCCGCGAACATCGCCCCGCCGGCCGGGCCCGATTCGACCAGCCGGATAGGAAAGCGCGTGGCGATTTCCATGGTCGTGATGCCGCCGCTCGACAGCACGAGATAGAGCGGGCAGCGCACGCCGCGGGTTTCGAGGTCGCGCCGCAGCTGTTCGAGATAGCGCGCGATCACCGGCTGCACGTAGGCATTGGCGACGGTGGTCGAGAAGCGCTCGTATTCGCGCATCTCGGGCGACACCTCGGACGACAGCGACACCCAAGCGTCCGGCCGCGCGTCCTTCACCACGTCGCGGATATGCCGCTCGTGCGCGGTGTTGGCGAAGCTGTGCAGGCAGCCGACCGCGATGCTCGTGACGTCCTGCGGAATCCGGCCGATTTGTGCCCGGAGCGCCCCTTCGTCCACGGGCAACAGCACCTCGCCGTCGACTGCGACTCGCTCGCGCACGGGAAAGCGCAGATGCCGCGGCACGAACGACGGCTGACGGCCGATATTGATGCTGTACTGCTCGAAGCGGCTCTCGCTGCCGAGATCGAGCGTGTCGATGAAGCCCTCGGTGGTGAGGAACGCGGTCTTGGCCCCCTTGCGTTCGATGAGCGCGTTGGTCGCCAACGTGGTGCCGTGGATGATGATCGAGAGGTCGGAGGGTGAGAGCCCTGCCGCCTTCATCACCGCATCGACGCCCTCGAGGAAGCCACGCTCGGGCGCCGCCGGGGTGGTCAGCACCTTGGCCGTCCATTGGCGCCCCCCGTGCTCGACGACGACGTCGGTGAAGGTGCCGCCGATGTCGATGGCGAGGCGGGCTTTGACGGCTTTGGGAGACATCATGTGAGGTCGTGTACCATAGCAGTGTCGGCGTTATTCTTGCATCTGCACTGCGACGGTTAACACGAAGGCTGAGCTCACCCGCATGACCGGAACCGAAATCTTTGCCGAACGCGCCTGGGCACAGCCGGGCGAGGCCCCCTTGCGCCGCGACGTGCGGATCAGGATCGACGGGGTGCGCGTCGCGTCCGTCGACGATGCGCCGCCGCGCGAGGCCGCGAAAGGCCGGGGACGCATCGTCGTCCCCGCCCCTGCCAACGCCCACGACCACGGCCGGGCCATCCCGACAGTCGCCTTCGGGGCCGACGACCAGGCGCTGGAGCTGTGGATTCCGAGCCTCGTGCTGAGCCCCGCGGCTCCCCCGTATCTGCTGGCCGCGGTTGCCTTTGGCCGCCTCGTGCGCGCCGGCATCACCTCGGTCGTGCACTTCCACGGTCCGCAGGACCCGCACCGGATGGCCGATGAGGCCGCCGAGTTCTGCCGCGCCGCGCGCGACGTCGGGATCCGCGTCGCCTTCGTGGTCCCGATGCGCGACCGCAACCGGCTGGGTTACGGCGCCGACGACGAGGTGCTGGTCGGGCTGCCCGCCGAGCACCGCGAGGCCATCCTCGACATCTGGCGGGCCCCCATCCCCGATGTGGACCGCCAGCTCGCGATGGTCGATGAAATCGCCGAGCGCTGCGGCGGCGGCCTCGTCAGCGTGCAATACGGCCCCGCCGGGCTCCAATGGTGCGGCGACGAGATGCTGGAGAAAGTGGCGCGCGCGGCGGCGGACCATCGCCGAGGCATCCAGGCGCATCTTCTCGAGACCTGGTACCAGCGCCAGTGGCTCGACCGCGAGTACCCCGATGGCGTGCTGCGCCGCATGGATGAGCTCGGCCTCCTGGGCCCGCGCACGTCGTTCGCCCACGGCGTGTGGCTGCGGCCAGAGGAGATGGAGGTGCTGGCCAGGCGCCAGGCGACCGTGGTGCTGAACGCCAGCTCCAACCTGCGGCTGCGCTCCGGCCGTGCCACGGCGGCGGCTCTGCAGGCGACGGGCGTTCCTCTGGGCATGGGGCTCGATTCGTCCGCCATCGACATGGACGACGATCCGTGGCGCGAGCTCCGCCTGCAGCGCGTGATCCACGGCGGCACGGGCATCGACGGCGGGCTCAGCCTCAAGGCGCTGGCCACCGCCGCCTTCGCGCATGGCCACCGCGTCGCCGGGTCCGAAGCGCTGCACGGGCAGCTCGCACCCGGGGCCAGCGCCGACCTCGTGGCGCTCGACTGGGGGGCGATCGGCGCCGATTCGGTCGAGGACGTCACCGACGAGGTCGAGCTGCTGCTCGCCCGCGCCGGCGAGCGTCACGTGCGCGACGTGTGGATCGCCGGCCGCCGCGTGGTCGAGGACGGCCGGGTGACCGGCGTCGACCTGCCGGCGCTGGAAGCGGAGCTGCGCCGGATCGTGGCGCGCGATGCCCCGCGCCTCAAGGCGATGAAGCCGGTCGTCTCACGCTGGCAGGCGCATCTCCGCGACTTCTATGCCAAGTGGCCCCGGCCTCTCAGTTCGTGAACTTCCGGTCCGCGAGCGGCGGCAGGAAGCGGTCGTCGTAGATGTCGCTCCGGGTCGGCTGGCTCTGCAGCTTGTAGCCCTCGGAGATCAGCTTGATGTGCTCGTCGAGCCGCTTCACGTCGACGGCACCGATGCCGTTCGCCTTGGTGTTTGCCGTGATCACCTGGTTGTTCACCAGGAGCGTCAGCCGCTCGAGCTCGAGGTCGGCCTTGGCCAGCGGGTCGCGCTTGACCAGCGCATCGATCGCCACCTTGGGATCGCGCGCCACGTCGCGCCACGCCTTGGCGGCCGCGTCCACCGCCTTGCGCAGCGCGTCGGGATTGCTCTCGATCAGCTTGCGCGAGGCGATCATCGCGTTGCCGTAGAGCGGCAGGCCCCACTGTCCGTAGGAGATCACGTTGATCTCGTCGACCGGCAGTCCGAGATTCCGAGCATTCAGCACCGAATCCCGGAAGGCGATGATCGCGTCGAACCGCTTCTGCGCGAACATGCTGTCGCGCAGCCGGAAATCGACCGTCTGCATGTTCACTCTCGCCACATCGATGCCGTTGAGGCGTGCAAACGTCGGGAACATGCGCGAGCCAGCGTCGGTCATCGCCGTGCCCAGGCTGTGGCCCATCAGGTCCTGCGGCTTGGCGATGCCGCTGCTCTTCAGCGCCATGATCACGGCCGGCGTGTATTCCTGGATGAACAGCACGACCTTGGGAGCCACGCCTGGGTTCTTCGAGGCGAACTCGATCAAGGTGCTGACGTCGGAATAAGCGATGTCATAGGTGCCGGTCGCCAGCCGGTTCACCGCGTCGCCCGAGCCCGAGGACGAGTCGATCGTCACGTCGAGGCCGGCCTCCTTGAAGTAGCCGTGCTCGGCTGCATACACGAACGGCGAGTTCGAGCCGAACATGATGAAGTCGAGCGAGAACTTGAGAGGCGTGTCGGCCATCGCCGGGCCGGCGACAACGCCGAAGGCCCCCATCAGCAGTGCGAACATGATGCGCATGACAATCTCCCTGTTCCGGTCTTGATCTAGATGACCCAGCCGCCGTCGACGGCGATATCCTGGCCCGTGATCTGGCGCGATTTGTCGCTGCACAGGAACGCGACCACGTTGGCGACGTCCTGTGCCGTCGACAGCCGCCGCAGCGCGTACTCGGCGGCCGATTCGGCGCGCACCTGCTCCACGCTCTTGCCCTGGGCCTGCGCCTTGACGCGGCACGTGTTGTCGAACCGCGGCCCCTCGACGATGCCGGGGCAGACGTTGTTGACGTTCACGTTGTACGGCCCGGCCTCGAGGGCGGCACTCTTGGCGATGCCGCGCAGGCCCCATTTGGTGGCACCGTAGGCCATGCGCAGCGCCTTGCCGCGCAAGCCCCAGGTGCCGCCGATATTGACGATCTTGCCATAGCGCTGCTCGATCATCGTCGGCAGCACGGCGCGGATGGTGAGGAAGCAGCCGCGCATGTTGACGGCGACCACGTCGTCGAACTGCGCAGGATCCGTCTCGAGGATGCCCTTCTCGACCGGCCCGGTGCCGCCCGCCGCGTTCACCAGGATGTCGATGCGGCCGCCGAAGACCTCGCGCGTGCGCGCCGCCATCGCTTCGACCGCGGCCGGGTCGGTCACGTCGCAGCGCGCGCCCACGGCGCGGCGGCCGAGCTTGCGCACCGTCTCGGCCACCGCCTCGATGGGGGCCAGGTCGCGGCCGCACAGCAGGAGGTCGGCACCCTCGCGCGCCAAGGTCTCGGCGATGGCCGGACCCATCCCTTTTCCAGGACCGGTTAAGATCGCGATGCGTCCCGCGAGATCCATGTGTGGCCTTAACTAATCTGCCGCGAATTGTTGCAAATCATGTTCCAATACGGACACCGGCGGTGAGATCCTTGAGCGCTGCGACGATACTGTAGGCGACGAGCGGACCCGTGCCCTCGTGTCCCGGATTTGGGACGTTCTGGATCTCCAGCTCGAAGCGCGTGCTGTCCGCATCGACCGCGATGCGGTGCACGTTCCGCTCCACGCCGGGGTCGAGCCAGATCTCGATCCGCGTGCGGTCGGGCCCGATGCCGGCCAGGGCCACGGTCGCCGCGAGGTTGAACTTGTCCGGAAAGTTGCGCGCCGCCTCGCGCGCACTGCCGTCGAAGACCCTGGTCGGCGCCGTGATACGGGCGGCGTCGATACCCTGGGCGGCGAGCCAGGGCGAGCGCGCGAGGGACAGCGGCGGCTTGCGCGTGATCATGCGTACCGAGCGGATGGTGCCGACGGACGCGGCGCGCAGCGCGTCGAGGCCGCCAACCGAACCCGACACCAGGACGATGCGGCTTCCGGCGGCCGCTGCGCGGGCGAGCACGTGCTCGTTCTCGAGCAAGGCGGCAGCGCTGACCGTGACGATCGTGCGCCCGCGTCCGATCGCCGGCGCCATGGTGTCGAGAAAGATCTCGGGCGGCGTGCAGTCGACGACCGCATCCGCGTCGTCGGCGATGCGCGACAATGGCACCGCGGGAACCGGACAGCGAAACTCCTTAAGGTGATCACGCGCGCAGTCGAGCCGGGCGGCGGACACGGCGACCAGCTGCAGCCCGGGAAGGCCCGAATCAAGGCACCGGCCGACCAGCCGGCCGATCGACCCGAATCCGGCAATGGCAACGCGCAGCGGCGACGGCACGGCCCCCCTCGACCCCGCGACAGCACGCGCGAGCGTACCGGTAACCGCCGGCCCGCGACAAGCGACCGGCGGTTGTGATTTGTACGAAATCCGCCGGTAATGGCGTTAGAATTGCATCATTGCGCGACCGGCAGGCTGGATCGTCCAGCCGCTGCGGCAAAAATTAAAGGGGGGCACCATGACGAAGTACAGAGCCATTAACACTTTGGCCGGTCGCTGCTGTGCGGCGCTCGCGGTCGGGATCGTGATCGCGGGCGGCGTCGCCACCAAGGCGCTGGCCCAGGAGAAAATCCGCTTCATGCTCAACTGGAAGCGCGACGGCTCGAACGCCGAGTTCTTCCTCGCCCAGGAGCGCGGATACTTCAAAGCCGAAGGCCTCGACGTGACGCTCGACGCGGGCGAAGGATCGTCGGCCCCGATCGTGCGCATCGCCAGCGGCGCGTACGACGCCGGATTCGGCGACATCAATTCGATGGTGCAATACGACTCCCTCCATCCCGAGAAGCCGGAGCTCGTGGTGCTGTGCTTCTACGACAAGGCGCCGATGGCGATCATCACCCTGAAGAAGACCGGCATCGCCAAGCCGCAGGACCTGATCGGCAAGAAGGTCGGCGCCCCGCAGAACGACGCGGGCTACCAGCTGTTTCCGGCCTTCGCCAAGGCCACCGGCCTGGATGCGACGAAGATCACCTTCGAGAACGTCGTGCCCGCCGTGCGCGAGCCGCTCCTGGTCAAAGGCCAGCTGGACGCGATCACGGGATTCGACTCGACCTCGTTCTTCGCGCTCAAGGCGCTCAACGTGCCGGCGTCCGACGTGACGATCCTGTACTACGCCGATTACGGGCTGCAGCTCTACAGCAACTCGATCATCGTCTCGAAGGCGTTTGCCGATAAGTCACCGAAGGCGGTGGCGGGCCTGGTGCGCGCCGTCACCCGCGGCTATCTCGACAGCATGAAGGACCCGCAGGCGGCCATCGACGCCCTGGTCAAGGTCGAGCCGCTCACCGACCGCGCGATCGAGCTGGAGAAACTCAAATGGCTGCTCGAGCGCAATATCGCGACACCGCATATCCGCGAGACCGGCTTCGGCACGGTCGATCCAAAGCGGATCGAGGAGAGCATCGACGTCGTGACGGCGGCGTTCAAGCTGGCGCGCCGTCCGGCCGCCGCCGAGGTGTATACGGACCAGTTCCTGCCGCCGCTCTCCGAGCGTAAGCTGCCGTAGGCGGCACAACGGCGAAGGGCAGGTCATGGCGGCGGACGCAGCGCACAAGCGCGATCTCGAGGACAAGATCGCGATCGTCACCGGTCCTGCCAAGGGCATGGGCCGTGCCGTCACCCTGGCACTCGCGCGCGCCGGGGCACATCTGGCCCTCGCCGGCCGCGATCTCGCCCCAGTGCACGCGGTGGCTGACGAGGTCAAGTCGCTCGGCTGCCGCGCCATCGTGCTCCGCTGCGACGTCACCTCGCCCGGCGAGGTCGACGCGGCGGTGAAGACGACCGTGGCCGAGTTCGGCCGCGTCGACATCCTCGTCAACGTGGCCGGCGGCTCGGGCCCGGTGGGCCCGTCGACCTGGGAGACCACGCCTGCGGAGTTCGACGACATCATCGCAATCAACACCAAGGGCTGCTTCCTGATGATCCGCGCCGTGCTGCCGCTGATGATCGGCCAGCGCTCCGGCAAGATCGTCAACGTGGGCGGCACGTTCGGCCTGCGCGGCCAGGCGGGACGCATGGCTTACAGCGCCTCCAAATGGGGCCTGCGCGGCATCATCAAGAGTGCGGCGCTCGAAGCGGGCCCCTACAACGTCAACGTCAACAACGTCTGTCCGGGCATGGTGATCGGCGATCGCTTCGACCGCGTGTGCGCCGAGCGCTCCAAGCGCCTCGGCATCACGCTCGATGAGGCGCGCAAATTCTACGAGAACCAGTACGCGCTGCGGCGGATTTCGGACGGCGAAGACGTGGCCGAGGCGGTATTGTTCCTCGCCAGCGAGCGCTCCCGCCAGATCACCGGCATCGACCTGCCGGTCGACGGCGGGTCGTTCATCTGAGGACTGGGCATCTAGAGGACTGAGGATCTGGGAGTACGCATGATGGAGCAGGCGCCCGTCGATCTCGTGATCTGGAACGGCCGCGTCGTGTCGCCGGAGAGCACGGTCGCGGCTGCGATCGCGGTGCAGGACGGCGTGATCGTGGCCATGGCCGAGGACGGGCGCATGCCGCCCGCGCGCCGCACGATCGATGCCCAGGGGCGCTACGTGCTGCCCGGCTGCATCGACAGCCACGTGCATTTCCGCGAACCCGGCTACACGCACAAGGAGGACTGGGAGACCGGCACGGCCGCCGCCGCCTGCGGCGGTGTCACGACCGTGTTCGAGATGCCGAACACGAACCCGCCGACCGGCACCGTCGCGGCCTTGAAGCAGAAGCAGGAGCTCGCCGGATCGAAGGCTTACGTCGATTTCGGCATCTACGGCCTCCTGGACGAGAACAACCTCGACCAGCTCGAGCCTTTGATCGATGCCGGTGCCGCCGCGTTCAAATGCTTCATGGGCAACACCTTCGGCAACCTGCCCGCGCCCAGCGACGGCGCCATGCTCGAAGGCTTCGAAATCCTCGCCCGCCGCGGCATGCGCTGCACCGTTCACGCCGAGAACCCGTCGATCATGGCGCGCCGTCAGAAGCAGATGGAAGCGGCAGGCCGCACCGATGCGCTGGCCCACCTCGCAGCACGGCCGGAGATCTGCGAGGTCGAGGCGGTCGGGCGCGCGATCGCGTTCACCGAATGGACCGGCGGGCGCCTCCACATCGCGCACAAGAGCTCTGGGGCGGCCCTCTACCTCATCCGCGATGCCAAGCGGCGCGGCGTCGACGTGACGGTGGAGACCTGCCCGCAATATCTGCTGCTGACCACCGAGGACATGAAGCGCCCATCAGGGCAAGGAGGGGGCGGGGTGCTGCGCGTCAATCCGCCGATCCGCGAGCCCGGCCACGGCGAAGCGCTGTGGCAGGCGCTGGCCGACGGCACGGTCGACATGATCGCGACCGACCATGCGCCGCACACGCTGGAGGAGAAGACGAAGGCCAGCATCTGGGAGTGCGACTGCGGCTTCCCCGGCGTGGAGACGCAGATGTCGCTGATGCTGACCGAGATGAACGCCGGCCGCATGAGCCTCAACGACTACGTGCGCTGGACGGCGCGCAACCCGGCGATCGCCTGGGGGCTCTATCCGCGCAAGGGCGCCCTGCAGGTGGGCTCGGACGCCGACATCGTCATCGTCGACGGCGGGCGCGAGCAGCGCATCGACCAGGCGAAGCTGCACTCGCGCAGCCATATCTCCCCGTGGCACGGGCGCCTCATCAAGGGTGCTCCCGTCATGACCATCGTCCGCGGCCGCGTGGTCATGGAGAACGGCGAGCTCGTGGGCGGGAAAGGCTGGGGCCGCCCGGTGCGCCAGCGCATGCCCGAGCCCCATCCGCGCAACACCGACAAGACGAGTGCGG
>Ga0335071_10000860_pt1 | contig 32799 bp, 33 predicted proteins | sample Lox_Sample_15_FD_206724 | JGI IMG/M metagenome (GOLD analysis project Ga0335071, IMG submission 206724) | Soil microbial communities from Loxahatchee National Wildlife Refuge, Florida, United States - Lox_Sample_1.5 | ecosystem: Environmental > Terrestrial > Soil > Wetlands | place: USA...
TGGTGCATCCCTACTTGCGGCGGCGGGAGGATCTGCGCGACCGCGGCATCCGGCCGGATTATCCCTCGCCCGAGCTCGAGCAGGTCTTGAAGCGCACCCTGGGCGTGCCGCTGTTCCAGGAGCAGGCGATGCAGATCGCGATCGTGGCCGCGGGCTTTCCGCCGGCGAAGGCCGACAAGCTGCGCCGCGCCATGGCGACGTTCCGCCGCATGGGCACGATCCACCAGTTCCACCGGGACTTCGTCGAGGGCATGGTGGCGCGCGGCTATGCGAGCGACTTCGCGGAGCGCTGCTTCCTGCAGATCAAGGGCTTCGGCGAATATGGATTCCCGGAAAGCCACGCCGCGAGCTTTGCGCTCCTGGTCTACGTCTCGGCGTGGATGAAGTGCCACCATCCGGCGGTCTTCGCGGCGGCGCTTCTCAACAGCCAGCCGATGGGGTTCTACGCGCCGGCGCAGATCGTGCGCGATGCGCGCGAGCACGGCGTGGAGGTGCGGCCCGTGGACGTGAGCCACAGCGACTGGGACTGCACATTGGAAAGAACCGCGGGTAGTGCTCCGGCGCTGCGCCTGGGCTTCCGGCAGGTCAAAGGCTTCCGCGAGGCCGATGCGAAAGTTCTGGCCGCACAGCGGGGCGGGGGCTACGCGAGCGTGCGCGAGGTGTGGCGGCGCGCGGGCCTTTCGCCGGCCGCACTCGAGACCCTGGCGAACGCGGATGCCTGGCGCTCGCTCGGCCTCGACCGCCGCGCCGCCCTGTGGGAGATCCGAGGGCTCGGTGAAGCCCCGCTGCCGCTGTTCGCGCACGCGGAGCAGCACCCCGCTGGCCGCGTGCCGGCCCTCGGACACAACCTGCCGCCGGCCGCCGTCGAAGCCGCGCGCGAGCCGCCGGTCGCGTTGCCCGCCATGCCGCTCGGCCTGCAGGTCGTCGAGGATTACCGGCACCTGCGCCTGACATTGAAGACCCATCCGCTTGCGCTGCTGCGCCCGCTCTTTGCCGGACGCGGGGTCGTACAGACCAAGGAGCTGGCGAACATGGCGGACGGGGCGCGGGTCACGGTCGCGGGGCTCGTGCTGATCCGCCAGCAGCCGGGCACGGCCAAGGGGGTCATTTTCGTGACCCTCGAGGACGAGACCGGCATCGCCAACGCCGTGCTGTGGCCGGACGTCTCGCAGGCGCACCGCCGGGCGCTGCTGGATTCGCGCCTGCTGCTGATCAAAGGCAAGCTGCAGTCCTACAGCAACGTCATCCACGTGGTGGCTGAGACGCTCGTCGACGGCACGCCCGAGCTGCGGCGCCTGGCGGATGAAGACGCGACAGTCCCGGCGGGGGCGGAGTTCGCCTCAGGGGCGCGCGGCGATGACCTCGACAAGACCTGGCGGCCGGACTCGCGCGACCCGCACGCGGTGTTCCCCGAGGGGCGGAGCTTTCATTAGGGTTGCTGGAATCTCAACTTCCGTGCCGATTCGACACAGACCCTCTGCATATGCCCAGGTTTATTCGGCGTCAGTGGACAAACGCGGAAATCGCCATAAGCCTGAGTGCCGAAATCCAACCTACTCGCGAGCGACTTCGGAGGCGGAAAACCATCGTCGATGCCGAGAATACGTTTCGTGCCGATCCTCCAGATGCGTGCCGTAGGTGCGCCATTCCATAGCGATAGTCGGCCGTACACGGAGAAGCAGGCGCCCACGACGTCAGGGTCAGACCTGCAGGCTTGGAATGCAGGCTCGACGACTTTTCCGTAGCGCGTCGGCCGAAACGCATTCGGGGCTTGGATTGCCAGCCCCCTTTTCAAATCGACCTGGTAGAGCGCGTCGTGATCGATGCAGTCCTGGCGCCGTCGCGGTCGCATGACCGAGGGGCGCACGCGAAGCACCGGCTCTCCGGTCCCCGTGAACCCCTGCGGTTCGACGGTGGCGTCGCAGTCCTTCCACTCGAGCAAGTCCCAGACATTCATCCACTGGATTTTTCCGGTCGAAAGCGGAACGATCGCGATACTCACATTTCGCCAAAGCTCGTTTGGATAGTCGCGACTTGTGTCTCTCGCGACGAGGAACTCTGACGCGTCAGGAGAAAAATCTATGATTGAAAAACTCTGACCGCCGTCCGTTGGTAAGCTGAAGGCCTTGTGGTTGTGCGCAGTCTCAACCTCAATTTCGACGTCACGCTCACAACCGCTCGACTCTCGGCGAGTCCGACCAGAGATAACCGCCTGCATATCGCCGGCGGCCACGGTCTCGCTACGAAATTTTCTCGTTCCAGGATGTTTGGGGCACGGCGGGGCACCTCCATGGGCGAGAGGCGCAGCCCATTTCGGCGCGGCGAGCGCACCATCGCCGAAGACGGCCATGGCCGTGAACACCGCGCAAAGTACAATGGCAATACGCAAAACAGTCCTCAATCTCGTGCCGACACGTCTATCACTGTAAACCCCTCTTTCTGGGCTGCGATTCCCAGACGCTCATCGAGCGTGACCAACTCCAGCGATCCCGGGCGTCCCTCTGCCGCCAGGAATGCTGCCGCGAGCTGCAGAGCATCGGCGGCCCGCAAGGGATGCACGCGAAGACATCGCGCCGCCACTTCTCGAACGGTATCGCTCGGATCGATCTCGTGCCAGCCGGCCGACAATTGTCCCAGCCGTCTGAGGGCGATTGTCATTGCATGCGGCGGAAGCGCGCCATCGCGTTCAAGTCGGGCCAAAGCCGAGACACATTCGACCTCGGACCCCCACCACACGAGCATCGTGGGATCCTTTGCCGCGAGATCCTGTAGACGCAGGGTCGACCCTTCGGCGACCAGCAGCGGGACGATCGCGGAAGCGTCCCAGAATTTCACCGGCCTTCCCGTCGCTCCTCAAGCAGGACGTCGACTGCCGACGCTCCGCCCTTAGGGCGCGGCGGCTGATCGGTGAACAGCGCCGAAACAACAGATTTGCGCCCAGGCCGCACGATGCCGTCGCGAACAAGACGCGCCAGTCTGCCCTCGGAGCCTGCGTCCTGGCCCGATATTACGGGCTCGAGCCGGGCAACAGGACGCCCTCGATCGACGATCAGAACCGACGAACCTCTCTTAAGCCCATCGATCAGCGCGCTCAGACTGTTCTTGGCTTCTGTGATGCTGGCTCTCTTCATAAGGCTATAATAGCTTTTTCATAAAATCTATTCAAGCGCCCCGATGGTACGGGTGCCCCAGTAGGATCGACTGCGCGCGGTAGATCTGCTCGGCCAGCATCGCGCGCACCAGGAGGTGCGGCCAAGTCATCGCCCCCAGCGACAGGACAAGCCGGGCGCGCTTGAGGACGGCCGGGTCGAGGCCGTCGGCACCGCCGATGACGAAGGCGAGATCGCCCACGCCTTCGTCGCGCCACCGCGCGAGCTGATTCGCAAACGCCTCGCTGCCCAGGGTCTTGCCGCGGCCGTCGAGAGCCACGAGGGTCGAGTCCTTGGGAATGCGGGCGAGCAGCAGCCCGGCTTCGGCTTTGCGCAACGGTTCGCCCGTGAGCTTGCGCCGCTCCTCGACCTCGGCCAGTTCCAGGGTGAGACCGGCGGGCCCGCCCTTCACGAGGCGGCGTGCATAGTCCTCGAACAGCGCCTGCTCGGGCGCCGCGCGCGCTTTGCCGACCGCGGCCACGACGATGCGCATGGCCGAGCCGGCCGCGAGGGCGTGTGAACGCTCCTTTGCGGAGCGCTCAGGCGCCTGCGGCGGCGCGCTCCGGTTCCGGCATCTCCATCGCCCACATCTTCTCGAGATTGTAGTGGGCGCGGGCTTCGGGCCGGAACAGGTGGACGACCACGTCGCCCGCGTCGATCAGCACCCAGTCGCCGTGATCCTTGCCCTCGACGGGGATCGGACCGATTTGCGGCTTGAGCTTGACGACGAGGTGATCGGCCATGGCGGCGAGCTGACGCTGCGAGCGCCCGGTGGCGATCACCATGTAGTCGGCGATGGAGGTCTTGTTGGTGAGATCGATGGTCACGATCTCTTCGGCCTTGTCGGCATCGAGCGAGGTCTCGATGAGCCTTACGACCGGATTCGGAAGCCGGGGCTCCGGGCGGCTGGCGGCCGGGGCGGCGGATTTCCGGGATGCCCTGCGCTGGGTGGGCCGCTTCGGCCCATTGCCCGCCAAGGCGGTGAACGTCGGCACTTTAGACTTGGGTATCTGGCGCTCCTTTGGCTTGGGTTACGGCACCTAACGCTGCTGAACACTCATCTCCGTGGCTTCTGCCACGCGCGATAGCCGGGCGAGCCGGGCATCGTCCACGCCGAGTGACCGTCGCCCCGGCGGATCGAAGTGCCGGAGGCGGGGTGCAGCCGGGAGTGGAAGAACACCCACACGGGCGGGGTTTGAGAGGCCAGCCGTCCCGCGTGCTGCAGGTGTCGGCGGGATTTCTTAAACCGAATCGCCGCTTTGCCGGCTAAGGCCTTCAAATCATAGGCAGGACGCGCAAAGACGGCAATGGGCATCAGATGAAATATCGATGACCAAGCCTCCCAGCGCGGTATCTGGCGAAGATTGTCGGCGCCCATCAACCATACGAATTTGGTGCGGGGAAAGCGGCGCCGCAAGGCGCGCAGGGTGTCGGCGGTGTAACGCGTGCCGAGCTCGTCCTCGACGGCGGTCGCGCGCATGCGCGGATGGTTGCTGTGGCGGGTGGCGCTGGCCAGGCGCGAGCGCAAGGGCGCCATGTCGGCGGCGGGCTTGAGCGGGTTCTGCGGCGACACGAGCCACCACACCTCGTCCAGGCCCAGGAATTTGAGAGCCATCTCGGAGATGTGGCGATGCCCGGCATGCGCGGGGTTGAACGAGCCGCCCAAGAGCCCGACGGTGCGCTTGGGCGCGCGGCCAAAGGCGCGCGCCGGCGGCGGGTGGTGGCCGACACGACGGATTTTCATGGTGTGTCATGCCCGGACTTGTTCCGGGCCTCCACGCCGCGGCGATCGAGCGGACGCTGTCGCTTCGCGCGCCGACGTGGATCGCCGGGACAAGCCCGGCGATGACGATTGGTCGTGTACATAAGGCGCGTTGTTCCCCCTCGACCCCGCCCCTCCCGGTTGGGAGGCGTTCTTTTAAGGCCGGACCTGGCCCGTCCCCCGGATCCGGTAATTATAGCTGGTGAGCTGTTCGGCGCCGACTGGTCCGCGCGGCGGCAGCCGCCCGGTCGAGATGCCGATCTCGGCGCCGAATCCGAACTCCCCGCCATCGGCGAACTGGGTCGAGGCGTTGTGCAGCACGATGGCGCTGTCGACGCGCGCGAGGAACGCGTCCGCGGCCGTCTTGTCGGCGGTGACGATGGCATCCGTATGGTGCGATCCGTAGTGGTTGATGTGCGCGACCGCCTGGTCGAGCCCGTCGACGGTCTTCACCGCGAGGATCGCATCGAGATACTCGGTCGACCAGTCGGCCTCCATCGCCGCCTTCACGCGCGGATCCAGCTTCTGCACGACGGCATCGCCACGGATCTCGCAGCCGGCCTTGAACAGGTCATGCAGGATCGGGGGCAGGTGGCTGACCGCCGCCGCGCGGTCGACGAGCAACGTCTCGGTCGCCCCGCAGACGCCCGGCCGGCGCATCTTCGCGTTCAGCACCACCTGGCGCGCCATCTCGACATCCGCCGCCGCATGCACGTAGGTCGCACAGAGGCCTTCCAAATGGGCGATCACCGGCATGCGCGATTCCTTCATCACGCGCTCGATCAGCGACTTTCCACCGCGCGGCACGATGATGTCGATGTACTCGGGCATGGTCAGCATGTGCCCGACCGCCGCGCGGTCGCGCACCGGCACGATCTGGATCGCGGCCTCGGGCAGGTTGGCCTGGCGCAGGCCCACCTGCAGGGCGGCCACGAGCGCCAGCGATGACAAAAGGCTCTCGGAGCCCGCGCGCAGGATGGCCGCGTTGCCGGACTTGAGTGCGAGGCCGCCCGCATCGGCGGTGACGTTGGGCCGCGCCTCGTAGATGATGCCGATGACGCCGAGCGGGGTGCGCACGCGCTGGATGACGAGGCCGTTGGGCCGCGTCCACTCCTCGGTGACGGCACCCACCGGATCGGGCAGATCGGCAACTTCTTCGAGGCCGCGCGCGATGCCGGCGATGCGCTTGTCATCCAGCATCACGCGGTCGAGGAACGCTGAAGTCGCACCGCCCTCGCGGGCCAGCGCCATGTCGGCCGCGTTCGCCTCCAGGATCCGGGTGGCGCGGCGGCGGATCTCCGCCGCACCGCTCCTGAGCGCCCGGCTCTTGGCGCTGGCGCTGGCCGTCGCGAGGGCGCGCGCCGCTTCGCGCGCGGCCTTGCCCATCGCCTGAAGGGTCGCGGCCAGATCGGTCTCGGGGGCGGGCGCGCTCATGTGATCTTCGAATCAGGATCGGCGATCACGACTGGGTCACGAGGTCGTCGCGGTGGATCATCTCGTCGCGGCCACGGTAGCCGAGGATCGTCTCGATTTCACGGCTTTTGTGCCCCCGGATGCGGGCCGCGTCGGCCGACGAGTAGGCGACGAGGCCGCGTGCGATCTCCTCGCCCGAGGGACCGCGCACGATCACCGGATCGCCGCGCTCGAACTCGCCCTCGACCGCGAGCACGCCCGCGGGCAGGAGGCTCTTGCCCGCCGCCAGTGCCGTGACCGCACCCGCATCGACGCGCAACGTGCCGACGGGCTGCAGCGAGCCGGCGATCCAGCGCTTGCGCGCGGTGCGGGGGCTCGCTTGCGGCAGGAACCACGTGCAGGCGGCGCCGTCTTCGAGGGCGGCCAGCGGATGGTCGCGTTTGCCGAGCGCGATCGCCATGCGGCAACCGCCGGCGAGCGCGATCTTGGCAGCTGTGATCTTGGTGACCATGCCGCCCGAGCTGTAGCCTTCGGGAGCCGCCCCCGCCATCGCCTCGATCTCGGGGGTGACGTCGCTCACCGTGTCGATGTGCGAAGCGGATTTGTCGAGCCGGGGATCGGCGGTGTAGAGGCCGTCGATGTCAGAGAGCAGCACCAGCGTGTCGGCACTCACCATTTGCGCCACGCGCGCGGCCAGCCGGTCGTTGTCGCCGAAGCGGATCTCGTCCGTGGCCACGCTGTCGTTTTCGTTGATCACCGGCACCGCGCCCAGCTTCAGCAGTTGCTGGATCGTCGAGCGCGCGTTGAGATGCCGGCGGCGCTGCTCGGTGTCGTCGGGGGTCAGCAGGATCTGCGCCACCGTGATCTCGTGGCGGGCGAGCGCCGCCTGCCAGGCATGCGCGAGCCGGATCTGCCCGGTCGCCGCCGCCGCCTGCTTCTCCTCGAGCTTGAGCGCCCTGGCGGTGAGGCCCAGATGCCGGCGGCCGCAGGCGATGGCGCCCGAGGACACCATCAGCATCTCGCAGCCGCGCTTCTTCAGACGCGCGATGTCATCGGCGAGCGCGTCGAGCCAGGCGCGCCGGATGTCGCCCTTGTCCTCATCGACCAGCAACGCCGAGCCGACCTTCACGACCATGCGCTTGGCCGTGTCGAGCGCGGGGGCGGCGGGTTTGCGCAAGGGGGCGGTCATGCGAGCGCGTCGGCTTCTTTGGCCGCTTTCTTCGCGTCGGCGGTGCGGCGCTTCTTCACGAGCTTGAAGAGGGCGCGGAGCACCTCGGGCACGCCGGTTCCGGCGACGCCGGAGAGCGGCAGGACCACGGCACCCGGCGACAGCTTCTTGGCGGCGCGCGCCAGCGCCGCCGACTTCTTTTTGATGGCTGCCGCGTCCAGCGCGTCGATCTTGTTGAGGCCGATGATCTCCGGCTTCCCGTCGAGGCCGTTTCCGTACGCCTCGAGCTCGCCCCGGATCGCGCGATACGCCGCGACCACGTCCTCTTCCGTGCCGTCGACCAGATGCAGGATGGCGCCGCAGCGCTCGACATGGCCGAGGAAACGGTGCCCGAGGCCGCGTCCTTCGGAGGCGCCCTCGATGAGGCCGGGCAGGTCGGCGATCACGAACTCGGACTCATCGCTGCGCACCACGCCCAGCTGCGGCTTCAAGGTGGTGAACGGATAATCGGCGATCTTGGGGCGTGCCTTCGACGTCGCGGCGAGAAAGGTCGACTTGCCGGCGTTGGGCAGGCCGACCAGGCCCACGTCGGCGATGAGCTTGAGGCGCAGCCACAGCCAGCGCTCCTCGCCGGGCCAGCCGGGATCGGCGCGCTTGGGCGCCTGGTTGGTCGAGGACTTGTAGTGCGTGTTGCCGAAACCGCCGTCGCCGCCCTTGGCGAGCAGCACGGTCTGGCCGGGCTCGGTCAGGTCGGCGACCGGAGTCTCGTTGTCCTCCTCGAAGATCTGCGTGCCGACCGGCAGCTCGAGGACGATCGTGTTGCCCTTGGCACCCGAGCGGTTCTGGCCCATGCCGTGGCCGCCGCGCTGCGCCTTGAAGTGCTGCTGGTAGCGGTAGTCGATGAGGGTGTTGAGGTTGGCCTTGGCGATCGCGATCACGTCGCCGCCGCGCCCGCCGTCGCCGCCGTCCGGGCCGCCGAACTCGATGAACTTCTCGCGCCGGAAGCCGACGCAGCCGGCCCCGCCGTCGCCGGATTTGACGAAGATCTTGGCCTGGTCGAGGAACTTCATGGCGGTATCGGCTCAAATGAAAAAGGGGAACGGCCTGGGCCGCTCCCCTTCTTCGGATTGTTCGGTTCGGGAACGGCTATTCGGCTGCGGCGGCTGCCGGCACCGGCTCGATCGACACCAGGGTGCGGCCGCCCGAGCGCTGCTGGAACTTCACGACACCGTCGGTGGTCGCGAACAGGGTGTGGTCGCGGCCCATGCCGACATTGGCGCCGGCGTGATAGGTGGTCCCGCGCTGGCGGACCAGGATGTTGCCGGACAGCACGATCTCGCCGCCATAGTGCTTCACGCCGAGGCGGCGGCCTTTGCTGTCGCGCCCGTTGCGCGAGGAGCCGCCTGCTTTCTTGTGCGCCATGGTCGCTTACTCCTTCTTCGCGGCGGCCTTCTTCGGCGCCGCGGATTTGGCCTTCGCCGCCGGTTTCACCGCGGCCGCCGTGAGGTCGGGCTTCTGGCCGTCGGTGTAGATGCCGCCGATGCGCAACACCGTGCCGAGCTGCCGATGCCCCGTCTTGCGACGGGAATTATGGCGGCGGCGCTTCTTGAAGATGATGACCTTCTCGCCCTTCACCTGCTCGAGCACGGTCGCGGTGACGACGGCACCCGAGACCAGCGGCGCGCCGACGGTGTGCTTGGCGGCATCGCCGACCATCAGCACCTCGCTGAACTGCACGACCGAGCCGGCATCGGCCGGCAGCTTCTCGACGGTGATCACGTCGTTCGCGGCGACCTTGTATTGCTTGCCGCCGGTGCGGATGACTGCGTACATGATCTTCACCAGTTCATGCCCGGGCTGGCGCCGCTCCGAAAGCGCGCTATACGCCGAGGCTCTCTATAACGAAACACGCCGCGGAAGCACCCCCCGCGGCGACGAGCGCGCAATATAGCCGCAACTCCCTGAGTGTCAACCGATTTTCCGCCCTAATCGGCCGCCTGGGCTGCGCCTAACCCGTTGTGTGTGAACGACAATTCGGAGGTCACCGGGTGCATTCCCTCGAGACCGAGCACCGAGAGCGTGCCGGCCGCGGCATTCGCCCGCACCGCGAGGCGCGTGTCGGGGTTGAGCACGGGCGGGACCAGCCAGTCGAAGCCGTCGACCGGCCGGCCGCTGACCCCGGCCAGGCAGCGGATCCGGTGGTCGCTGGCATAGCCGCGCGAGCTCCACACGCAGCCGGCGAAGGCGTCCGGGCCGCGCCAGCCGTTGCCGGCGACCCCGCCGTCCTCATGGATCACCGCCTCATCCTCGATGCGCTCGATGACGCAGGCCTCGTCCGGCTCCGATCCTGCGAGCAGGAACAGGACCGGCAACGCCAGCGGCGTCTCGGCGAGCGCGCGCCGCGCCTCGTCATAGGTGCGGCAGGTCTCGAACACATGCCGCAACAGATGCGCGGGGGCCAGGGCCGTGCGGCGCCAGATGCTGGCCCGGTTCTTCGCCCAGTCGCCGACGAACGTAAGGCCGTGCCGGCGCATCGGCGCCTGATGGATGGCGGCCGAGAATCGTCCCGGCGCCATGGCGGTGAGCACGCCCACGGCCCCCGGCCACGTGACGTTGTAGTAGACGCCGGCGTCGGACCCGGCGCGGGCCACGACGACGTGCCGGCCGAGGCCCGGCAGGCGCCAGTCGAGCACGCGCAGCATGCGCGTCCCGCCTGCGGGGTCCGGCTCGACGAGGCCGGTGCAGCCCCACTCGAAACTCAAATTGAGCATGATGACGCCCGGCACGCGCAGGTGTGCCGCGACGGCCTCGATTTCGCCGCAATAGGGTGATGCATTGCGCCTGAGCCAGGCGCGGCTCACGGCATCGCCGCAGCGCAACGCGAGACGGCTATAGCGCCGGCGCGCGATATCCACGAGCGCATCGGCGCGCGGCCGGGCGGCCGCCAGCAAGGCAAGCCCGCCGCCGCGGCCGATGTCGATCACGGGAATATCTGAGGTCGGGGTGTGGTCCATAGATTCGTAATGTTGTGCGCGAGGACATTTCGCGCAAGCGGGCGGAATACCCGCGCGCATCGCGGTGTAAACGGAATGAGTCACACGAGCCTGGGCAGCGAGGCGCAGCACGGTTTCGTGAACAAGATTTAATGTTCGGAAATCGCAGGCGGGCGGCGTTGCCGGCGTGTGTACGACGAACAGTGAAGTGGCGTGTCCTTGACCCCCTGACCCCAACGGACACGCTCCTTAGCGGCCGATTGGCGTGTCTTACCGACCCGCCGATCGGCCGTTTTTTTGCTCCGGCCTTCGTGACGAGAGGCTCTGCCGACCTCACGGGTTTGTGTTAGGACTACACGAGTGGGCCCGGTCCGTTCGCGGCCACAGGGCGAAGAGAGATGAGAAGGGGGTGTCATGAGGCGTCAGATTTTCGCGGCGGTGGCTCTGGCGGGCCTCGCGCTCGCCGGCTGCGGCGGCGGCCAGCCGATGGCGACGGAACCGGCGCACAAGGTCGTCGACACCTCGATCGGCAAGGTGCTGGCGACCAACCGCGGCATGACTCTCTACACCTTCGCGAAGGACACCACACCCGGGCTGTCGAACTGCAACGACCGCTGTGCGGCGAACTGGCCGCCGCTCATCGCCCTCGACGACGCCAAGCCGGTCGGCAAGTGGACGGTGCTGCGCCGCGCCGACGGCATGATGCAATGGGCCTATGACGGCAAGCCGCTCTACGGCTGGCACGAGGACAAGCAGCAGGGCGACACCGGCGGAGACGGCCAGCTCGACGGCGCGTGGAAGGCGGCGCGGCCGTAGCAAAGCCCGGCCGAATCCGGCCCGGCTTCCGGTTGCGATCCCCCACCCCTTAGGCTAGGGTCCGCGCCGTTCCTATCAGGACAGGTGGCCGAGTGGCTGAAGGCGCCGGTCTCGAAAACCGGTATACCGGCAACGGTATCGTGGGTTCGAATCCCACCCTGTCCGCCACGCCACGCCGCTTCTCGTGACATCAGGCGCGCCCCAATCCCTGCCCCGCGTGCTCGTCCTCATGGGCGTCTCGGGCTCCGGCAAGACGACGGTGGGGGCGATGCTGGCCGGCCGCCTGCGCTGGCGCTTCGCCGACGCCGACGATTTCCACAGTGCGGAGAACGTCGCGAAGATGAAGGCTGGCGTTCCCCTGACGGACGCGGACCGCCAGCCGTGGCTGGACGCGATCGCCGCGCAGATCGACCAGTGGCGCCGGGACGGTGTGCACGGCGTCGTCACCTGCTCGGCCCTCAAGCGCAGCTATCGGGATGTGATCGTCGGGACCCGGCCGGACGTGCGCCTCGTCCATCTCAAGGGGGAGCGGCCGCTGATCGCCGACCGGCTCGCCGCGCGGCACGCGCATTTCATGCCGGCAAGCCTGCTCGCGAGCCAGTTCGCCACGCTCGAAGAGCCGGCCGCCGACGAGCGCGCGATCAGCATCTGGGTCGGCAAGCCGCCCGAGGCGCTGGTCGAGGAGATCGTGAAAACCCTGGGTGCGGCCTAGCGCTTCGGCGGTTCGAGGTGGCCGCCGAAGGCGTGGCGCATCGCCGAGAGGAGCTTGTCGGCGAGGCTGTCTGTCTCGCGCGAGCGGAAGCGGGCGTAGAGGGCTGCCGACAGGACGGGCGCAGGTGCGGCTTCTTCGATCGCGGTCATGATCGTCCACCGCCCTTCGCCGGTGTCCTCGACGTGGCCCGAGTAGGCCTCGAGCTTCGGATCCCTGGCGAGCGCTGCCGCAGTCAGGTCGAGCAGCCACGAGCCGACGACGCTGCCGCGCCGCCACAGCTCGGCCACGTCGGCGAGATCGAAGTCGTAGCGCCGCTCCTCGGGCACGTCAGTGCCGCCCGCCTTGCGCAGGATGTCGAAGCCCTCCGCATAGGCCTGCATCAGCCCGTACTCGATGCCGTTGTGGACCATTTTGACGAACCGGCCCGCACCGCTCGGGCCGCAATGCATGTAGCCGCGCACGACGCGCGGATCGCGCGCCTCGCGGCCCGGCGGCTGCGCGATGCTGCCTTGCCCGGGTGCCAGTGCGGCGAAAATCGGATCCAGATGGTCGACCGCGTCCCGATCGCCGCCGATCATCAGGCAGTAGCCGCGCTCGAGCCCCCACACCCCGCCGCTGGTGCCGCAATCGAGATAGCGGATGCCCTTCGCCTTCAGGGTGTGGGCGCGGCGCACATCGTCCTTGTAGTAGGAATTGCCGCCGTCGACGATGATGTCGCCCGGCTGCAGCAGCTCGCCGAGCCGCATCACGGCCGCTTCGGTCGCCTCGCCGGCCGGCAGCATCACCCACACCACGCGCGGTGCGCCGAGGCGGCGCACCAGGTCCGCAAGATCGCTGCCGCCGGAGACCCCGCTGCCCTGAAGTGCCGCGACCGCCGCGGGGTTCTGGTCGAACACCACGCAGCCATGGCCGTGGCGCACGAGCCGGCGGACGATGTTGCCGCCCATGCGGCCGAGGCCGAGAACGCCGATCTGCATGTCGTCCTTCCCTGGTTCGCCGTGTGACGATCAGGAAAGCACGGGGGCGCGACGCCGGCAAACGCCGGAGGAGCCGTCAGGCGGCGGCGACGACGTCGAAGGCGACGCAGATCCGGTCCTGGCCGCTCGCGAACGGAATCGTGCGGTGCCAATAGAACGACGGGAACAGCACGAGCAGCCCGTCCTGGGGCTTGAGCGACCGCGTGAGATGGGTGTCGGGCAGGAGCTCGGGAAAATCGGTGAGGCCCTCGCCGAAGCGGATGTGCCCGGCTTCGCCCACACCCTGTGCGATGTCAGCGGGCACTTGCGCGTAGTAGATGCCGCTGACCAGGCCGGCCGGATGATAGTGCGCGGTCTGGAAGCCGCCCGACCGCAGCACGACCGCCCAGCCGTTGATCCCCCAGTGCTGCGAGTGCGGCCGGAACGCGTGCGGCACCGCGGCCACGACCAAGGCCATGTACTCGCCGACGGCGGCGGCGATGGCGCCGCGCAGCGCTGCCATCGGCGGATCGTTATCGCGGAACAGCTCGAGCGTCTGGCTGCCGATCTGGGTGGCGCGGCCCGGCGGGTCGCGCTGCAAGGTCGGATGGGCGCGGATATAGGCCACGAGGTCGGCGTTGAAGGACGCAAGGTCGGGCCAGCCGTCCATGCCGTCGAAGCGGCGGACGCGCAGCAGCCGCTCGTAATCGAGAAGGGCCGCTGCCTCGTCACGCCGGCCCAGCTTCTGCAGCACGATCGGCAGCAGGGCGAGCGCGTCGACCTGTCCGGGGGCCAGAGCCAGCGCATGCCGCAGCGCGGCCTCCGCACCCGCAAGATCGCCCGTCGCCTGCAGCTTCTGGCCGAGGATCACGTGAAAGCGCGCGGTGGAGGGGGCGAGGCTCACCGTCCGGCGCAGTGCGGCCAGGGCTTCGTCGCACTCGCCCGCGTCGAACAGCGCGTTGCCGAGATTGGCGTAGGCCGGCGCCAGCTGGGGGTCGGCCGCGACCGCGCGCCGGAAGCAGTCGATCGCCTCGGCCCGCTGGCTCTCCTTCAGCAGCAGCCCGAGATTGACCCACGCGGCCGCAGCGCGCGGATCGATGGCGAGGGCCGCGCGATAACTGTCGATCGCCTCGGCGCTGCGCCGTTGCCGGTCGAGGACGACGCCGAGATTGTAGTGCGCGTCGTAGGAGCGCGGATCGATGGCGACGGCCCGGCGCAAGAGCGCCACCGCCTCGTCGTAGGCGTCGGTTGCGTGGAGCGCGATGCCGAGTGCGGTCAGCGCCGCCGCATTGTCAGGCTTGAGCTGGAGGCTGCGGCGATAGCCGGCGATCGCCTCGGCCAGGCGGCCGGCACGATGGTGGTCGGCGGCGGCGGCAAAGATCCGCTGCGGGTCTTCGAAGGGAAAGCCGGTCATCGGCGGGCGGGGTCGCGGCTCAGCATCGCGATATGTACTTTAGTACATATTCACGGAATTGTCACATAATTCAGCACCTTACCTGGCTGCGCCGCCACAAATCGCGCGCCGCGAGAGCGGCCCCGCCGACGATCAGCACGCAGGCCAGCGCGACGCGCCCGCTTAACCCCGCGCGGCCGAAGGCGATCAGCAGCAGGGTGGAGAGCAGCGGCGTGGCGTAGGAGAGGGCGCCCAGGGCTTTGATGTCGCCGCGCTTCATGCCGACGTCCCAGAGAAAGAAGGCGCTGCCGACCGGGCCGAGCCCGAGCCCGAGCACGGCAAGCCACTCGGACCCGTGCGGCCAATACGTGCGCTCGAAGATGAGATGGGCGAGCAGGGCCAGGACGGCGGTCGCACCGCAGAAGGCGCCGACCGCATCGGTCGGGACCTCGCCGAAGCGCCGCGACAGGACCGAGTAGGCGGCCCAGATCACCGCGGCCGCCGCCGCGGCGGCATAGCCGGCGGCGAACTGCGGCTTCACCTGTGCCGCATCGACGCCGATGAGGACCGCGCAGCCGGCAAGGCCGGCCGCGGCCCCCGCGAGATGCCACGGCGTGAGCCGCTCGCCGGGCAACAGCCCCGCAAAGAGAACGATCAACAGCGGCCAGAGGTAGTTGATCAAATTCGCCTCGACCGGCGGGGCGAGCGACAGGGCCGCGAAGTAGCAGGCGTGATAGCCGAACAGCCCGCCGATGCCGAGCGCCCACACGCGCGCATCGAGCGCCAGATGGCGCGTCACGTTTTCGCCGCGCGCGATCCAGCTTGACAGGGCCAGGAGGAAGGCGAGCGCAAACGCCATCGCCACCATCTGGAACGGCGGCACGGGGCCGGCGGCGGTCGCCAGCACGGCCAGCGACGACCACAGCAGGACCGCACCCGCGCCGATCGCGGTGGCGCGGCGGATGGACGTTCGATCGTGCATATATGGGAGTTAGAACACGCCCAGGTGCTGGCGCAAGTCGAGGCCGCGGCGCTCGATGTCATCGGGGGTCGAGGTGACCGCGACCTGGCCTGAGTTGAGGATCACGATGTCGTCGGCGATCGCGAACACGAGCTTGGGGCTCTGCTCGACCAGCACGATCGAGAGGCCGCTGGCCTTGAGGGTTTTGATGGTCTCCATCACCTCGGCCACGATCTGCGGTGCCAGTCCTTCGGACGGCTCGTCCATCAGGAGGAGGCGCGGATGGCCGACGAGGGCGCGTGCGATCGCCAGCATCTGCTGCTCGCCGCCCGAGAGATAAGCCGCCATCTGGTCGCGCCGCTCCCGAAGGCGCGGGAAGGTGCGGAAGACCTCGTCGATCGACCAGCGCGCCGGTCCCCCGTTGGCGGGAGGGCGGGCCGCCACGGTCAGGTTCTCTTCGACCGTGAGGCTCCGGAAGATGCGGCGGCCTTGCGGCACGAGGGCCACGCCGCGCGCCGAGATGCGCTCGGGGGCCAGGCCCGCGATCGGCTCGCCGAACACCGCGACCTCGCCGCGCCGGGGGGCGAGCAGGCCCACGACCACGTTCATGCAGGTCGATTTGCCGGCCCCGTTGCGGCCCAGGAGGCCCAGCATGCGGCCCTCGCCGAGGTCGAATGAAACCCGGTGCAGCACGTGGCTGTCGCCGTAGAACGCATCGACCCCGTCGAGCCTGAGGGCCGTGCGGGACGGGGGCGCCTTAGTGGCCAAGGTAGACCTCGCGCGTGCGCGGGTCGTCGACCACGTCCTTGCGCGTGCCCTCGACGATCACCTCGCCGAAATGCAGCAAGGTGATGCGCTCGGCGAACTCGAGCGCCACGTCCATGTTGTGCTCGATCATGACGATGGTGACCTCGCGCGGGATGGCGAGGATGGTGCGGTGCACGTCCTGGCGCTCGTCGATCGACAGGCCGGCGAAGGGCTCGTCGAGCAGCAGCACCTTGGGGTTCTGCGCCAGCGCCATCGCGATCTCGACCCGCCGCCGCTCGCCATAGGACGTCTCGGACACGCGCCGGTGGGCGATGTGGTCGAGGCCGACCCGCGCCAGGGCCGCGCGGGCGCGCTCGATCACCACGTGCTCGCGGTCGAGCGGCGTGAGCGGGTTCCAGCGCAGTTGGGAGAGCCCGACCAGCGCCAGGGTCACGTTGCGCAGGATGGTATCGCGCGCGAAGAGCGTGATGATCTGATAGGTGCGCGCCATGCCGAGATGGGCGCGCCGGCGGCTGGGCGTCTTGGTGATGTCGTGGCCGAACAGGTGGATCGACCCGCTGTTGGGGCTCATCTCGCCGGTGATGAGGTTGAACAAGGTCGTCTTGCCGGCGCCGTTCGGGCCGATGATCAGCCGCCGCTCGCCGGGAGCCACGGCAAAGTTGATGTTGCTCGCCACGCGCAGGCCGCCGAAGGCCTTGCACAGATCCTTCACCTCGAGAGCGGGCGCCGTCGTCATGGCTCCTCGAGCCGCGGCTGGGCTGCGTCCGGGCGCGAGCCGCGCATGGCCTGCAGCGCCCGCCGCGTCAGCCGCACGGTGCCCGGCACCAGGCCATCCGGCATCAGGATCACGATCGCGACGAAGATGGCGCCGAGCACGAAGTTCCAGCGCTCGATATAGGCGCTGGCGACGTTCTTCATGACGACCAGCAGTCCGGCGCCGACGATCGGCCCGAGAAGGGTGCCCGCGCCGCCCGAGATCACCATCAACAGCACCTCGGCCGAGGCGGTGAGGGTGATCGCCTGCGGGCTGATGAACTCGTTGTAGTAGAGGAAGAGGAGCCCCGCGATGCCGCTCAAGAGGCCGGAGAACAGGCAGGCATAGAAGCGGATCAGCCACACGTGATAGCCGAGCGCTTCCATGCGCCGCGGCTGGTCGCGGGTGCCGGCCAGGCTGGCGCCGAACGGCGAGCGGACGAAGATCGCCACGGCCACGAGGGTGAGCAGGAACACGATCAAGGTCGTGACGTAGAACGGGGTTGCGTCGTCGAGGCCGATGCCGAACGGGGCCGGCCGGCTGGCGACGTTCACGCCGTTGTCGCCGTTGGTGACGCTGAGCCAGCGATACGCGAGGCCCCACAGCACCTGGCCGACGGCCAGGGTGATCATCACGAAGCCGATGCCGGTCGCGCGCAAGGACAGGCCCGCGAACACCGCAGTGCCCGCGAGCGTGATGGCCAACGCCCCCAGGATCGCCGCAAGATGGCCGGCACCGTGATCGAGCAGGATCGCGGCTGCGTAGGCCGAGAGGCCGAACAGCCCCGCGTGGCCGAGCGACACCAGGCCGCCATAGCCCGCGAGGATATTCACGCCGAGGGCGAAGATCGCGTAGAGCAGGATCTGGCTCGAGATGTTGATGTAGTAGGAGTTGCCCACCCACCACGGCAGGGTCGCGAGGCACAGAATGCCGAGGCCGATGGCGATCTTATGCACGCTCATGGGGCGTGCCTGCCGAACAGCCCTTGCGGCCGTAGCGCCAGGATGATGACCATCGGCAGGAACAGCACGAAATAGGCGAGCTCGGGGAACATCGCCTGGCCGAAATTATAGAGGGCGCCGACCACGAGACTGCCGACCAGCGAGCCGAGCAGGCTGCCGGTCCCGCCCAGGATGACCACGACGAGGGCCAGCGGCAGCATGTCGGAATCGATCCCGGGATAGACGGTGAGGATCGGGCTGCCGATCATGCCAGCGAAGCCGGCAAGCCCGGCGCCGAGGCAGAACACGATGGTGAAGAGCTTCGACACATGGATGCCGACGACGCGCGCCATGTCGCGGTCATCCACCCCGGCGCGGATCATGGCGCCCAGGCGCGTGCGGTCGAGGAGCATCCACAAGGCGATGGCGATGACGGCCGCGATCGCGATGATGACGAGCCGGTAGAGCGGGAACGCCACGCCGAAGATGTGGGCGAAGCCCGTGAACAGAGACGGCGTCGCCACCGAGATGGGATCGCCGGTCCACACGACGAGGCACAGATCGGCGACCATGAGGGAGATGCCGAGGGTGACGAGCACCTGGGCCAGCTCGTTGCCGGCCAGGCGGCGCAAGAGGAAGCGCTCGATGAGGCCGCCGAACGCGGCGATCAGGAGGGCTGCCGCCAGGGCCGCGACCCAGAAATTGAGGCCGGCCCAGATGAACAGGCTCGCGCCGAAATAGCCGCCCAGCATGAACAGCGAGCCGTGGGTGAGGTTCGGGATCCGCATCAGCCCGAAGATGAGCGAAAAGCCCGTCGACAGCAGAAACAGCAGCCCGCCCAGCGTGACGCTGTTGACCGTCAGCACGATCCACAGGCTCATCGGTGCAACTCGGCCGTGATGTCGGAAGAGGACCGCTCCCCTGTTCCGGTCGCGGACCAGGGGAGCGGCGCGAGCACGTCAGGTCTTGAGCGGTGGGTAGTCGCGCGAATAGACCGGCTGCGACAGGAACTTCTTTTCGTCGAAGGTCCAGAACTGGCTCACGTTCCTGTAGGTCTTCACCGTGGGGTTGACGAGCTTGCCGTCCTTCTTCTCGCATTTGCGGATGAAGATGTCGCCGATGATGTTGCCGAAATGGTCGAACTTGACCGGCCCGCGCGGCGTGTCGGTGAGCGAGACGGCGCGCAGGGCCTTGATCAGCTCTTCCTTGTTGTCGGTCTTGCCGCCGAGCTTCTTGACCGCCTCTTCGATCACCATGCCGTTGAGCCACATGATCGCGGCGTACTGGCCGGCGGCGACGTTGTAGTACTTCTTCATCGCGGCCAGGAAATCCTCGTTCGACTTCGTCTTCAGGTCGGCCGTGTAGGGGCTCGAGCTGACGAGGCCGATCGCCTCGTCGCCGAAATGCGGCAGGAGCGCGTCGTCGCCTGACGTCTCGCCGCCGAGGACCGGCAGCTTCAGGCCGGCGTCGTGATATTGCTTCATGAACTTCACGGGATTTGCCGCGGCAAAGCCCTGCACGACCGCTTCGATTGCGCCGCTCTTCGCCATCTCGTCGATCTGCGCCAGGTACGGCGTGTAGTCGGCCGTCACGAGGGGCGAATACATCTTTTTGACGACGCGCCCGCCTTCGCCTTCGAACACCTGCTGGAAACCGCCCAGTTGTTCGTACCCGAACGCGAAATCATCCGCGATCGCCACCACCTTCTTGAGCTTCATTTCCTTGGCGGCATAGTCGGCAAGCGGATGCATTGCCTGCGAGGAGGTGGCAGAGGCGCGCAGGAGGAACGGATTGGGTTTGCGCTGGGTCACGTCCTCGGCGGCCGCGAGGCTGAGCATCGGCGTCTTGTGTGCCGCCACGTAATCGGTAATGGCGAGGAGTTCGAATGCGGCCAACGGGCCGTTGATCACGTCAACCTGGTCGCGCTCGATCAATTCCTGCGCCTTGGTCTTGGCCGTGGCGGGATTGCTCGCCGAATCGGCGACGATGAAATCGACCTTGCGGCCGGCGATCGTGTAGTTCTTGGCCTTCAGGAACGAGGTCAGCCCCTGCTCCATCTGGATCCCGCCTTCGGCGAGACCGCCGGTCTTGTCGCAGATGAGGCCGAGCTTCAGGGATGCGCCCTGCGCGCGGACGTAAGGTGCCTTCAACGTCGCGGCGACGCCCGCGCCCGCCAGTCCCTTGAGCACGGTTCTACGGCGTAGTTTCATCGTTATGCCTCCCAGTTGCGCCGGCCCGTTAGTCCGGCCGTTTATCGCCTGACCACTCTAGCAAGGGGCAGTGGGACGTGCAGCCCTAAAAGCCGCGCCCGCCGAGAGGCGAAGCCGTCTTTAGTAGCGCCTAAAGTTACGGCAATTCAGCGGCGCCAGCGCTCGCGGAGCGGCCCGGCTTCGCCGAACACCGGGTCCTGGGCGGGCATCGGGACCTTGGGCACGGTCTCGAGCGCGTGCTCGTGCTCCCAGCCGGCGCCGGTGCAGATCTCGGGCTCGCCGTCGCCGTCGGGGTAGGCGCCGATGACCAGGAGGTCGGGGCTGGCGCCCATGTTGCGGTGGCCGACCCCGGCCGGGATCACCACCACGTCGCCCGCGCGGACCTCGACCACGAGGCCGTCCGGACCGCCGAAGCGCACCCGCGCCGTGCCGCGCACGATGCCCAGTACCTCGTGCGTCGTTGCGTGGAAGTGGTCGTAATCGTAGATGCCGTTGCGCCACGCGCCGGTCCAGCGGTGGCGGGCGAACAGGGTCTCGCAGGCGCCGGTCGGGTCCTTCGCGTCCGGGTCGAGGACGCCGCGATAGACCAGCAACGGCAGGTCGCGGTTGTTCGGGAACCTGCCGTCGTCGCGGAAGAGATACTGGTCGATGGGGGCCGAGGCCATGACCCGATCTTAATCCGGAACAGCCGGCTTTGGTTCCGCGGTGCTACTCGGCAGGTTCCGCCGCGGACTCTCTCTCGGGGGCCCGTTCGGCAGGCTCCTCGGACTGGATGGCCGCGACCAGCGACGCCGCCTCGACGGTGCGGCGGAGGGCGCGCACCGCGGCGCGCACCGCGGGCGACGGCCGCCCGTCCGGCTGCAGCATGAACAGCAGCAGCGAACGCCCGGTGACCTCGTATTCATCGCCGGTGCGGAAGCGCGGCGCCTCGTCGCGGTCGGGGACGTTGGTGTCGAGCAGGCAGAGGTAGGTCGCACCGCCGGTCACCTCCGGCAGCTTGAACTTCACGACGTCGTGGTAGGAGTTCACGACCAGGAGCAGAGTCGCATCGCTGGCCGGCCGCTTGATGCCCGAGGCCTGGGCGCGCCCGTCCATCAGCATGCCGAGGCAGCGCGCCTGCGTGTCGCTCCAGGCGCCGTTGTCGAGCTCCTGCCCGGTGGGCGACAGCCAGGTCACGTCCTTCACGTCGAGCAGCTGGTTGTATTCGCCGGTGAGGAAGCGGCCGCGGCGCAGGATCGGGAACGCCTGCCGAAGCGCCACGAGCTTGCCGACGAACTCGATCTCGGCCAGACCGCGCTCGTCGATCGCGTCCCAGTCGATCCAGGTGATCTCGTTGTCCTGGCAATAGGCGTTGTTGTTGCCGCGCTGGCTGCGGCCGAACTCGTCGCCGGCCAGCAACAGCGGCGTTCCGCGCGACAACAGGAGCGTCGACAGCAGATTCCGCTTCTGCCGGTCGCGCAGCGCGTTGATGCTCGGATCGTCGGTCGGCCCCTCGGCGCCGCAGTTCCACGACAGATTGTTGGAGGAGCCGTCGCGGTTGCCCTCGCCGTTCGCCTCGTTGTGCTTGTCGTTGTAGGAGACGAGGTCCTGCAAGGTGAAGCCGTCGTGCGCGGTGATGAAGTTGACCGAGGCCCAGGGCTTGCGGCCGCGCCGGTTGAAGGCGTCGGCCGAGGCCATGAGACGGGTCGCGAGGTCCGGCAGCTTGCCCTCGTCGCCCTTCCAGTAGGCGCGCACCGTGTCGCGGAACTTGTCGTTCCACTCCGCCCAGCCGGGCGGAAAGCCGCCGACCTGGTAGCCGCCGGGGCCGCAATCCCAGGGCTCGGCGATCAGCTTCACGCCCGAGAGCACGGGGTCCTGCAGGCACGAATCGAGGAAGCCGCCGCCCTCGTCGAAGCCGTGCGCCTCGCGCCCGAGGATGGTGGCGAGGTCGAAGCGGAAGCCGTCGACGTGCATCTCCGTGACCCAGTAGCGCAGCGAATCGGTGACCATCTGCAGGACGCGCGGATGGCTGAGGTTGAGCGTGTTGCCGGTCCCGGTCTCGTTGATGTAGTAGCGCTTCTGATCGGGGATCAGCCGGTAATAGCTCGCGTTGTCGATGCCCTTGAAGCCGAGCGTCGGGCCACGCTCGTTGCCTTCGGCAGTGTGGTTGTAGACGACGTCCAGGATCACCTCGAGGCCGGCGTCGTGGAAGTGCGTCACCATGTGCTTGAATTCCTGCAAGCTCCCGGTCGCGAGGTAGCGCGGCTCGGGTGCAAAGAAGCAGATGGTGTTGTAGCCCCAGTAGTTCGACAGGCCTTTGTCGACGAGGTGCTGATCCTGGACGAACGCGTGCACCGGCATCAGCTCGACCGCGGTCACGCCGAGGCTCTTGATGTAGTCCACCACTTCGGGAATGGCGAGGCCGGCGAAGCTGCCGCGAAGACCTTCCGGGACCGCCGTATTCAGCTTGGTGAACCCTTTGACGTGCAGCTCGTAGAAGATCGTCCGCTCCCACGGCGTCTCGGGCTTGCGGTCGCGCGTCCAGGTGAAGGCGGGATCGACCACGCGGCATTTGGGCATGAACGGCGCGCTGTCGCGGTCGTCGAAGGACAGGTCCGCGTCGGGCGCACCGAGCCGGTAGCCGAACAGCGCCGGATTCCATTTGAGCTCGCCCGACAGGCCCTTGGCGTAAGGATCGAGCAGCAGCTTGTTGGGGTTGAAGCGGTGGCCGTTCACCGGATCGTACGGCCCGTGCACCCGATAGCCGTAGAGCGTGCCCGGCCTGAGATCGGCGAGATAGCCATGCCAGATCTCGTTCGTGAACTCCGGCAGCTCGATGCGCTCGATCTCTTCGCCCGAGGGGTCGAACAGGCACAGCTCGACCTTGGTCGCGTGCGCTGAGAAGAGCGCGAAATTGACGCCGAGGCCGTCCCAGGTGGCGCCGAGCGGAAACGGCCAGCCCTCGGTGACGCGCGACGTGACCTTGCGGATATGCACCATGGATGGGATCGGGGTTCCACCGGCGGCGGCGATCCGGCGGATCCCCCGGGCGACGGTCCCCCAACAACGTGACCCAAAAAGGAACGTTCCCGAAAATCGTCGGGACAAAAAAGGCCGCCGAGCGGCCTTTTCGGCCATTCCGAGCAGCCTTAAGCGTGGCCTGACGCCTTTCGTCAGCGCCGCGGGAGGGCTGCGACCGCCTGCGCCTGGTCGGGATAGTGGCTCAGCACGAGGCGGACCGGCTGGCCTTCCTCGTCGCTTTCGATCTGCAACGGGATTCCGGCCTCGTTGAACCACACCGTGTGCGGCCGGTCGGTGTCGATCTCGTATTTCTGCGTCCGGAAGCTTTGTCCACCCACCGACAGCATCTCGGGCCCCTGGTCGATGACCTTGGCCGAGAAGATCCGCCCGGACATCGAGGACAGCATGGCACTCGAGTTGAGGCAGCTCGCTGACCACGGATTGGGCGGCTGCACGTCGGCCGGGGCGATGAAGGTTCCCGCGGGCCCCGTGATCGCGAAGCTGTCGCCGTCGGCCTTGCCGCTCACGTCGTAGCTCTTGCCGTCCTTTTCGGTGGCGCTCTCAAAGCCGATCAGTCGGCCGTTGCGCCAGTGTTCCGTCCGGTCCGAGACCTCGCGGTAGAGAACGGCGCCGAAGGCCTTCACCTTCACCCGCACCGAGGTCAGCACCTCGGTCGTGTCCCCGGACTTCACGATGGTGTTGATGTAGGTGCCGATGTCGCCGTAGAGCGGATGCCGGATCTGGTACTCGAGCACCAGAGGGGTCACGTCGTCGGCGCGCGCCGGTGCCACGGCGGCGAGCGACGATAGGGCAAGCAGGGCGATGAGTACTCGGCTCATGGTGGCACTCGAACGGAACAGCTGCCAAGCGCGATGTAAGGGTCAGCGCGCCAATGAGAACTCGGGGTAATTCCCGAGTTTTGCCCGGGAAAAATTGGCCAGATGGGCGTTTTGGCGGCCCGTCGCCGATGCGAACGGTCAAAGAACACCAGCCGTAGCGATATCCGGACTCTTGCTATGATATTGGCGAACCCTTGGCGAACACCTCCTTGATATGATTATGGAAGGATCAGCCGCGAATTCCCGCGCAAGACCCGGGGTGCAGGGCGGTCCCGGTAGCTTTAGGTTCGCGGACAGAGGCCAGGCAATCGGAGGCGTGCAAATGACCCTGCTCATGACCGCCCATTCCCAGGACACAGGAGCCCAAAGCGGCCGTTTCGACACCGAGGCCGCCCGCTGGGCCGCCGTGCGCGCCCGCGACGAGGCGGCCGACGGAAAGTTCGTGTTCTCCGTGAAAACGACCGGCGTCTATTGCCGGCCGAGCTGTGCGGCCCGGCCGGCGCGGCGCGAGAACGTCGCGTTCCATGCGACTCCCGCCGACGCCGAGCGCGCCGGGTTCCGGCCGTGCAAGCGCTGCCGGCCGACTGAACCTTCCCGGGCCATGCGCGAAGCGGCCCTGATCGCCAAGGCCTGCCGAACGATCGAGCGCGTGGTCGAGGAGGGAGGCGAGGAGCCGCGCCTCGCGGAGCTTGCCGCCGCCGCCAAGGTGAGCCCGCACCATTTCCACCGCATGTTCCGGCGGATTGCCGGGGTGACGCCCAAGTCCTACGCCGCCGCCCAGCGTCAGCGGCGGGTGCAGGACAGCCTTTCGGCCGGCACGCGCGTCACCGAGACGATCTACGCGGCGGGCTTCAACTCCTCCAGCCGCTTCTACGAGGCGGCCCCCGGCATGCTTGGCATGACGCCGTCGGCGTACCGCAAGGGCGGCGAGGGCGAGGTCATGTGGCATGCGATCGGCCGCTGCTCGCTCGGCACCGTGCTGGTGGCGGCCACCGAGCGCGGCGTCGCGGCGATCATGTTCGGCGATGCGCCGGCAGCGCTGGTGAAGGACCTCAAACGCCGCTTCCCCAAGGCGCGCTGGACCGACCCGGCACCGGGATTCACCGACTGGGTGGCCAAGGTCGTCCGCTTCGTCGACGACCCGGCCCGCGCGGGCGGGCTCGGCCTGCCGCTCGACATCCGCGGCACGGCCTTCCAGCGCCGGGTGTGGGAGACCTTGCGCGCGATCCCGCCCGGCCAGACGGCGACCTACGCCGAGGTGGCGCAGCGGCTCGGAGCGCCACGCGCGGTGCGCGCTGTCGCCAACGCCTGCGGCGCCAATGCGCTCGCCGTTGCCATTCCCTGCCACCGGGTGATCGGGTCGGACGGCCGGCTCACCGGCTATCGCTGGGGGGTGGAGCGCAAGCAGCGGCTGCTCGCGAAGGAACGCGGCTGATGGCCCGGGCCGCCGCAGTCCTGGCGCATCGGCAAACGCCGGCGATCGCGCATCGGGTCGACTCGCTCGACTGGGCGCGCATCGCGGCGGACCTCGACGGGCGCGGCTGCGCCACCACGGGTGCGCTGCTGTCGCCTGTGGAGTGCGCGGCGCTGCGCGGCGGCTACGACGAGGGGAGTGCATTCCGCAGCAAGGTGATCATGGCGCGCCACGGCTTTGGCCGCGGCGAGTACAAGTACTATTCCTATCCGCTGCCGCCCGAGGTCGGCGCGCTGCGCACGGCGCTCTACCCGCATCTGGCCGCGATCGCCGACCGGTGGGAGTCGGCACTCGGCCGCGAGCAGCACTACCCCGACAGCCACGAGGCGTATCTCAAGCGCTGCCACGCCGCCGGACAGCGCCGGCCGACGCCGTTGCTGCTGAAATACACGGCCGGCGACTACAACTGCCTGCATCAGGACCTGTATGGAGAGCTGGCGTTCCCGCTGCAGCTCACGGTGCTGCTGAGCCGGCCGGGCGAGGATTTCAGCGGCGGCGAATTCGTTCTGACCGAGCAGCGCCCGCGCATGCAGTCGCGCGTCGAGGTGGTACCGCTCGCGCAGGGCGAGGCGGTGATCTTCGCGGTCAACCAGCGGCCGGTGCGGGGCACGCGCGGCACCTACCGGGTGGCCATGCGCCACGGGGTCAGCCGCCTGCGCTCGGGCGCGCGTTTCACGTTGGGCATCATCTTTCACGACGCCAAATGATTCGCGGCGTGGCAGTCGGTGACCTTTTCAGCGGCGCCGAGGACAGCCGGCCCGCCGTCGCGGCGATGGCCGACGGCGCGGTGCTGCTGCGCGGGTTTGCCGCGGCGGAAGCATCAGATCTGGTCGCGGCGGTGAACCGCATTGCCGCGGTGGCGCCGTTCCGCCACATGGTGACACCTGGCGGATTCACGATGTCGGTCGCCATGACCAATTGCGGCCGCGCCGGCTGGGTCACCGACCGTGGCGGGTATCGCTACGACGCCGTCGATCCCGACACCGGCCAGCGATGGCCGGAGATGCCGGCCCTGTTCCAGGACCTGGCGGCGCGCGCCGCGGCCGCCGCGGGCTTCGACGGCTTTGCCCCCGATTCCTGCCTCATCAACCGCTATGTACCGGGGGCCCGCCTGACGCTGCACCAGGACCGCAACGAGCGCGACTTCGCGGCGCCCATCGTGTCGGTGTCGCTCGGGCTGCCGGCCACGTTCCTGTTCGGCGGTGCCAAGCGCTCCGACCGGCCGAAGCGTCTGCGCCTATTGAGCGGGGACGTCGCGGTGTGGGGCGGCCCCGCGCGCCTCGCCTTCCACGGCGTCGACGTCCTGGCCGAGGGTGAGCACGAATTGACCGGACGCGCGCGCTTCAACCTCACGTTCCGCCGCGCACTCTAGGCGGCTCACGCAAAGAAGCTCTAGACTGGCGTCTCGGCTTTGCAACTGAGAAATGCGAGGGAGCGAGACATGACAAAGTTCCAGACCGTCCAGCAGCGTCAGGAAGCAGGGGCCCGGGTGCGCGAGGAAGTGCTCGGCACGCCGCATGTGAAGAGCGGCGGCACGGACCCGTTCATGCAGCATTTCACCGAGTTCACGGTCGACCATTGCTGGGGGGCGGTGTGGGTGCGCCCGGGGCTGCCGCGCAAGACGCGCAGCATGCTCAACCTCGCCATGCTGTCGGCGATGGCGCGGTGGCACGAGCTCAAAGTGCACGTCAAAGGGGCGCTGACCAACGGCGTCACGGAAGACGAGATCGCCGAAATCCTGCTGCAGGCGGGTGTCTATGCCGGCGTGCCGATCGCCGCCGAAGGCTTCCGCACCGCCTTCGAGGCGATCCAGGAGTGGCGCAAGTCGAAGGGGTGAGCCGTCAGGACGGCTTGACGATCTCGCCGAGGAGAGTCTCCACCGTCGCCAGCTGGAACGGCTTCACGAGGGTCGGCGTCTGCGCGTAGCGGGTGGCGATGCCCTTTTCGCCGTAGCCGGTGACGAACACGAACGGGATGCCACGCGAGGACAGGGCGTCGGCCACGGGATAGACGGGCTCGCCGCCCAGATTCACGTCGAGCAGGGCGCCGTCGAGCATCTCGGCCTCGGCCAGGGCCAAGGCCTGGTCGCGCGTCCCGACCGGACCGACGACGTCACAGCCGAGGTCCTTGAGGGCCTCCTCGATCACCATCGAGACCAGGGCCTCGTCCTCGACGATGAGGATGCGGCGGCCGGCCAGGGTTCCAGAGCCAGCACCAGGGGCAGCGGTCATGGTCGTCCTAACGCGCGCGGGCGCGTCCCTGACGCGCCACGCTGGTTCCGACCCCCTTGTCCCGAAGGAGCGGACGCTAGCACACGCTCCGGCCGGGGCCAGTGATTAATGGCCCGGTCCGGCGATTGTCACACCCGCTTACCGGCCTTCTGGATCGCCTGCCAGACGCGGTGCGGTGTCGCCGGCATGTCGAGATGGGCGATCCCGTACTCGCCGAGCGCGTCCATCACCGCGTTCATCACCGCCGGGAAGGAGCCGGCGCAGCCGGCCTCGCCGCAGCCTTTGACGCCCAAGGGGTTGGTGGTCGCGGGCACGGGATGGCTTTGCGAGGCGAACATCGGCACGTCGGCGGCGCGCGGCAGGCCATAGTCCATGAACGAGCCGGTCACCGGCTGTCCGTCGTCGTTGTAGACGACCACTTCCGACAGCGCCTGGCCGATGCCCTGGACCACGCCGCCGTGCAACTGGCCGTCGACCATCAGCGGGTTGAGCACGGTGCCGAAATCGTTGACGGCCGAGTACTTCACCACCTCGACCACGCCGGTCTCGGGGTCGATCTCGACCTCCGCGATGTGGCAGCCGTTGGGATAGGTCGACGGCGCCCCGTCATAGGCGAGCTTCACGTCGAGCGTCGGCGGCAGATCGGCCGGCAGGCCTTTCATGCCACGCAGCCGCTCGGCCAGCTCCAGGATGCCGATCGATCGGTCGGTACCCGCAATGGCAAAACGTCCCTGCTTGAACTCGATGTCGGCGGCGGCCGCCTCGAGCACGTGGCCGGCCAGCTTCTTGCCGTTCTCGATCACCTTGTCGCTGGCGAGAACGATCGCAGCACCGCTGTTCATCGCCGAACGCGACCCGCCGGTGCCGCCGCCGGCGATCAGCTCGTTGCTGTCGCCCTGCAGCAGGCGGATGCGCTCGAACGGGATGCCGAGGCGCTGGCTCAGCACCTGGGCGAACGGCGAGGCGTGACCCTGGCCGTAATCGAGCGTGCCGGTGATGATCGTGACGGTGCCGTCGGTCTCAAACCGGATGCCGCCCATCTCCTTGTTCGGGGGCGCGGTCACCTCCAGGAAGTCGCTCACGCCGCGGCCGCGCAGCTTGCCGCGCTTCTTCGACTCCGCCTTGCGCTTATCGAAGCCGGACCAGTCGGCGAGCTTCAGCGCGTCCTCGAGGACCGCCGGAAAATCGCCGCTGTCGTAGGTCTGGTCGGACGGCGCCTTGTAGGGGATGGCCGCCGGGCGGATGTGGTTGCGCCGGCGCAGCTCGATCCGGTCGATGCCCATCTCGGCCGCGGCCCGGTCGATCAGGCGCTCCATGTAGTAGTTGGCCTCGGGACGGCCGGCGCCGCGGTAGGGCCCGAGCGGCGTCGTGTGGGTGAACACGCATTTCATCGAATTCTCGACGAGCGGTGTCTTGTAGACGCTCACGACGTTCTTGACCGCGTTCAGGGTGTGAGCGAGCGGCCCGACGAAGGTCAGGTAGCCGCCGCAGTTGGCGTAGCCGGTGAGGCGCAGGGCGAGGAAGTTGCCGTCCTTGTCGAGCGCCAGCTCCGCATCGACATCGGAGTTGCGGCCGTGCGAGTCCGACAGGAAGCTTTCGGAGCGCTCGTCGGTCCACTTGACCGGGCGCTTCAGCGCGCGCGCGGCGTGGAACAGGCAGACGTATTCCGGATACGCGGCGGCCTTCATGCCGAACGAACCGCCGACATTGCCGGTCAGGACACGCACCTTGTCGGGCTTGACGTTCATGATCTCGGCCATCTGGCCGCGCAACCCGAACACGCCCTGCGATTCCGAATGCAAGGTCCAGTGCTCGGCCGCCGCGTCATAAGACGCCACCGCCGCGCGCGGTTCCATGGCACAGACGACGAGACGCGTGTTGATGAGCGAGAGCCTGGTCACGTGCGCCGCCTGCTTGAAGGCGGCCTCGACCTTCGCCGCGTCGCCGTAGTGGTAGTCGAGCGAGACGTTGTTGGGGATGTCGTCGTACACCAGCGGGGCCCCCGGCTGCGCCGCGGCGCGCGCGTCGGTAACGGCCGGCAAGGGATCGATGTCCAGCTCCACGGCCTCGGCCGCGTCCTTGGCCTGGGCCACGCTTTCCGCGACCACGAACGCCACCGGATCGCCGACCCAGCGCACCTTGTCCGTGGCGAGCGCCAGGCGCGCCGGCTTCTTCATCGGGCTGCCGTCGCGGTTGGGGAACGGCGTGATGCACTTGAAGGGGGCGTAGCCGGCCGCCTTGAGGTCGGCGCCGGTATAGATCGCGAGCACGCCGGGCATGGCCCGCGCCGCGGCGGTGTCGACCTTCTTCAGGATCCCATGCGGGACGCGGCTGCGGACCACCCAGCCATAGGCCTGGCCGGAGAGGTTGATGTCGTCGGTGTAGCGGCCCTCGCCGCGCAGGAGGCGCGGGTCTTCGGTGCGCGGCACCGCCTGTCCGACGGCGAATTTCTCGATCGCCCAGGCGGCATTGTTGTCCTGCAAATTCATGGGGAATTCCGTGGGCTAGACGTGTCGGGGCTGGACTGTTGGAGTGAGCGTTGCGTCGGGTCCGCTTGATCCGCGTAGAGAGCGGGCGGGACGGTCGAAAACCTAAAGCATCACGGCGCCCGAATCGAGGGGGTCTCGGGCAATCAGGGATGCTTCAAATGCATAGCAAAGAAAGCCAGCGTCCGTTGCCAGGCATCGTCAGCGGCAGCCGGGTTTTCGCCGCTGCGGTCGAAGTCGTGATGCGTGCTGGGATAGATGTGGGTCTCGTGCGGCACGCCCCGTCGGGTGAGCAGTCGGTTGAGAAAGCGGGCACCCTGCACCTTCTGATCGCGGTCCTCCTCGCCGTGCAGGATCAGGATGGGCGAGCTTTTCGACGTGATCACCTCCTTGAAATGGTCGCGAATGCCGCCTTCCATTCCACTAAGGACCCCGTAATAGGTGACACCGGCCGCGACCTTTCCGGTGGCCGCCAAGGTCACCGCCCAGTAGCCGCCATTGGAAAATCCGACCGCGCCGACCTTCTGGCCGGCAACCTTGGGCGTCGTGCGCAGCCAATCCACCCCGTTGGCGAGGTCGGCGTAGATGCGATCTCGATAGGTGGAGAACGACGCGTAGCGCGCGCCGCTGCTGATCTTGTAGGCATCCATGAACGCCGGCAGCAGGGTCACATACCCCGCATCGACCAGGCGCTGAGCGTACTCGAACTCATAGTGACCGAGGTTGCGGCTCGTGTGGAGCACGAGCACGGCCGGGTAGGGGCCTGGCCCATCCGGCGCGATCACGGTTGCCAGCATGTTGTGGGTGGCGCCGATCCGGACCTGCGTGGTCTCGGCGCGGACGGCGACGGCGGCCACACACAAAGCCGCGATCAAGAGCAGTCGCCGTAACTGAGCCATCGAAAAATAGTACCAGATCGGAGACGCGCCGCAGTGATGGGGGTCACGCAGGCCGGCAAACGTTGACATGTGATTAACATGCTAGTATGTTTTCCACATGTCCAAGATGATCCAGTTACGCCATGTGCCCGACGCCCTTCACCGTCAGCTCAAGGCGCGCGCGGCCATGGCTGGCTTGCCGCTGTCGGACTATTTGATCCGCGAAGTGCGGAAGATCGCGGAGCAGCCAACCACGGAGGAGATGCGAGAGCGCCTCAAACAGCGGGAGCCCTATCGCGGCAGCCCCTCAGCGACCGAGCTATTGCGAGCCGAGCGCGATAGCCGGTGATCGTCGTGGATGCCTCGGTGGTCCTGGAGCTGCTGCTGCAAAGCGACCGCGGCATTCGCGCGGCCGACCGCATTTTGGATCCGCAGGAGCGTCTCCATGCGCCGCATCTCATCGATATCGAGATTTCCCAGACGCTGAGACGTCTGGTGCTGCTTAAGGAGCTGCGGCCCGATCGGGCCGAGGTCGCTCTCATCGACTATCAGTCGCTGGTGATCGAGCGCCACGCCCATGTTGATCTGCTGTCGCGTATATGGCGGCTGCGAAACGCGCTTACGGCGTACGACGCCGCTTACATCGCTCTGGCGGAAGGCCTGAATGCGCCGCTGATAACGTGTGACGCGAAACTAGCGCGCGCGCATGGCCACGCGGCAGTCGTCGAGCTCTGCTGACCGAAAACACGAGGCGAGGCCCAGCAGGACCGTACCCTTAGCGCAGACTGGCGTTGATCTTGTCGATCGCGGCCGCGCCCGGGCACAGCTCTTTTTCGCCGAGCTCGTTCAGCGGCTTCGGCACGGTGTTGAGATAGCCGTGCAGGTCCGTCGGATCGGGATCCACGTAAAGGAGGCCGGTGACGATCTCGCCCGCGGCCTGGCGCTCCTGGAAATAGGCCAGCGCGGCGACGCGGTCGTGCACGTCGTAGTCCTGGGCCAGCTTGCGCAGCCGCAGGACCGAGCCGTCGTGCTGGCGCACCTCTTCCAGCGTGCCCGGCGCGTAATCGGCGGTGATCTCCCCGCGCGGCGTGATGACGTCGAGATAGTTCACGGCCTCGTTGTGCTCGCGCACGTAGTCGAAGCTCTTGGTCGAACCCAAGTGGTTATTGAACGCGACGCACGGGCTGATGCAGTCGATGAACGCCGCCCCCTCGTGCAGGATCGCGGCCTCGATCAGGGGCACCAGCTGCGCCTTGTCGCCTGAGAAGCTGCGGGCGACGAAGGTGGCCCCGAGCTGCAGGGCCATGCCCACGAGATCGATCGGGGAATCGTTGTTGAGCGCCCCCTTCTTGCTCTTGGATCCGCGGTCGGCGGTGGCCGAGAACTGGCCCTTGGTCAGGCCGTACACGCCGTTGTTCTCGACGATGTAGAGCATGTTGACGCCGCGGCGGATGCAGTGCGCGAACTGGCCGAGGCCGATCGAGGCGGAATCGCCGTCGCCCGACACGCCGAGATAGATGAGGTCGTTGTTGGCCATGTTGGCGCCGGTCAGGACCGACGGCATGCGGCCGTGCACGCTGTTGAAGCCGTGGCTGTTGCCGAGGAAGTAGGTCGGGGTCTTCGACGAGCAGCCGATGCCCGACAGCTTGGCGATGCGGTGCGGCGGCAGATTGAGGTTGAAGCAGGCCTGGATGATCGCGGCCGAGATCGAATCGTGCCCGCAGCCCGCGCACAGGGTCGAGACCGAGCCCTCGTAGTCGCGGCGCGTGTAGCCGAGCTTGTTCTTGTGCAGGCTCGGATGGTGGAGCTTGGGCTTGGCGAGATAGGTCATGACACAACCTTGCGCAGCGGCGTGACGTTGGCGGGATCGAGCTGGTCGGCGATGCGGCCCAGGA
>Ga0335071_10000861_pt1 | contig 32784 bp, 28 predicted proteins | sample Lox_Sample_15_FD_206724 | JGI IMG/M metagenome (GOLD analysis project Ga0335071, IMG submission 206724) | Soil microbial communities from Loxahatchee National Wildlife Refuge, Florida, United States - Lox_Sample_1.5 | ecosystem: Environmental > Terrestrial > Soil > Wetlands | place: USA...
GCGAACAGGATCGGGGCCTCATAATCCACAGCATTGCCCGTACATGGTATGCGGGCCAGATCTGGCTCATTGTGCTCGGGGGAGGTCTCTTCGGTTCCTTTCCCGTCGTCTACAGGGTGGTGTCGTCAGCCCTCTGCATCCCGGTCATGCTCATGCTCGCAGGACTTGCCGTCCGGGGTGTCGCCATCAAGTTTTACGACGTATCGCCAAACCGCAGGCGCTGGGGGCTTGCCTTCGGGCTGGGGAGCCTCGTTGCCACCCTGACGCAGGGATTCCTTCTGGGCGGCCTGCTTGGCGGGCTGCCCGTTGCGGAAGGCCAGTTTGCAGGGGGGTACGAAGACTGGCTTAACCCGCTTTCGACGCTGATTGCCGCAACCGGGGCCGCCGGGTTTGTCCTGATGGGCATGACGTATCTGATCATGAAAGCGGAAGAACCGCTCCGGGAGCGCTCGATTCAAGCCGCCGTCATGGCGGCATGGGCCTTTGGCTGCGGGCTCGTGCTGATCCTGTTCTGGATCTCCCTGCAGCACTACGAGGGACACTATTCCCTTCTGTCGCTCAAACAGGGCCACTACCTCTACTTTGCCCTGCCCCTCTTTCTCATTGAGTTCGTCATGCTGCTGCGCAGCCTCAAAAAGGCGGAGCAGGACAAGCCTTTCCAATGGAGCGTCCTTCTCTTTCTGACCCTCGCCGTCGGGCTTGCCTCGGCTCTCTACCCATCGATCATGCCGCCGGCTTTGACGATCTTCGATGCGGCAGCCCCCGCGCAGTCCCTTCTTTTTCTCCTTGTCGTGAGCGTCGTGCTGCTTCCCGTGATGCTTGCCTACAATGCCTGGCTGTATCGTCTGTTTGGCGGCAGGGTCCGAGAGGGCGCTCGGGCAGAAAACGGGCAGAACTGATCCTTTGGAGAAGATGTCATGACACCATCGGGAGAGAGGGAGTACAGCGAACAGGCCCTGGGCGAGTGCGACGGAAGCAGCGGGAAAGCGACTCTCGTGGCTGTTGACGGAATCGTTTACGACGCGAGCGGCAGCCGCATGTGGAAGGGAGGCCTTCACATGAAGCGTCACCGTGCGGGCCACGATCTGTCGACCGACCTCGCAGCAGCCCCTCACGGCAGGGAGGTGCTGGAACGAATCCCCCGCGTAGGCACACTGAAAAAGGAGGAAGCCGACGGCCGGTCGATGCCAGCGTGGCTTGCCGAACTCCTCGAGAGGGTCCCTTTCCTGCGCCGGCATCTCCATCCCATGGTCGTTCATTTCCCCATCGTTTTCATGTACTCGGCCACGTTTTTCGATATCCTCTTCCTGATGACGGGGGAGAGGTCTTTCGAGCGCACGGCGTTTTATTGCCTGACCGGGGGTGTCCTCTTCACGCCTCCTGCGATGCTCACGGGCTGGTTCACCTGGTGGCTCAATTATGCGGCGAAGCCCATGCGGGCGGTGACGATCAAGAAAAGGGTTTCCTGGCTGCTGCTGGCGATCGCCACTGCGGCCTTCCTCTGGCGCTGCTTTGTGCCCGATGTCATGGAGGCCACGGGCCTCGGTCATGCGCTCTATGCCCTACTGATTTTGTTGCTTGTACCGATTGTGAGCATCGTCGGGTATTTTGGCGGGGAGTTGACGTTTCCCACGGGAAAGAAGTAACCGGTGACCGAAAGAATGGCAGACTGCAGACGGCAGACAGCAGACAGCAAAAAAGAGGGATTCAAGTTAGTATCCAATACCCAATACCCAGTTTCCAAAGCCGCCGCGAAGCGGCAGCCTGAAGCCTGATGCCTGTAACCCGATGCCTGCGAGCTCAGCTCGCTACTCGATCAGGTCCGTCTTCGAGCGCTGTGCGAGCCAGGCGTACCGGGCATCAATCTCGTAAACCCAGGGGTCGTGGTCGCGATTGTAGGCAGCGATGAGATCCCGGTGTAGATGTGCCGAGCCGTCCATTTCTTTTGTGGGCTCGTCCTTCCCCGCAGCCGCGGCGCGATCGTCCAGCAGGGCCCGAGTCCGGGCGAACATCCTTCCGTCTTTGTCGGCCAATTCGATGCGGAAGACCAACCCGTCACGACGGGTAAACTCCAGCCGGGTCCTGTAGGACAGGCCTGCAAGACCGTCTTTGCGGCATATCTTCTTCACGGGGAACCGCTGAAGGCTTTCCAGGATCGTGTGGATGGCCTGATCGTCCTGCTTCTTCCCCCGGGGGATATTCTCGAGTATAGCCCGCCCGTCCTTGAGATCGAGGGTAAAGGCGCCGGCGACGCTATTACAGGCGATCCGGGAATAGTCGATCTTCTTGCCCGGCGGGAGATCGCAGCGGATATAGTCAATTTCGTTCGTGCTCACCGGGGACAGGCGCTCGGTGCTGAGGTAGACCTGTTTGTCGTCCTCCAGGCGTGTGTAGAAGCCCGGAAAGCCTGGACGCTCTTTCCCGATGACAACGCCCGTTATCTTCTGCCCTGATTCGTTGAAGAAGCGGATGACAAGGCTTCCCGAATCGCCCGTGACGCCGAGGGAAGGGTGGTTGCGCTCATCGGTGGTCACCCGTTCGGCACAGCGGATGTCGGCGACGGCCTTTACGAGATCGTTGATCCGATCATTCGAGACCGGGTAGTCGATGCTTCCCGTGAGAATGAACCGCTCCTCCTTGCGCATGAACGTCAGCGACTCGTTGCCGTTCTTGATGTAAATCCCGTGGACCTTGTCGGGATTGAACCCCTGGAGCAGGTAGCTCCCTTCCCGCAGAGTGACCTCCTGGCGGTCTTCCAGGGCCCCGACGATCAGGACGCTGCCGGTCAGGACGGCCGCAACGACGGCCAGGATAGTCAGGTGACGGTTCGTCATGGTATCCTCCCGCTGCGGTGAATTCGCCTGAGAAGGCCAGCGGCGAAAACCAATGCCGGGACCAGTAGAATCAGGGCCGGGCTGGCCACCACGATCGAAGCTTTCCAGATTGTGAAGAGTTTCTCCGCCAAAGCCTTCCGGTTGTGATGGATGGAGGCGAGCTCCTCCCGTGCGCGGGCCATCTTCCCTTCGATCATCTTCCGGCTTCGCAGAAGCTCCTCCTTGAGCAACGTCTCCTCACCCTGCGGTGCTTTCCGGGCCAGAGAGTCCAGCTCTTTCTGGCCGGAGGCGATCTCGGCCTGCAGGTTAGCCACTGCCGGCGCGACACTCTGATCATACGCCCGCTCCAGGCGGTCCACGGCATCGAAGGGCCGAATGATGGTTCCCCGGGCTTTGATGCTGGCCAGAGAGACCGAACCGGTGAGATTCTCCATTGTTGCCAAGACGAGATCAGCGTTGCCGTCGCCCGAGGCCGTTGCCCCGTCCGGTGCGGTCATGGCATTGACGAGCATATCCACATCAGAGAAGACGACGACGGCAGCTTCCCTTTTTGCCTCCGGCTTTGATCCCGTCGGCGCGCCGGCAGCAGGAGGGGGTTCCCCCGACAGGGCGCTCGAAAATACTCCCGTCAAACGCACACCGATGAGGACGGTTTCGTTTCCCCCGGCCACTCTCTGCATCGTTCCGTCCGCCCGCACCGCATAGCCTGTCTCCGACGTCTGTAACAGCGGAGTTGCCGTAATGCCCGGAACGGCCTTCATCTGCAGCTTTCCCGCGCTGAGCACACCGACGCGGCTCACGCCGGGATTCAGGCCGTTTTCGTGATTGACGGCCTTGCCCTTCAGCACCAGTGCCGTCGCCGGTTTTGCCGCCGCTGAGTCGGTGCCTGCCGGTGGTTGCAGGGCAAGCGACGGGTCCGCAGCGAGCTGGTCGGGCGGCATCTCGCAACCCCATGCGGCGAGCAGCCGGTTGAGATCCGATGCATGCTGCGCGGGGGCATAGGCGGTACCCCTCGCTTGGGCGGCCGGGTCTGCCACGAATGCGGGATCCTGGAACACCGCGAGTTTTCCTCCCCCGATCACGTACCGATCGAGGGCGGACAGGGTTTGTTCGGTGAGCCTGCGCGGATGGACCACCACGACGGCCTGGAGCTTTTCGAAGGATTCCGCATCGGGTGCCAGCATGACCACGTCGTATTGGGACTTGAGATGCTCGAGAACCGATCGGCTTGAGGTGATGGTCTCGGCGGGCAGTCCCATTGACCGCAGAACGTCGGGGGAATAGGAGCTTTGGGAGAGATCCACCGAGGAGAGGATGCCGATCCTCTTCTTCGCGCGGGACGTCGCGCTGTAGATCATTTCCGTGATGTCGTATTCGACCAGCCGTTGCCTCTCCGGTGCGAGCAGGGGGATGGCCTTTTCCTGCCCGAACTCGGTGGCCAGGGCGAGCCCGAAGAAGAACCGGTCGTCCGCCGTTGTGGGAAGGGAACGCAACCCGTATTGCAGGGCATCCCGCTCTTCCCTGGAATCGCGCGTGGGATCGATAATCTCGAGAATGATCTTGCCCTTCGATCTCGAAACGTATTCCCGGAGCAGGTCGCGAATGTAGTAGAAGTAGTTATTGTAGGCCCGAAGCGCGTCAAGACCCTTGAGCGTTTCCGTGCGCGAGTAGAAAAGCTTTAGCCGGACAGGGTGCGAAAGACCCGAGAGGACCTTCTGGGTCTCGTCGGAGAGCGAATAGATGCGATCCTCCGTCAGATCCAGCCTCAGCGTCCGTCCCAGCTTCGTGAGCAGGGTGATGGACGCAAACATGATCAGCACGATGAGAAAGATGGCCGCTAGGACCCTGAGGTTCTTCTTCAGCATGACTCCCTTCTGGCATCGACGACGATACAGGTGATGGAAACCAGCCCGGCAATCAGGATGGCATAGAATGTCAGGTCGCGGAATTCGATGACGCCCCGGCGCATCGACTCAAAATGCCCGCTGAGGCTCATGTTGGCCATGGCTTCAATCAGATACGGCGGCAGCGCGCCCTGAAGCCAGGCCAGGACAGTCGGCGAGTCCGTGTAGGCAAACAGGCTGATCATTCCGATGGAGAGGACAAAGCTCACGATCTGGCTCCGGGTAAGGGCCGAGCAGAAAATGCTCACGGCCAGGTACGCTCCTCCCATCAGGAAGGCCCCGAGGTAGCCCGTGACGATCACATAGGCGTCGGGGTGGCCCAGCCGGAAGACGGCAAAGACGAGCGGCGCCGTCAGCGCCAGAGCCACGAACAGGAACAGCCACGCGGCGAGGAATTTGCCGATGACCGCCTGGGGAACCGTCACCGGCTGCGTGAAGAGAAATTCAGTGGTGCCCGCCTTGATCTCCTCGGCCCAGAGGCGCATTCCGGCGGCCGGGACGAAGAAGAGGAACAGCAGGGGCAGATGGTCGAAAAAGACCCGCAGATCCGCCTGCCTCATTTCAAAGAATCCCCCCTTGATGGTGAAAAAACCGGACAGGACGAGGAACACGACGAGGATGACGTACCCCATTGAGGTCGTGAAGGTGCTGCGGAGTTCCCTTTTGAAAACGGCGCGGACGGCGTCCATGTCAGGCCTCGCGAGTGAGTTTGCGGAAATAGGCATCGATTGTGCCCTGGCCGAGGGCCTTGAAATCCTGGGGCGTCGAGTCGGCTATGTTTCTTCCTTTGTTAATGAGGATCACCCGGTTGCAGAGCGTCTCCAGCTCCTCCATGACGTGGGTGGAAATGATGAAGCACTTGTCTGCCGCCATGAGTTTGATCACCTCCACGATTTCCTGCTTCTGGTTCGGGTCGAGCCCGGACAGCGGCTCATCGAGGAGCAGAATGGGAGGGTCGTCCAACAGGGCGTGGGCAAGCCCGAGGCGCCGCTGGAACCCCTTCGAGAGGGTTTCAATCCTGCGGTCCATCACTTCCTGCAGGGAGCTGATACCGGCGACGCGATCGATCTCCGGTTTGAGCCGATTACCGTTGATGCCGCGTACGTCGCAAACGAATTTCAGGAACCACCGGGGGGTCATCTCTCCGTAGAACGGGCATTTCTCCGACACGTAACCCAGCGAGCGGCGTACCTCGACGGGCTGACTCGAGATATCGAAGCCCCCGACAGTCCCCGATCCGCTGTCGGGTCGGACGAAACAGGCGAGCATGCGCAGGGTTGTCGTCTTCCCGGCGCCGTTGGGGCCGATGAACCCCAGGATATCCCCTTTGGCCGCCTCGAAGGAGAGGTCGTCTACGGCGACCACTTCGCCGTAGGTTTTTCGCAGATTCTTGACATTGATCATTTGCTTTATCCGGCTGCAGCTGTGTCCGGTGATTAATTGCAAAAGACCTGCCAAAACGGCTGCGCCGTGGGATTCCGGTATCCGGATTCCGGCATCCGGTTTTTTTAATTCTTTCCCGCATTCAGGAACCTGAAGCCCGATGCCCGAAGCCTGAATCCCGCCCACGGCTTTTGTGTTGCCCCAATAGGGGCCATGTGATAGAAGCGTGCCGATGCTGAACGTGGGATTGACAGGCGGGATCGCCACCGGCAAGTCGACGGTGGTCCGCATGCTCGTGAGAAATGGCGCTCGCGTGATCGACCACGACGGGCTCGTCCACGACCTGCAGGAACCGGGGCAGCCCGTCTGGAAACGGATCGTTGAGGTATTCGGGCGAAACATCCTGGATGCCGAAGACCGGATTGACCGGAAGAGGCTTGGCACCCTCGTTTTTGACAATCAGGACCGGCGCAAAACACTCGAAGGCATCGTCCACCCGGCGGTTCTCGAGGAGGCTCAGCGCCGGCGCGAGAAGATCACCGAGCAGGATAAGGGGGCAATCATCCTCTCCGATATTCCACTCCTTCTGGAAGTAGGTCTGCAGGACCAATTCGACCTCGTGCTTCTCGTTTATGCGCCGCCGGAGGTGCAAATCCGGCGTGTCATGAAGCGAAACAGTCTGAACCGCGAGGAAGCGATGGCCAGGCTCAAATCCCAGATGCCCATCGACGAGAAGCTGCGTTATGCTCAGATCGTCATTCGCAACGACGGCACAATGAGAGAGCTTGAAAAGCGTGTCAATAAAGTTTGGGAAGAACTTTTGGCGAGGGAAAAAAAGCAAAGGATACAGGTAACAGGTAACAGGTAACAGGAAGAAGGGATTCGGGCTTCAGGACTCTGGTTTCCGGATGTGAGATTTTTCAATTCCCTGCAGCCCAATTACCCATTCAACCAATTACTAATGACTGTCCCCACAAGGACATGACAAAATAGACGAAACAGACGAATAGACCAATTTTTCGGGAGGATAGAAATGATAGGAAAATGCGTACAAACCGATTTCAGCTCGAAAGCGTGCGAGCCCACCATTGATCCTACGGCATACGTGCACCCGCTCGGGGCCGTCATCGGGAATGTCACCCTCGGGAAGAACGTCTTCGTGGCCCCCTTTGCGGCCGTTCGCGGCGATGAGGGCCAGCCCCTTCACGTGGGCGATGACTCCAATGTTCAGGACGGGGTTGTCATCCATGCCCTCGAGACGGAAGAACACGGCAAGCCGGTGGAAAAGAACCTGATGGAAGTGGATGGGAAGAAATACGGTGCCTACGTGGGCAACCGCGTCTCGCTCGCGCACCAGGTCCAGATTCACGGCCCCGCCGTCGTCCTTGATGACACATTTGTGGGAATGAAAGTGCTCGTCTTCCGTTCCAAGGTTGGGAAGGGATGCGTCATCGAGCCCGGCTGCATCCTCATGGGTGTGTCCGTTCCCGACGGCCGCTATGTGCCGGCCGGCACGGTCCTGCGGGACCAGGCCGTGGCGGATAAGCTGCCCGTAATCACCGATGATTATTCCCTGAAGAATCTCAACAAGGGAGTTTGCCACGTGAACAAGTCTCTGGCGAAGGGCTACGCGGCACAGAAATAGGCAAAAGGATAAAGGATAAAGGTAAATCCCCCTTCAGCCATGAGCATAGGCAGAAGGGGGATTTTTTATTCCTTTTTCGAATTTTTGCTCTGGTAGAGGCGCTCATCGGCCTTCTTCAGCATGGACGGTGCGTCGGTGATCCCTGCATCGGCCATGGTGGCAATGCCGCAGCTGAGCGAGACGGGGATGGCCTTCCCGTCGTAGGCCAGATTCGTCGAGAGGAAAAAGGTCTGCAGGCGGTCGACGAAATGGTAGGCCCTGTCGGTGCCGGTGTTGGGCAGGATGATCACGAACTCATCACCTGCAAAGCGGGAGACGACGTCACTTTCTCGGCTCATGGAGCACATCCGGTTTCCCACCCACTTGAGCACCTCGTCCCCCGTGTCGTGGCCATAACGGTCATTGATGCCCTTGAACCGGTCGATGTCCAGGAAGACGACGGCAAGCTCCGTCCCATAGCGCCGGGCCCGGTCGAATTCCCTGCGCAGGACCTGCTCCATGATGCGCCGGTTCAGCAGGTCCGTCAGGGGATCTCGAAAAGCAAGCATGGCAAGCCTTTCGTGGGCCATCACGTTGGACAGGCAGATGGATACCTTCACGGCGAGCTGCTTGAGCAGGCTTGCGTCCATACCTTCGGCATAGCGGTCGGGGGAGACGTCCCCGAGGTTGAGGCTTCCGATCGCGGTCCCCTCATAGGTAAGGGGCACCACGGCGATCGATCCCAGCGTCTTCTTTGTGCAGGCCGTTTGCAGGACTTCGAAGCGCTCCAACGCCTCGTTGGCCAGCAGAGGTGCTGCGTCGCCCGCGATGAGTTCGTCGAAGGCCTTCGCATCGATGACCTTCAAGCGCTCCCCAAAGGTGTTCGACGGAGTCATACGGTCCAGGAGCCTGTAGACATCATTGTCTTCCGTCATGGTGATCCATACGTGGGGGACCGAGAATTTCTCCGTGATCTCCGAGAGCAGTCTCTCGAAGAGATCACGAAAGTTGTGAATGGAAAGAATGCTTGTCTCGATGGAGAAGAACTTCTGTGCGATTTCCTCGTTGCGGCTGATGACCTGCAGGATTTCGTTGACACCGTTCATCGATTGTCCCTTTTTCCACCCCCATTCGCATTTTATGACGGGGCATGCATACTAAATCCCGAACGAAATAACAACGCCAAATTCAACTCCTTGTAATAAAAAAGCTCCCCGCATGTCTGGGGGAGCTTTTTTCGCCGAGGGGAACGTCATTTTTTCAGCTCTGCGATCAGCTTCGGCACCACCTCGTAGAGGTTGCCCACGATTCCAAAGTCGGAAAGCGGGAAGATGGGTGCGTTCTCGTCTCGGTTGACGGCGCAGATCACCTTTGCGCCCCGCACGCCCGTCATGTGCTGGACCTGGCCCGATACGCCCAGGCCCACGTACAGCTCCGGTTTGATTTGAACGCCCGAGAGTCCGATGCAAAGGTCCGCCGGGAGCCAGTGCATCTCTTCGGTCAGCGGCCTTGTGGCGCCCAGCTCTCCGCCCAGCGCTTCGGCCAGCTCCCGGGCTAACGCAAGATCTTCTTTCTTATCGAATCCGCGCCCCGCGCAGACGATCACCCGCGCCTCGGTGATATCCTTTGCCACTTTTTCCTTAGGTTTTTTTTCGATGATTCTCACCGCCGACGGGGGCGGGGCGGACAGTTCCCGCGTTTTTCCCTGCCTGCCATCCAAGAGCCGGGCGGGCTCAAAGGTCCGGGGAGGAACGGTGACCACGGCAGGTTTTGCCGATGAAGTGAGCTTCTGCACTGCGGCGCCGCCGTAGGCCAGCCGCTCCATCACGATCGCTCCCGCAGCCTTGTCGAAGGCAAGGGAGATGCAACTGCTGCAAAGACCGCAGTTCAGACGTGCAGCCAGGCGTGCGGCCAGCTCCTTTCCTCTTGCCGTTGCGTTGAAGAGAACAAGGTCGGGGGATCCTTCCTTTGCCTCCTTTTCAATCACCGGCAGATAGGCCCCGAAGGGCTGCTCCGGAGGCAATTCCGGCAGCAGGAGGACGTCGTCGGCCCCGCAGGCGATGTACTCCTCGGACGAACCGGACTCCTTCCTGACGACGGCCGTCAGCGCCGCCCCCATGTCCGCAGCGAGTGACCGGCCGGCCCCGAGCAGCTCCAGGGCCTGCTCCCGCGTTTCCGCTATGATCCAAACTCCAGCCATGATTTCCCCCCTATCGGATCAGGCCGCTCTTGCGCAATGAATCGACAAAATGGGTGATCCCTGCCGCATCAGCCGCGAGTTTTTCCCCCGTCCGCTCCAGGCTTGCCGCTGTCATGGCCGCGGTCTTCAGCATTCCTTCGAAACCGACCGCAAGCTCTTCCTTTTTGACGGTCGTGACGGGCTTCTTCCCGGCCATCAGCGTGTCCTTCACGCCGGGGATGCGGGGGGTGTTGATGTCGGGAAGCACTGTTACGAGTGCCGGAAGCGGCGTCTCCACGACCTCTACACCGTCCTCGACGCGCCTCTCGGCCCTGAGCTTTCCGCCCTCGAGGGTGAGTTTCTGGACGAAGCAGACGCAGGGAATGCCGAGAAGCTCGGCAAGTCTCGGCCCCACCTGCTGGGCGTAGAGGTCGCTCGACCCCTCGCCGCAGGTGATGAGATCGTACTGCGGGATGCGCGTGCGTATGACTTCGGCAAGGATCGCTGCCGTCTGCGAGGGTTCCAGGTCCTTGAAAGAGGGGTCGGAAACGAAAAAGGCCTGGTCCATTCCGCGCGAGAGCCCGTCCTTCACCCCTTTTGCGGACTCGGGGGCGCCGATGGTGATGCCGATGACGCTCCCGCCGCCCCCGGCATCCCGGAGACGTGCGGCCTCCTCGATGGCGTTTCGGTCATACTCGCCGATCTTGTAGTCTACCGCCGAGAAGTCCAGGGCGCCCCCCGCCCCCCGGCGAATATAGGCTTCGTCGACGACCCATTTGAAGCAGGCCACAATGGTTGGCATGATATGCCTCCGATAAATGGGTATAGGGTAAAGGGTATAGGGCATAGGGTGAAGAACAAGATGAAACCTTTCTTTCCTTGACCCTTAACCCTCAACCCTGGCCCCTGTTTTTTAGCGAAGCACCGTGCCCGAAATGACCATCCGCTGGGCTTCTGAGGTGCCTTCATAGATCTCCAGGATCTTGGCGTCGCGCATGAGTCGCTCCACCTTGGCCCCCTTGATGTAGCCGTAGCCACCGTGGATCTGGACGGCCTTGGTCGTGTGGTGCATGGCCTTCTCCGCGGCGAAGAGCTTCGCCATCGAGGCCTCCTTGGTGAAGGGCTGCTTGTTGTCCTTCAGCCAGGCGGCATAGTAAGTGAGGAAACGCGCGGCCTGCAGGTCCGTTGCCATGTCGGCGATCATCCACGAGATGGCCTGGTGGCGCGCGATGGGGCTCCCCATCTGGACACGCTGCTTGGAGTACTGGATGGATTCGTCGAGGGCGGCCTGGAGAATGCCCACGCCCTGGGCGGCAATGCCCACGCGACCGTGATCGAAGGCCGCACCCGCGTTCACCATGCCCGCGCCCTCGACGCCGAGCAGGTTTGCCTTCGGTACGCGGCAGTCCTTGAAGACGACCTCGGAAGTCTGCGAGGAGCGAAGCCCCATCTTGTGGAAGTGCTCGCCCGGCTTGAGGCCCGGCGTCCCCTTGGAGATGATGAAGGAGCTCATGCCCTTGCGGCCCGCCGCCTTGTCGGTCCAGCAGAAGACGAGATACGTGTCTGCCAGCGGACCGTTGGAGATGAAGGTCTTCGTGCCGTTGAGAACATAGAAATCGCCATCCTTGGCGGCAGTCGTCGTGGCGGCCATGACGTCGGTTCCCGCGCCGGGTTCGGTGAGTACGAAGGCACCCAGGTGCTGACCCGTTGCCAGGGGCGTGAGGAATTTCTTTTTCTGATCCTCGTTGCCGAAGATGTTGATGAGCATGCAGGCGATCCCTACGTGGATCGACACGGTGAACCCCGTCGAGGAGCACGAGCGCGCGAGCTCCTCAACGACGATGGCGTTTGTCAGGTAATCAGAGCCCGATCCGCCATACTGCGCAGGGATCGGGATGCCCATCCAGCCTCCCTCAGCAAGCTTCTTGAATAGCTCCGCCGGGTGAATCTCCTTCTCGTCGATCTCCGCGGCGATGGGCTCTACGTTCTTCACGCAGAATTCCCGGATGTTTTTACGGATTAACTCCTGTTCCTCGGTTAGCTTGAAATTCATCGTCATTTCCCTCCTTCTGCAAGACTGTAATTGGGTATTTAGTAAATGATAATTGGGAAATTGGGAATGGACAATAAAAAACGACAATACCCAGTTCCCGCATTTGAGCCTGAATCCCGCGTTAGCCGAATCGAAACTGCACGCCTGCTCCGCCTTCGGGGTAGTTCCATTCCAGAACCTCGGTGCCGCAGGCGATGCGGCAGGTGCCGCACTCGAGGCAGCCGTCAATGGTAAGCGTGATCTCACCCTGATCATTTGCGCTGTATAGGCCGGCGGGGCACGCCCGCACGGCCGCCTTCAGGCGGGCATCGCGCTCCATGCCCGGGCGGATCTTGATGTGGGGCTCCGGCAGCGGCTTGAAGACGTTGAGTCCCAGCTTGGCCTTCAGGTCGCTCATATCTTCATGACCTCCTTTCCATCCATCAGCAGGGTCCAGAGCTGGCTCAGGGTCAAGTGTTTGCGCAGGGTTGTGAATATGGGCGACTTGGGTCCAGCGGGCACGGTGTAAAGATCGCGCAGCAAATTTCCCACGAGCTCCGGGTAATGGCCGAAAAGATGCGGGTTCGATAGCACCCGGGGCGTCTCCTGGAACGTCCGGAGATCCTTCATGACAAAGCTCCCTTCCAGGTATTTCTGGTAGACGGAAAGCGTTGCGGCATCGAAGCGCCCTGCCGCTTTTGCCTGGATAACGGCCTTCGCTACGAAGTAACCCGACGCCATCGCGTACTCCATGCCGCGGACGGTGAATCCCAAGTTCAAGGCGAATCCCGCCGAATCGCCCGCCACAAGGATCCCGTCTCCGAAAAGGGGACAGAGAGAGCGGTAGCCGCCCTCGGGAATCACATGGGCACCGTATTCCACTGTTTTTCCGCCCCGGATGAGCGGCTCGATTTCGGGACGGGCCTTGAAGGCTTCGAAAAGCGCCGGGAACTCTCCTGCCGCCTCTTCCTTCGCAATATCCTCGATCCCGGTGACAAGCCCCAGGCTCACGCTGTCTCGGTTCGTATAAAGAAAGCCGCCTCCGAAGAGGCCTTTTGTCATATCCCCCACATACAGGTGCGCAGCTCCTTGGCCGTCGGCGACATGGAAACGATCGTTGATCACGGCGGGGTCGAGTTGGATGACCTCCTTGACTCCGACGGCAAAGTCGTGTGCCCGCCCGGGCGCCCTCAGGCCTGCCTTTTCGGGGATCAGGGAGAGCACGCCGTCGCAGGCGATGACGACGTCGGCCCGCAGCTCATCGCCCCCGGCAATCACGCCGGCCACCTTTCCGTTTTCCCGGATCACGTCCGTAACGAGGGTCTTGGCGAGGATCATGGCCCCCCGCTCCTCGGCCCTCTCGGAGAGCCACCGGTCGAACTTTGAGCGCAGGATGCTGTAGCTCTGGGGAGGGGAGGTGCGCAGATCGCTTCCGGTGTAATGGACGGTGAAGGAGCGGTTGCGCGCCATGAGGGTGGCCCCTTCGCGGACGATGGATCGCTCAAGGGGCGCTTCATCCCAAATACCGGGGAAGAGCTCGCGAACGGGATTGAGATAGATTCGGCCGCCGGAGAGATTCTTCGAGCCGGGATAGTCACCGCGTTCCAGGACGACAACCTCGGCCCCCTCGCCGGCCAGGGTGTATGCCGCCGCGAGGCCCGCGAGGCCCGCTCCCACTACGATGACATCGAACTTGTCCATCCTCTGTTGGTCCTGTCAGGCGGGGATCGCAAAGACGTTTCAGACATACCCTTTTTCCCGCGGAAGTGCAACCCCCATCCGGCGAAAATACAAGCCATTTTCGCCGGGTACGCTTCTTGCAAAACTCTTAGCGAATACGAATTTGTCTGTCGATCGGGACTGACCCAAGCCGGATGGGGGGCGGCCCTGACAGTGAGGAGTGCCGAGCGACGGGATCCCACCCTTTAAGAAAGGAAACAGCCGTGGAACAAAGAAACGCGTATGCCAATCCACTCATCGTTCTCCGCGAGGAATTCGATGACTGGGCCATTCTGTTCGATCCCGACACGGGCAATGCCTTCGGCCTGAACCCGACGGGGGTTTTCATCTGGAAGCTTCTCGACGGGAATCACAGCCCGGATGACATTGTCCGAGAGCTGCGAAATGAGGCGACGGATGTTCCCGAGGATGCGCAACAGCACGTCGGCGAATTCATCCGCGGTCTCGAGACGCAGGGGCTTGTGGGTTATGAGGCAACAGGCGGGCAGGAGAACCGGATTTAGCAAGGTGATGTCCATGTCACTGATGAAAACTCCGAAAAAGCTGGATATCGCTATTACCAACCGCTGCAATCTGCGGTGCCGCTACTGTTACCACTTCGAGAGTTCCGAGGATGCGGGCGAGGACCTGCCCCTGGAAGGGTGGCTGCCATTCTTCGAGGAGCTCAATCGCTGCGCCGTCATGAACCTGACCCTGGCGGGCGGCGAGCCCTTCATCCGGGAAGATCTCCGGGAGATCCTGGAGGGCATTGTCAGGAACCGCATGCGCTTTTCCATCCTCAGCAACGGCACGCTGATCACCGACGAGATGGCATCGTATCTGGCTTCCACCAGGCGGTGCGAATATGTGCAGGTCTCTATCGATGGATCCGTCCCGACCACCCACGATGCATTCCGCGGAAACGGCAGCTTCCGGAAGGCTGTCGAGGGTATCCGGAAACTTCAGCGGCATGGTGTGAACATCGCCATTCGCGTAACCATTCACCGCAAAAATGTTCACGACCTGGAAAGCATAGCTCATTTTCTTCTTGAGGAGCTGGGCCTGCCGAGCTTCGGTACCAATTCTGCGGGGCTTCTCGGGCTTTGCCGCAAGAACGCCGAGCTGGTGCAGCTCACAACGGAAGATCGCATGCTCGCGATGGAAACCCTTCTTAAGCTGACAGGGAGGTATGGTGACCGGATCAGCGCCATGGCGGGACCCTTGGCCGAGGCGCGGGGCTGGCTGGAGATGGCGGCGGCAAGAGAGGCAGGGGTACCGTCTTTGCCCAATCGGGGCAGCCTCACAGGCTGCGGCTGCTATTCAAGCCAGTTGGCCGTACGGTCTGACGGGGCCATCACACCCTGCACCATGCTCTCCCATATCGAGCTGGGCCGGGTCAACCGAGACAGCCTTCGTGATATCTGGCAAAACCACATCGCCTTGAAGACCCTGCGAGAGCGCAATCTCATTGCCTTGAGCACGTTTGCCTTCTGCCAGGGGTGTGACTACATCCCCTATTGCACGGGAAGCTGCGCGGGGCTTGCCTACACAATAACGGGTGAGGTGAACCATCCCGCCCCGGATTCCTGCCTCCGGAATTTCCTGTCCGACGGCGGAAAACTGCCGGATCGGTCGCTCCTGATCGGTCAGGCGAGACAGGAGGCAGCATGCTGAACCGGCTCTCAAAATACGAGACAATCTTCTTCATTACCCTGTTCGTGGCGCTCGCAGCGTTGTTCTTTCACTTGCCGTCGCTGGGGCTCTACTCGAACGAGGAAGGCGCCAAGTTCGTCCAGATGAAGAACTTCGCCCTGCATGGCTCCCTCTCCATTCCTTATCCGGCGCAGCAGATGGGATTCACGGCCGACGATCTGACGAAAGAACCGGGTTACTTCGAATCCAAGAGGGGCGAGCTCCGGGCGATCACACCGCCGCTGTTTCCCTTTTTGACGAGCCTCTTCTACCCGCTGTTCGGTGACCGGGCGGTGCACCTTCTTCCGCTGGCGTTCTTTTTTCTTACGGCGATCATGCTCAAAATGGCCCTCGGTCTCGTCATGGAAAGGAGTGTGCTGCAGTATCTCCTTCTGCTTGCCTTTCTGGGATCTCCCGTTGCCCTGAATATCTTCGGGTTCTCCGAGGTCACGGCGGCTCTCTTCCTGGAGGCGTTGGCCCTGTACGGGATCGTTCGATATGTCTGTATCAAACAGGCGCCCATGATCCTCTTCGGATCATCGTTCTCAATGGGCCTGACTCTCTTCTTATGCCCGGCGTTTCTCTTCATGGCCGCGGCCTGGACAATCGCCGGCACCTCTTTGCTCGCAGCCGGGAAAAAATCGCGTGAAGCGGGTCTGTTCGCGGCTGGGGCCGCCGCGGCTGCGGTGCTCTGGATGGTCTCGGAGGCCATGCTCTACGGCGCCTTTCCCGGGCCGTACCTTGAATCTCTCGCACCCTGGCTCGCCCTTTCCCCGATCCGAGTTCTGATCTTTCTGGGGGCTTTTGTCCTCTCGGCGGCGCTTTTGTGCGAAGCACAAAAGGGGTCATTGCCGAACTTTCCGATGGCGGGAGCGTGGTTTGTTTCCCTGTTGCTTCTGTCTGCCGTTGTCCTCGTCACGTCGGCCCGTTTTTCATTGATCCCCTTCCTGTTACTGTTCCCAACACTGCTGTTCGCTTTCTGGGGCCTGCCTGCGAGTTTTTTCGATGCCATCAAGAAAGAGAAAGTTCTTCTCGGCCTGATCCTCTCAGCCGCTATTCTGCTCTGTCTCACCCAGGTCGCTACTGTGCTGAAAAACGAGTCGGATTATGTCCGCCTCTTCTATCTGCCGGTCATTCCTGTCGCTATCGTCGTTATGGGCATCGAGAGCCGGAGGATATTTGCAGCTCCGGCGGTTTCGGGCCTTTTGGTTTTTGCGGTGGCCGTCTCCATCGCCGGTGGATACGAGTGGGTAAAGGATCCCTTCATGAAATACACCGACTACAACGCCAGGCGCGTCGCCTTCCTGGAACAGAACTCGGCAAAGGGGGATGTCGTCGTATTCACAGGCGCCCCGCTGATGGAGCACGCAGGTCCGCTTTTCTTCGAGCGCGCTTATCTGGTTGCCCCGCAGGAAGTCGACTTCGAAAGGATCCTTCAGACCCTGCAGGAACATAACGTCAGCAACCTTTATCTTTGGAGCGCCGGTCCGGCCCTTGTCGCCCGGTGGGGGAATCCCTATGACAAGGAAAGTTACCGGACATTTCCCATGGCATCGAGTTGCCAGACCAGTTGCAACAGCAATTTTTACCTGTTCCGTGTCGACGTCGACGCGGCCATCGGAAGGATGTCCCAAAAAAGAGAAGAAAGAGAACCCTGAGAAAGGAGAGTGTCGTGCCGAACGGAACATCGGAAAGACCCCGTGAGCGCACCTATCAGCTGGGGGCTATCTATTTTTACTTGACGGAAGGGTGCAATCTTCGCTGTCGCCACTGCTGGATCGAGCCGAAGTTCCAGGGAGGGGGGAAGAAATACCCGGCACTGGACGTCCATCTCTTCCGCTCCATTCTTTCCCAGGCCAAGCCCCTGGGGCTTGAATGTGTGAAGCTGACGGGCGGCGAGCCGCTCCTTCACCCGCAGATCGCTGAGATCGTCGATATCGTACGTGAGGAGAAGCTCCGCCTGACCGTCGAAACGAACGGTGTTCTGTGCACGGCCGATCTGGCGCGGCGCATTGCCGCATGCGGGCAGCCGTTCGTCGCCGTCAGCCTTGACGGCGCTGATGCGCAGACCCACGAGTGGGTCCGGGGCGTGGAAGGCTCCTTCGAGGCGACTCTGCAGGGAATCCGCAACCTCGTCGACGCAGGCATCCGGCCGCAGGTCATCATGTCCATCATGCGGCGAAATGTCGGCCAGATGGAGGCCCTGGTGCGGCTGGCGGAATCGATCGGCGCCGCGTCGGTGAAGTTCAACTTCGTCCAGCCCACGGCCCGGGGCGAGAAGATGCACGAGGCCGGGGAGACCCTGCCTATCGAAGAGCTGGTAGAGCTGGGCCGTTGGGTCGAAAACACCCTGTCGAAACAGGTGGTCATCCCTCTCTACTCGAGCCATCCCATGGCCTTCCGGTCCATGGGGAATATCTTCGGCGACAAGGGTTCCTGCGGGCTCTGCAATATTTTCGGGATCATCGGGGTACTCTCCGACGGCACCTATGCGCTCTGCGGGATAGGTACAACGGTCCCTGAACTCGTCTTCGGACACGCTGCAAAGGATGCGCTGAGCGATGTCTGGCTGAACTCGCCTGTCCTGAAGGAACTGCGCGAGGGTCTTCCGGGCCGTCTCGAGGGGATCTGCGCGGACTGCATTATGAAGGGCATGTGCCTGGGGAGCTGCGTTGCCCAGAACTATTATCGGGACGGGAGACTCTGGGCGGGATACTGGTTTTGCGAGGAGGCTAGAGCGAAGGGCCTCTTCCCCGAGTCGCGGATCAAGTCGGGGTTGCGGGAACGGGCCGCTGCGGGTGTCGGGGGCACCGCAGTCGCAGGGATGGCTGCGGTGTGAAGATCGCGGCCATAAAGCGGCAGGAAGGATGGTCAAAACGGTGGAATTTCAGTGTTCGTGCAGAACAGACGGAGGATGCTCATCGTCATGCCGACAGTCATGCTGACTGCGAAGTGTGTGAATTCCTGTCCGTGGTGTTTCGCCCGGGCGAAGATGGCAGAGTACCATTCCCGGGGGATCGCCGAGATGCATTTTGCGGACTTTGAATCCGTTGTCAAATTCTACGAGTCCTCCGGTTTGAGCCGGATGATTCTCCTGGGGGGGGAACCCCTTCTGCACACTCGGTTTATGGACATTTTGGAACTGCTTCGGTCCAGGTCCTTTTCGGTCCATGTCAGCACGACGGGAATATGCTCGAAGGCGCTGCTCGATCAAATCGCTGCCATGAAATTCCCAGACCTGACGTTTGGCCTGAACAGCACATCCCATTTCCATTATCCGGTCCCCAAGAGACGGCGGGTGGAAGACTTTCTTCGCCGGGTCGGGCATCGGGTCATGCTGGGCTACACCATTACCGAGTCGGACATCGACCGCGGGGACTGTTACCCGATTGTCGATCGACTCATGCTGATCATGAAGTATTCGCTCCGTCCACTGATCCAGTTTCAGATCGCCGTTCCGGCGGACGGAGTTTCCCGGTACATCCCGTTGAATCGCTACGCGGAGCTGATGGATCTCCTCGATGTCTGGTTTCGGGTCCTCCTGCAGAACGGAGTCTCTTATGGAATCGACTGTCATTCGATTCCCCGCTGTGCGATGCCCGTTACGGCCGCGGATTCGAGAAAATTCCGCTCAACCTGCGATCACTTCATGGTGGATATCGGCCCTGGACTCGAGGCCTGGCCCTGTTTTCCACTGTCGAAATTCAAAACGGATCTTCTCTCATTCGGGAATCTTTTTCGGCTACAGACGTATTTCCAGGAACAGGTCCGCGCGCAGGGCCTTTCCTGCCAGGCGTGTTGTGTAACGTGCGTCGAAAAAGTGGAAAGGAGATGCAGCGGCGGCTGCCTGGGTTTCCATACCCTGCCGGGAATGTGCGATGGGGAGAATCCCCGGAGAGAATTGCGCGCGATCCGGGAACAACGAGTCGCAACGGGGGCATGCTCTGCCGAATAGCGGCAGAGGATCCTGAGCCGGATCGGACGGTACGGGAAATACGGATGCAGGAATATCGATGACGGGACTTCAGATCGGCAACGACGAACGTGATCATCCGTCGCCTTTTCCTCGGGAGAATCGGCAGGGGGGGGTCTTTTATCACGGCTCCTCCATGACTCCCTTCTTTCAGCCGGGTGATTGCTTGAAACTCATTTCCTGTCCTGTGCGGGATATCCGCCGGGGCGACGTCATCGTTTTCAGACCGTCGGGCGAAGAGCGCCTGGTGGTCCACCGGGTGATCGATAAGACAGCGGGCAGGATTCATACGAAGGGCGACGCGAGCGACCGCCCCGATCCCTGGGTCCTCGCAGGGGAAGAGATCATGGGGCGCGTCGTATCCTTCGAACGGGATGGGAAAAAGCATGCCGTCCACCGCGGGATGGCGGGGCGGCTCCAGGCGAGTCTCGTTCTAAAGTTGGAGCGCCTTGACGTCGTCATATCAAATCTGCTCCATCCCCTTTACCGTTGGCTGTCACGGAAGGGTTTGCTGGGGCGGCTGCTGCCTGCATCGATGACGCCGACGGTTGTCACGTTCGGGCGGCCGGACGGGACGGATATGCAGATCCTCATGGGACGGCGGGTGATCGGGCGATGCATGGAGGGCGAAGGATGGGTGATCCGGCGGCCTTATCGTCTGATCGTGGATGAGAGATTGTTGACGGACACCGTCGGTAAAGCATGTCAGGAACCGGGGGGAGCAAAGTGCCGGGAGCTAGCGTGATCATTTCCGAAAGGTACGGGCCCGAGAGCAGCCGCTCCCCGAAGACCGACGGAGAAGTGCGATACCTGCTGAGACTGGGCAACGGCCAGAGCTGGGAAATCGTGGCAACGGGGGACGCCGGTCCGTGGGCGGGGAAACTCGCTACGATCATGCGGCTCAAACCGTGCAAGCCCAACGGGAACCCGAAACTCCTGTTCGTCCGGGAGGAAAGGCTCATGGACTTGCGGCAGTGGATTCCGTCCCGGGATGGCGAGGGCGTTTTGAGGGACCTCCCTTCCGATGGCTGGAAGTCTTATGAGCTGCCTTCCCTCCGTTTCTGGGTACACCCCGGCTTGCCCGGCGTCGTCTGCGAGATGGCGGGAGACCGCAGCCATGAGCTGGAAATCCTGCAGATGGGGCAGGCCCTCTGCCCGATCTATTTCCGTGCCATGCAAGAGGGGGGGCTTCCGATTCATGCCGCCCTGATCGAGCGTGAGGGTAGGGGCTTTCTCATTTCAGCCCCCGGTGGAACGGGGAAATCCACCTGCTGCAGGAGGATCCCTGGGCCATGGAGAGCCCTCAGCGACGACCTGTCCCTCGTCGTGGTCGACGAAAAAGGGAACTATCGGGCCCACCCGTTTCCGACCTGGAGCGATTATATGTGGAGGCGGTCAGAACAGATTTGGGACGTCCAGTGTTCACTGCCGTTGGAGGCGATCTTCTTCCTGGAGCAGGGGACAAAGGACGAAATGGCACCAATCGGGAAAGGAGAGGCGGCTGCAAGTGTGATCGAAGCGGCATCGCAGATCTGCCTGTCCTTCTGGAGGGACCTTGCCCCCGGGGAAAGACGAACATCGAAAACCATGATATTTGACAACGCCTGCGGGCTTGCCCGGTCGATTCCGGCCTTCCGGCTGCGTGCGAGCATCGATGGGCGCTTCTGGGAAGAGATGGAGGCAGCGGTACGGTGAGCGGCAGTACAACGGAGCTGAAGATGAAATCTAAATACGAACCCCCCAAACTGGTTATTCTGTCCGGTGAACGGACGGCCCGCGGGGCGGATTGCGCAACGGGCTCCCATGCCACCGGTACGTGCAAGACCGGCAATGTAGCGTCGACCTGTTGCAGTACCGGAACCGGTGGTGCTGTGGTGACATGCTGCACGGGGAACTGTCCCAACCCTTGCGTCTGCGGGGGCTGCGCCTCCACTTATGCCAGCTGCTGCACCGGGGTCTGCGACGGGTATGATTGCACTGCGGGGGGGAGTCCGCTGGGCCAATCGTGTTTCTATGGATGGAGCGATCGTTACTTCTGCGCTTGCAATTATTATGGGGCCTGGCCTTCCGGCACTTGCATAGGCAACGGGGGCATGGATGGCAGATGGACGCCGTGTTCAAACGGCCCAAGTGCGTGACGCAGCGTGCAACCTTTAATAAAGAAAAAAGTCCGAGAGGGCTAGCAACGCCAGCGCCGAGGGACCGGATGGCAGGCTGACGATACACCGATAAACATGCTGACTGGAGACACATTGAAATTCAAGTACGCCCCCCCCCAATTCATTATTCTCTCGGGTGAGCAGACGGCACACGGGGCGGCTTGCGCGACGGGGTCGCATGCCAGCACGACTTGTAAAAATGGCAATGTTGCGACAACCTGTTGCAGCACCGGGACCGGCGGTACTGTCCTGACATGCTGCACGGGGGCCTGTCCCGACGCCTGCTACTGCGGGGCCTGCACGGGTGCAGTTTGCTGCTCGGGGTACTGCGATTCGGCTAATTGCGGATCCGGCGCGAATCCGCAGCAATACCCGTGCGGGTATGGGAGCAGTAATCCGGTCATGTGTACTTGCTATAGTTACGGGGCTAATGCCACAAGTTGCCAGTACGGAACGCACGCAGGATCTTGCTCGACCGGTAATTCAGTTTAGAGATGCGGTCCTTCCAGCAATGAGAGCCGTCAAGGATAAGAAGGATGAAACATTGGCTTGAATATTTAAGGGACGGCCTGGCGAGGAAGGCACCTGAGGACCGGATAGCAGGCTAACTATACATAGTTTCCCTGGTTTTGTGTATTCAGGATTGGGGGCAATTCTGCATTTATCTCTTATCGGTGCGCAGTTTGATGAAGGAAGTGAATGACGAAAAGAAGGCATGATGAAATTCAAGTACGAGATCCCGAAGCTTATCAGCCTTTCGGGAGAAAAGACGGCCCGCGGGGCGGATTGCAGCACCGGCTCCCATGCACAATGGGGTAGTTGCTATGGAGGCAATGTGCCGACGTATTACTGTTGCTCAGGCACAATCCCTGGCTACGCATACTGTTGTACCGGCAGTTGCTACAACATCGCGTGCTGCACGGGCAGCTGCGACGGCGCCCCTTGCTGTTACGGAGGCGGTGACCACATGTGCGCTGCCGGAGGGTACGACGGCGCTGAATGCGATATGGGCGGCGACGCTGGCCGGACTTGCAGTTGCGGCGAAACAGCCCGGGGCGGCAGTTGTACGTTATGCTGGGCCGGATCCGGCCAAGCTCAAATGTGCAGGAGCGGCAGCGGCGCGAGTTATTGAGAGGCGAATCGGGCACACGAGTAGATGCCCGGCCGGACAACCATGATATCCCTCGGAGAGTAGGATCGGACGTGGACAGCTGGTTCCAATATTTGAAGCAGGGAATGCATAGGCGGGCTCCCGAGGACCCGATGGCGGCCGGGCAGGCCTATGCCCCGCTCGGGGAGAGCCTTCGGAGACTGCTGCCCTTTTTCTGGCGCCACTGGAAGAAGGGCGCTGTCGCCGGCGGGCTCATCCTCTTGAGCTCGCTCATGGCCTTTCCCCAGCCCCTCATCGGCCGCTTTGCGATCGATGACGCAATCCTGGGGAAGCGGCTCGACCTGCTGATTCTCGTGGTTATTGTCTCGGTCGGGTTTGCCGCACTGAACCGGATCATCGGCCCGCTGCAGGGCTATTGGATGACTCGCTACAACCAGGAGTTCACCCTCGATATCCAGCGCCATCTGCTCGACCGGGTCCTCCGTTTCCCCAAGGCGTTTTTCGATAAGAACCAGACGGGGTATCTCATGTCGCGCCTTGTCGGCGACATCGGGGGCGCGACCGCCTTCTTTTCGGCCAACATCGTTTCCATCGTGCAGAATGTCCTTCAATTCGCAGGCGGCTTCGTGTTGCTGTGCTACCTGGAGTGGCGTCTTGCCGTCTGCGCCGTTCTCACCCTGCCGCCCATGGTCCTGTCGATGCGTTACTTTTCCCGCCGGATGCACGTGTTCAGCCACGCGCAACGGGAGGAGAGCGCCCGGCTCTGGAGCAGATTCCAGGAGACCCTTGCATCGGTCCCCCTCATCAAGGCCTTCGCGACAGAGGATCGTGCCTCCGGGACGATCATCCAGGCGATGAAACGCCTGAATGGCCTCTCCATGGAACAGGCGGCTGTCGGGACCGTGGCGGGCACGGCCATCACGGCAGTGCCCAGCCTTGCCGGTTTTATCGTTTTCGTCCTCGGGGCCTACTGGGTGATCTCCGGCCACTGGAGCCTGGGCACGATGTTCGCCTTCCAGGCCTACCTCGGCTACGTCTTCGGCCCGGCCCAATCTCTGGTATCGATGAACATGAACATGCAATCGGCCCGGGCATCGCTGGAGCGTCTCTCGGCGCTTTTCGAGGCGGCAGAAGAAGAAAACGTCGGCAAGGGTGAAGAGGTGCTGAGACTCAAGGGGGAGGTCGAATTCAGAGATGTTTCCTTCGCCTACGATCCGGGAAATCCCGTTGTCCGGGACATTTCCTTCCGGGTCCAACCGGGCGAACGGGTAGCCCTCGTTGGGCCGAGCGGTGCAGGAAAGACGACGATTCTGAGCCTGCTGCTCCGATTCTACAATCCCACCGGCGGGGAGATCCTCTATGACGGCAAACCTGCCGGGAGCTACGAGGTTCGCTCCCTGCGGCGCCGGATCGGCTATGTCTCCCAGAGCCCTGTCCTGCTGACCGGGACGATCATGGAGAATCTGCGCTACGGTAATCCAGAGGCGAGCACCGGGGCAGTCAGCCGCGCAGCCCGCGTCGCGGGCATCCACGATTTCATCGAAAGCCTCGCTGATGGGTACGACAGCGAAATCGGCGAGAGAGGAGTGAACCTCTCGGAGGGGCAGAAGCAGCGCCTCTCGATTGCCCGGGCCCTCGTCATGGACCCGGACATCCTCATCCTGGACGAGCCCAGCTCGGCCCTCGACGGTCTGACGGAAGAGTCCTTCTTCCAGGCCCTGCCGGAGGCAACACAGGGAAAGACCCTTTTCCTGGTGGCTCACCGGCTCTCCACGGTTGTAGATGCCGAGCGCATCTTCGTTCTCAACGAGAACTGCCTCGTGGCCGAAGGGACCCACGAGGAACTGTTGCGGACCAGCGGTTACTACCGGGAGCTCGTATCGCGACAGTTGATCCCGGATGACAAGGAAAGAAAGGCAAACGTGATTCCCTATGGAAGTCTCCGTCGTCATTCCCGTCTATAACGGCGAGCGCTATCTTGCCGAGGCCATTGAAAGCGTGCTGGCCCAGACGCATCGCGATTTCGAGCTGATCCTCGTCGATGACGGATCAACGGACGCAACCCCCGCGATCATGCGCGCCTATGCCGCTGAGGATTCCCGCGTCCGTGTCGTCACACAGGAAAACAGGGGACACAGCGGCGCAGCAAACCGCTGCCTCATGGAGGCATCCTGCGAGTGGGTCGCCCGCCTCGACGCCGATGACATTTTCCTGCCCCGCAAACTGGAGCTGCAGGTTGCCGCTCTTGAGGCCAACCCGAGGATCAGGGTCCTGGGCGCCATGGGCACCTGGATCGACGCGCAGGGCGGGCAGCTTGTCCCGATGGAATCCCTGGGTCCTTTCAGCGAGGCCGAGCTTGTAGAGATGGTGAGGCGAAACGAAACGCTATTCTTCATTCACTCGACGGTCATGATGCACAGAAAGACTGTCCTGGATGCCGGCGGATACCGGGAAATATTCGTTCAGGCCGAAGACACCGATCTCTGGAACAGGCTTGCGGAACAAAAGCATCTGTTGTTGAAAATGCGGGAATCCCTCGTTCTGGATCGGTTTCACGAGAACTCCTCTTCCGGCGCCCGGCCAAATGTGAATCGGCTCTACGGAGAATGGGCCATCCGGTGCATCCATGCCAGGCGATCGGGCCTGAAAGAGCCTTCTTTCAATGAATATCTGGCCTTCCGGAGGAGTCGTTCCTGGTATGAGAGAGTGGAATCTTATCGGAGAGATTCAGGGGAAGAATTCTATCAGCGCGCAGCCCGGCGCTACGCGGACCACAATCGTCTTCGAGCAGTCATGACGATGGCCGCGGCACTGGCCATCCACCCCGCTCACGTGATTCCCCGCATCTATCGCCGCATTTTCCAGCCATATCTGATGAAACGGTCTGAGCCCTTGACGGATATGCATGCAACCTGCACCCGTTTGGAGAGAGCACGTCCATGAAGCCCGAGATCGAACTTCTCCTGATCGGTTCCCAGTCGTCCCCGGGCGCGTCCGCGAGAAGACGGGTCGCGGAAATCCTTGCGGCGGGCATCGACCATCAGGAACTGTCGAGCCTCGCTTTGCAGCACGGCCTTGCGCCCCTTCTGTATCGAAATGCAAGGATCCATTTTGCCGGCATCTTTCCTGCCGATCTCTACGATCATCTCCGGGCGCTCTACCATGTCAATTCGGCCAGGTGCCTGCGGCTGACATCGGCGCTTCTGAAGATCCTCGAGGGCCTCGAGGCCGGCGGGGTGAAGGCGATGCCCTACAAGGGCCCGGCGCTTGCCGATTTCGTCTACGGCAATGTGGCGCTTCGCCATTTCAATGACCTGGATATCCTGATAAGGCGCTGCGATGTCCTGCGGGCGCGGGATCTCATGGTTGCCATGGGTTACAGGCCCGAAAAGGCGCTTTCGAGAACCCAGGCCGTGACCTTCACGCGATGGAATAGCGAGATTGGGCTTTCGCGCGATAGCGGCACCATTGCCGTCGAGCTTCAATGGAATATCGTTCCCGGGTATTTCTCTTTTCCCGTGGAGCGCCTCGGCCTGTGGGAAAACGGGCAGGCGCTGCGCACGAGGGATTTCCGGATTCCCACACTGCCTCCGGAGGAGTTGCTCCTAGTCCTTTGCGTCCATGGGTGCAAGGATCTCTGGGGGCGGTTGATCTGGGCCCATGACATTGCAGAGCTCATCCGCCAAAAGGAGGATCTTGACTGGACAAGGATCATGAAGCTCTCCCGGGCCTGCGGCAGCCACCGAATGCTTTGTCTCGGCCTTCGATTGGCGGAAGATCTTTTCGGTCCCGTTCTTCCCGGTCTCATTCTGACAGAACTCGATGAGGACCCCTCCGTCGATCGGCTGGCGAGATGGATCAAGAGCAGGCTGCTGGGCGTCCATCGGATTCAGGTGTCGCTCGTGAAGGAGATGGTTTTTTACTGGAACGTCCGGGAGCGCCGGCAAGACCGTCTCGGCCTATTCGGAAAATATGCGATGAACCTTCTTTTCGGGGACTGGAACCCGGCGCCCCTGCCGGACTATCTCTTTCCTGTCGCCTATCTCCTGCGACCGGTGACGCTGATAGCCAGATATGGGGAAGGGACCCTGAGACAGTTCTGCAGGACCGGATGGAACAGCCGTCATGCCGATTAATACGCCGTCTCGAAAAGAAATCGCCCAGCCGGATTACGGTTTTATCCTGGTCCAGCAGGTCCTGATATTCATGGCTTGCGCCGTGGTGCTCGCCCTGCTGCAGAACCTCTTCGGTTTTGTAATTTCATCGGCCAATCTTTTTCTCTGCATCCTGTCGAGCATCCTCTTCGGATATCATCGGATCCGCGCTGCCCATAGCCGCTCGTCGCCCGTATCGCTGGCTATTTCCGCGGGTCTTTTCGGCATTCCCTTCCTTTGTGCCATCGCAGTCTCCCTTTTCTTTTTCGACACCTCCTGCGACGGCCAGTACTACCACCAGGAGGCTATCGTCGCGCTTGCCGGGGGCTGGAATCCACTGCGGGACGTCGTCCTCTCTACTCCTGCGTTTCCCGATTTTATTTGCTATTTCCCCAAAGGGGCGTGGATCGTCCAGGCCACGATCTACAAGGCCGCGGGACTCATCGAATCGGGTAAGGCGATCAATCTCCTCCTGATGGCGGCTTCCTTTTTTTCGGTCCGCACGGCCTTGGAACCCCTGGAGCGACTGGATGGAAGGACCCGAAATGCAATCGCGATCCTGCTCGCGCTCAACCCGGTTGCCGTCTGCCAGATGTTTTCTTTCATGGTCGACGGGGCCCTTTCGTCGCTTTTCCTGATTCTTTCTTCGCAGCTTCTGATCCTGCTGAAAAACCCGTCGCGCCTGCACTTTTTCACGTCAGGCCTGGCCGCCGTCCTGCTCATCAATGTCAAGTACTCGGGGCTCGTGTATGCCCTGTCCCTGCTCGGGGCTTGGGTGCTGATGATCATCATCAGGCATCGGAAAGAGATGCGCCGGGCCCTGCTCCACGCGGGTGCGATTCTTTTCATCGGCATCTTCCTCTTCGGTTACAACCCCTATGTGACGAACACCCTTTCGACGGGGAATCCCTTTCACCGGGTCATCGGCGAGGGTGCGACGAACACCGTGGATGGACACGTTCATGACGAATTCCTGAAAAAAACACGGGTCGAGAAATTTCTGGTGTCTATCTTTTCCCGCTCCATGAACAGCCTGCAAGACCCGCCCGAGCTGAAGATTCCCTTCTCCGTGAGCCCCGGGGAGATGATTCCCTTTTTCTCGCCGGATACGCGTATCGGAGGGTGGGGACCGCTCTTCGGCGGGGCGTTTCTCGTGGCTGCAGCAATGATGATCGTCGCCGCACTCCGGCATAGCCCCCACCTTGGCATTGCCCTTGGCGCAGGGCTTGCCCTGTCCGTCACCATTTTCGTCTTTCCGGAGCCGTGGTGGGCGCGGTATGTGCCCCAGGCCTGGATCCTGCCCTTCGTCGCGATCGTCTATTCTTTCTACGTCAGTGGGAACATTCTGCGAATTCTAAGAAATGTTGCCCTGACGGCCCTGGCCCTGAATGTTCTTTTCATCACGACGCTCTATACCGCGGCGGAGGCGTGGGGATCGCTCTATCTTCACCGGCATCTTGCGGTCCTATCGCTGGTGAGTGAAAAGGGGCCCCTGCCTACAACCTTCCAGCTTTATTATTCGGACCGGGTGCGGCTGCAGGAGGCCGGCGTACACTACCGGGAAGTACGGCCGATCGGTTGCGACAACCCCGTATTCTTCGACCGGGTGGGAAGACCGGGATCCGATACAGCGACGATGGTCTGTGCCGCCAGGGAGGAGTATGGGCGTCTGGAAGGGGAGCTGCTGCCGGGCTTGAAGAGGGTCAGGAACAATCTGATCCGGACGGTTTTGAAGGGGGGAAAGACGACAGACGGGACGCCGCTCGCGGGAGGATAGAACACGTAAGAATCAGAGGCACAAGATTGCAACACGCATCGTCAATTTTGCAGGAAGTGCCCGATGTGCGGCCTGAGAGAAGCGTATAGACTGCCATGAAAAAATTGTTCGCCTATGAACTACCAAAGCTTGTCCATCTGAGCAGCGGAGAGGCGGCCCTCGGGTACACCTGCGCCACTCACGGGTCGCAGACCGGAAACTGCATGTCAGGCACGGGGGCATCTGGCTCGTGTTGCAGCACGGGGGGATGCGGCACCCCCTGGAGCAGCTGTTGCAACGCCGGGGGCTGCGGCACCAGTCCCAGTGGAACCTGCTGCTCGGGTACTTGCGGCGTATCATCTTCCTGTGATTGCTGGAGTGGCCTCTCCGCCGGTCCAGGCTATGTTTGCAATGAGGGTTGCAACCCTGGGAATGTGACCACCTATTGCTGGTCTGGACAATGTCCCGCCCCTTGCGTGAATCGCCACTGTTGTTGGACAGGGTCTAGCGGCAATTATTGTACTTACGGCCAAACTAATACTTAGAATATTAAAGACACATGGGGTCCTGTTCGGAATATTCAAATTCCTTTTTTCATTACATCTTGGACGGTAGGGATTTTCCAAGGAAGAAGACGGAGTTTCCCGGCTAGGGCGTCGGAAGAAGAATGAAAAGAAGGGCGCCGGATTGAAACCGGCGCCCTTTCTCGTTTCAGGAATGGTTACGAGTTTATGCTTTCTTAACCGGTTTCATCATCATGAAGGCGATGAGTATGCCCAGCACCGCCAGGCCCGCTGTTGGATAGAAGGCGACGGAGAAAGAACCGAAGGTGTCCTTTGCCTGGCCGGCGATGATGCCTCCGAGGATGGCCCCGATGCCGTAGGCGAAGTAGACCAAGCCGTAGTTTTTGGCATAGTTTTTCACGCCGAAGAAGATTGTCGTTGCCGTGGGCGCGATGGCCAGCCAGCCGCCGAGGCAGAGCCAGAACCCGATGAAGCAGATGGTGTAAAGCATCACGCTTCCGGGGCCTGCGGCGAGCATGCCCAGCGAGCAGGCGAGGATGATGACGAAGGAGATGATGGCCGCCATCTTGGGAGAGAGCTTGTCTGTCAGCACGCCGAAAATAGGCCGTCCCACGCCGTTGAAGATCGCGAACACGCCCACGAGCGTTGCCGCCGTGGCCGCGTCGATCTTGATGATTTCCTGGGCAACGGAGGCGGAGATGCCGATGGCCATCAGTCCCGCAAGGCATCCGATCGTATAGCAGAGGAACAGGCCGTAGAACGTGGAGGTTTTCGACATTTGAGCCATGTTGAGGTCAATCGCGCTTGCCGCGGCCGCTGCAGGCGGCTTCCAGCCCGCGGGGAGCCAGCCGTCCTTGGGGAAGCGGAAGGGAATGAAGCACACGACCACAATGGCCAGGAAGGCCACTCCCATGTAGAAGAAGGTCTGCATGGGGCCCACGGCCTTGATGAGGGCCGCCGCAACGTTGGCCGACACGAAGGGGGAGCCGCCGAACCCGGCGAGCGTCAAGCCCAGTGCGAGGCCGCGCTTGTCGGGGAACCATCGGCCCGCGACGGCCAGAGGCACTCCGTAGGCAAGGCCCACACCGGCGCCACCGATCAGCCCGTAGGTGATCGTCAGCATCGTGCCGCTTGTGGAGAAGCTGGCCAGGATCCAGCCGATACCGACAACGATTCCGCCGAGCCAGCCCAGCATCTTGGGGCCGAGCTTGGCCAGGATAAGGCCGCCGAAGAACACCATGGTGGCAAAGAGGGCCAGGAAGACCATGAAGGGCAGCCCTGCCTCGGTGGCACTCATGTTCAGGAGCTTCTGGACGGGGCCCCTGAATACGCTGTAGGCGTAGACGCTGCCCAGGCAGATATTGATGATAAAGCCCAGAACGACAAACATCCATCGGCCTTTCTCGGCCGGCATCCCAAAAAGCTTCTCCTCGCTCATAAAACCCTCCCTCATCATGCGTGGATCGAAATAAAATGAATGAAATACACCTTTTGCGCATTTCGCTTTGGGTACGCAAAATCGCGCAACAACTATCGGAATTCGGGGGAATTGTCAAATGGAAAAAAAGGACATGAAAATGCGGGAGTATTGGAATGTTAAAGTGATGGAATAGTGGGTCAGTGGGAGAGATCGCGTCATGTGTCATGGATCGGGAGCGAATCTTTCGCTCAGATCCTCGGGGCGGTTGAGGTTGGCGAAGAGCTTACCCTCGGGATCGAAACGACGGATTTCCTCGCCCTGGATCTCGCGGGTCCTGAACTTCCTGAAGAGCAGGGAAACCTTCAACTCGTTTCGCTCGATCTGTGATTCAATGACAGGGAGGCACTTTTTCGAATAGATGGCATGCAGCGATTCGAAACCGTTGGCGGTTACGGGAACCACCAGGTCGTAATCAGCGGCCTGCTGTATCATGTACCGGATGAATTCCTCGCTGAGGTATGGCATGTCGCAGGCCGAGACAAAAACATGCTCACCGGTTGCATGAAGGAGCCCCGCGTGGATCCCCCCGAGAGGCCCCTTTCCCCTGTAGATGTCAGTGACGATCTGCGCGTCGAATTCCAGGTAGTCGAGCGGCGAGTTTGTCGAGATGATGATCTGCTGGAAGAGGGATCGATACACGCGGAGTGTCCGCTCGATAAGCCGCTGGCCCCCGACCTCGATAAAGGCCTTGTTCAAGCCTCCCATGCGGTTGGCCTTGCCGCCTGCTAAGATAATTCCCGTCATCTTTGAAATAACCTGGGTACAGGGTAAAGGGTACAGGGTACAGGGTACAGGGTATAGGGGAATACAGTAATTGAGTAATGAGCTGATTAAGTAAATGGGGAATCAAGAGATTGATCGCCTGATTCTAATCACTTAATTACTGATTACGCATTACTGCTTCCCCATCCCGAATCCTGAATCCGGAGTCCCGAGTTCCTCCTCAGCGGCAGTGGTTCAGGACGTCGATGATCACGTCTTTCGTGTAGTCTTTCAACTTCCACGTCTGGGCAAGCTGCACGGCGTTGTCAGCGATCTTCTCGATATCGCCCTCGGGGATGCCTCCTTCCCTCAGGGACACGGGACTCTTGAGGGTGCTGAACCAGGATTTGAGTTTCGTAATACCTGCTGCGGCCGCCTTTGCATCATCGACCTCGACCACCTGGAAAAATTCCCGTGCCAGCCGTGCGAAGCGGGCGGATTTTCGCTTTGCCGACCAGGCCATCCATCCGGGAAGCACGATGGAAAGGCCCGCGCCGTGCGCGATATCGTAAAGGGCCGAGAGCGAATGCTCGATCATGTGGACGGGGAAGCCCACGATGCCCATGCCGGCCGTCGTGAGACCGTTGAAGGCCAGCGTGCCGGACCACATGAAATTCGCCCGCGCATCGTAGTCCTTTGGATGAGCAAGCGACTTTTCGGTGGCCTCCATGATCGTCTTCATGAAGGAATAGATCATCCGGTCCTGCAGGGGGCTCTCGCCTGTCTCGGAGTTGGTGAAGTAGCCCTCGAGCATGTGCGTGATGATGTCAACGGCGCTGTATGCTGTATAGGCTGGAGAGAGTGAATAGAGGGCCTCGGGGTCGAGGATCGACGTCTTCGGCTGAATGAATGGGCTGCGTACGCTGAATTTTTGGCACGTCTCGTCTTTTGTGATGACTGCTGCCGGGTTCATCTCCGAGGCGCTGGCCGAGAGCGTCAGAACCACCAGAACGGGCAGGGCATCCTTCACGAGTTTCGTGTAGACGAAAAACTCCCAGGGGTCGTGATCGGCCTTAATCCCTGCAGCAATCGTCTTGGCCGTGTCGATCACACTGCCCCCGCCCACTGCGAGGACCACGTCGACCTTCTTTTCGCGGGCAAGCGCAATGCCTTCCTTTGCCTTGGAGAGCAGGGGGTTGGACTTCACCCCGGGAAGCTCGAGGATGTCAATCCCTGCCTCCTTGAGGGAATTCAGGACCTGCTCGTAGATGCCCGTCGTTCGGATACTGCTCTTCCCATAGACCATGAGAACCCGGTTACCGAAGCGCTTGACCTCGGCTCCGATCTTGGAGATGGATCCTTTCCCGAAAATGATCCGTGTGGGGTTTTCAAACACGAAGTTTTGCATGGGTTGCCTCCGGCATGTGGTCTGTCTGGTCTTGTATGTTTACTTCAGTCTTCCAAAATCCGTTTCAGTTAGATAAAAGGTCTTTCATGGTTTGATCTCGGCGTGGCAGACCGTTTTGGTCTGGGGCCTCGAGCCCGCCGAATAGCCTGG
>Ga0335071_10000862_pt1 | contig 32776 bp, 26 predicted proteins | sample Lox_Sample_15_FD_206724 | JGI IMG/M metagenome (GOLD analysis project Ga0335071, IMG submission 206724) | Soil microbial communities from Loxahatchee National Wildlife Refuge, Florida, United States - Lox_Sample_1.5 | ecosystem: Environmental > Terrestrial > Soil > Wetlands | place: USA...
TTCATTACGGATTTTGGCTATGGAGACAGCTATTTTTTCGGCAAGCCGGGCGGAGGGAGCCGCTTCGGCCCGTTTGACGGGAGCATCTACGGCGATTTTTATGGGAGTGAACCGAACAAAACGGGCTGGCTCACCGCGGAGATCGGAGGCAGGGTGGTCGTTCCAAAGGCCGGTTTCGATTTTGACTTGAGCGCCGCGGGCGCGAAACTGTCCGATGCCTATCGGAAACCTCTGCAGGCCAAGACTCTTGCGGAATACTTGCGGGCACTGGAGGCACAGAAGTCCACTCCGGCGACGATCATCGAGAAGGACAAGGTATTCATCGGAGCGCCCACCGCCGCTACGCTCGAGACTCGCTTCGGAATCGGTCCGGGTTCCGACAGCAAATTCAAATATGTCAGGAGTGAAAAATCCTCGCCTGAGATCAAGGGGATCGAGCTCGGCTCCGGCAAGAGCTACTTCGCCAACACCGGGGAAATAGTGTGCGACGGCGATCTGTTTGTCCGCGGGACGCTGTTTCTGAATCGCTCGGCTGTTGCGACAAAGACCGGATGCCGCATCTACGCCACCGGACCCATTTTTGTTCAAAATGCAATTACCTACAGAAACCTGGGCGGACCGGCAGACAAAACGAATTTGCAGCTGGTCAGTGCCGAAGCCATCCTGCTGGGATTGGGGGACAAAAGCTGCGATGCCTCGTATAAAGACAGCCCTCTTTCACGCCGGCTCATTTCAGGATATGCGGTCTCTTCCTATTTCACGCGAGATGCGAACCACCGGTCCATTTCGCCCAAGGAGTTCGGGCAGCGCGTTTATGACCAGGGCAGGCTGATTCCCGAACTGGAGGACGCCGGTTGCCGGGACGACACCCTTGGTTTTTCGAGACTGCTCTTGAATGCGCCGCAGGTCCACAACCGCTATAAAGGCAAGTTCAATGGGCTGGTGATTGCAGAACTCGTTCTCTGCAGGCTGGGTAAATCCACGTTTGAATTCGATCCGGTGTTTAAAGAAGTTTCTGTTTTGCCGATGCTCAGGGATTCGGATTATCTGGAAGTGAAATGACGATGCATGCGGAGAGATCGGCGCCCACTGAACAATTCGGTCTCGGTCGCTTGTTTATAAATTACAATATCCGGGTTCAGATCCGTCAGGGTGAAAAATGATTGTACGCATCTTTGTAACCGGCGGGACGTTCGACAAGGAATACGATGAGCTGGAGGGAAAGCTCTATTTCAGGGATTCGCATCTGTCCGAAATGCTCGAGCTGGGCCGATGCAAGGTCAAAGTGGACATCCGGACCCTGATGATGATTGACAGCCTCGAGATGACTGAGGCGGACCGGGAGATCATCCTGGACAACTGCCTCAAATGCAAAGAAGATAACGTGGTCATTACGCACGGTACGGACACGATGGAAGAAACGGCGCGCGTGCTGGGAGAGGCGGGGATTCAAAAGACGATTGTTCTTACCGGCGCCATGGTCCCGTTCAAGTTCGGCAGCTCGGACGGGCTGTTCAACCTGGGCAGCGCCCTGGCATTCGCTCAATGCCTGCCGCCGGGTGTGTACGTTGCTATGAATGGCCGGTATTTCCAGTGGAGCGGTGTCCGGAAAAATAAGGCGACCGGAGAATTTGAAGAGAAGTAGAACGTGCAATTTGCCATTATTCAGGACGCTTTTGTTAACAATCTCCTGCCGGTCCTGTTGTGCGCCGCGACCGGTTTCGTGTTGGGCCGAACGCTGCACCCGGACATCAAGACGGCCTCCAGGATGGCGTTTTATATCTTCAGTCCCTGCCTGGTTTTCGTATCCCTCGAGCGTGTGAAAATCACCGGAGGCGAGCTGGGGAAACTCGCGGTTTTTACTTTTGCAGTGAGCCTGATCATCGGGGGACTGGCATATCTGGTCGGTCTCTCGTTGAAGGCGGAACGCCACTTGATTGCCAGCATGGTGGTGGCCTCGATGTTCGTCAACAGCGGCAATTACGGCCTGGCCGCGACTAAGTTCGCATTCGGCGAGGAAGCGCTGGCGCGCGGCCTGGTCTGCTTTGTCTTCGGGACCGTTGTGGTGTATACGCTCGGGGTCCTGATCGCATCGATGGGGAAATTGTCGGCCGGCCAGGCACTGAAACAGATGTTGATGGTCCCCGCCGTTTACGGTTTGATTGCGGCGGGATTGGTGCGGCAAATGAATTGGCAGGTCCCTTTGTTTCTCGATCGATCGGTCACGATGCTCGGGGATGCATCCATTCCGCTGATGCTCGTCCTGTTAGGACTTCAGATCGCGGAAGCGCGTTCCTGGCCCCGCGACCGCATGGTCCTGATCGGCGCATCGGCATTGCTGCAGCTTGTCGCATCGCCTCTGATCGGCCTGCTGCTGGCGCACTGGATGGGATTAACCGGAGCGTCGCTCCAGGCGGCCGTTCTCCAGGCTTCTATGCCCGCGGCCGTGGTGACGACGGTTCTTGCTGTGCAATACGACCTGGATAAGACACTGGTGAGCGGCGTAGTCGTTCTCACAACCGTCCTGAGTCCGCTGACGCTGACCCCGCTGATCGCGTATCTTTTGCGTTGAGGAGCACTTTTGTCAGGGAATGTTTGATGCTCATTGAAGAAATTGTGGACCACGGACTCGGGCTGGCGCCGCAAAGCGTGGTCGCGGACGTCCGGATTGGGCTTGGATACACGGCAGTTTGTCTGGAGGATGGGCGTTGCGGTCTCGCCTTTACGCTGCACGAAAAAGAATATGAATCGTGCTGCGTGATCCCGGAGGCGGGAAGTCTGGCGGGTCGAAAGGGGTCGGAACTGATCCCGTGGATGAACTCGCAGGATGTGACTGCCTGTGCGGTAGGTCTGGCCACGCTCAATGCCGTCATCGCGGCACCAGCCGCTGCAGTGGAATCGGATATCCTCGACCTGCTGCCGGTCGATCCGGAGGATTCTGTGGGCATGATCGGTTACTTCGGACCTCTGGTGAGCCCGATCAAAAAAAGAGCGCACGCGTTTCACGTCTTCGAGCGCAAGGCGGATCCTGAATATGACATACTGCCCGAATCCGCAGCGGCGAGCATTTTGCCGGATTGCCGGGTTGTTGTCGTTACGGCGACGACTCTGCTCAACCACACGATCGACGGTATCCTTGAGCTGTGCCGGAGCGCGCGTGAGATTGCGATCCTGGGGCCGTCCACGCCTTTTCTGCCCGAAATTTTCCGTCCGCACGGGGTTACGATATTGTCGGGAATTCAAGTCGTGGATCCGGCACAAGTCCTCCGCACAGTCAGCGAAGGCGGCGGAGCGCGCCAATTCGGCAAGGCCGTTCGCAAACTGACGCTCCGCTGCTGTTAAAACCGCCAGAATATAAATACTTCATCGCCTCGCTACTTGCCAAAAAATCAATCCTCACGCTGCATATCCTTAGAGATAAAAGTCAAACTCCGGGATTTGGTTTTGAATAAGCCTGCATTAGAGATCTTCAACATCGTGCATCGCCAAACGCAGAACTCTCCAACCGATGCATTGGAATTGTAAAATGGGCATATTTTTTTCCTCAATGTGTGGAAAATGTAAATAATTTCAAACAATTTGCATTATTGTGGCACCAATTTGCAAAAAACGAGTGCAAATACTACATATTGTCCAGTAACAATGACGCTATGTGCAAAATATCAAAAACACATATTGACAACAGGCATGCATCGTCATAAAAGTGGTAGGAAAATTTCCTGTCTTTTGCTGATGAATCTTTGAGGAAAACGACTATGAAGCTCATTATGTCGATAATTCGTCCTCATCGGCTGCAGGATGTGAAGGAGGCTCTATCCGTGGTTGGTGTGGCCGGTCTGACGGTTACCGATGTCAGAGGTGCCGGCAGGCAGAAGGGCCAGGTGGAGCGCTATCGCGGTTCCGAATACAACATCGACTTGCTTGCAAAAGTAAAAATCGAGGTGGCCGTTGCCGACGACCAATGCGAGGAAGTAATTCAAGCGATTCGTAAAGGCGCCTATACGGGTGAGATCGGAGACGGGAAAATTTTTGTTCTCCCGCTTGAGGATTCCATGCGCATTCGCACCGGTGAGAGGGGAGAAGACTCCCTATAAGAGACTGAGAACATTTTTTACAAGGAGATCAGAATAATGGGGAAAAATGCAAAAGAAGTAATTGACCTGGCAAATAAAGCGGGTGTGAAGATAGTAGACGTGAGGTTCATTGATCTTCCCGGCGTATGGCAGCATTTTTCAATACCGGTGGAAGATCTGACTCCGGAACTTTTTGAAGATGGCCTCGGATTCGATGGTTCGAGTATACGAGGGTTTAAGGACATTCACGAAAGTGACATGCTGCTAATTGCCGATCCAGAAACCGCTTATGTGGATCCAATTCTGGAAATTTGCACGCTGGATTTGATTTGCAATGTTTTTGACCCAGTAACACGCGAGCCGTACAGCCGCGATCCCCGCTATATCACGCAGAAAGCCGAACGTTATTTGAAGGGCACAGGCTTCGCCGAAACCAGTTACTGGGGGCCGGAACTGGAGTTCTATATATTTGACGATGTGCGTTATGACCAGACCGCGCATAGCGGCTATTATTACATCGATTCTGCGGAGGGTGTTTGGAACACAGGTCGAGCCGAAAACCCGAATCTTGGATATAAAATAAGACATAAAGAAGGTTACTTCCCGGTGCCGCCGACGGACATCTTTCAGGATTTCCGCTCAGAGATCATCCTCAAAATGAAGGAAGTTGGTGTGCCGATCGAGGTCCATCATCATGAGGTGGGCACGGCGGGGCAGGCTGAAATCGACATGCGATTCGCTCCGATGACAAAAATGGCCGACAACGTCATGTATTACAAATATATCATCCGCAACGTTGCCAGGAAGCATGGCAGGACCGTGACCTTTATGCCGAAACCTCTGTTTGGTGATAATGGCTCTGGAATGCACTGCCATCAAAGCCTGTGGAAGGGCGATACGAACTTGTTTTACGATGAAAAAGGCTATGCCATGCTAAGCAAAATGGGACAATATTATATTGGCGGCTTGCTGAAGCATGCTTCGGCGCTTTTGGGCTTCTGTGCGCCCACTACAAACTCCTATCGGAGACTGGTGCCGGGCTATGAGGCACCCGTGAATCTTGCCTATTCCCAAAGAAACCGCTCGGCTGCTGTGCGTATTCCCGTTTATTCCAAGAGCCCCAAATCCAAGAGGATTGAGTTCCGGTGCCCCGATCCTTCTTCAAATCCTTATCTCTGCTTTGCCGCCCAGTTGATGGCCGGACTCGATGGGATCCAAAACAAGATTGAGCCGGGCGAACCCCTGGAAAAAGATCTCTATGATCTTCCCCCAGAAGAAGCAAAGTCCGTGAAGAGCACACCCGGATCTCTAGGCGAAGTTTTGGATGCCTTGGAAAAAGACCATGACTTCCTTCTGAAAGGGGACGTTTTTACGCCCGATGTGATTGAAACCTGGATAAAATATAAGCGGGAGAAAGAGCTTGCCCAGGTAAATCTCCGGCCGACTCCGTACGAGTTCTTCCTATATTTCGATCTATGATCCTTACGTATTTGAGTCTTTGAGGCCTCGGAAAAAATCGAGGCCTCAAAGACCTGGTGGCTGATTTTTGTACCTGCCGGAAACCTTGTCGCATATGCTCACTATTTATGCAAAGAGACATCGAGCGACTTCGGCACAAACTTCGCAAGGGGCGATCAGAGTTATTTCACCGCGTGATCTGGAGCGCTCCTTCACATGATCTGCTGGAAGCGCACGCCTCACTCATCGATGAAATTATAGAGGAAATCTACCAAATCTCCTGTCAGGCTGCGGACAGCGCAGCATCCCCTTCTCATCATTCCGGACTTGCGATTGTTGCTACTGGCGGCTATGGAAGAAGGGATCTGAGTCCTTTTTCAGACATTGACATAGCATTTGTCCCATCGGAGGAAGCGGATCCTTGGGTGGAAGCTTTGGTCCACAGTGCTTTCAAGCTGGTCATGGATGTTTTTTTGTCTTTGCGCGAGACTCATGTCGGATACTCATTTAGGCCTATCGCCGAGGCAAACGCATGGGATGTTTCGACCAAGACCTCTCTTTTGGATCTTCGCCATATTTGTGGTGATCGCCGTCTTGCGAATGAACTAAAAACGCGCATTCGAGAGGTTCTCTCCCCACTAGATATCATGCTTGAAACGTCCGCTGCCGACGATCTGCCATCGAGAAAGGGGCGTTGCCTATATTCAGTTGAGCCTAATCTGAAAGAAGGGCCCGGCTCACTTAGAGATCTGCATCGGGCGCGCTGGATATTAAAGCTATTTCTTAGGGTTGACGACAATCTGCTCGAATCCGCTTTGAGAAAGCGTGCTGGATTTTCCGGAGAGAAACTCGCCGAAATCCGCGAAGCTGCAGATTGGTTTTTGCGTGCGCGCACTTGGCTCCATCTCGTGGCTGGCAAGCGCTCTGACGTATTAATGACTAACTACCAGGATCGAATTGCGCATGAATTGAATAATTGTGGTGCTCAAGAGTGGATGGCACGGCATTTGATGCATTCAGAGACTCTTGCCAGATTTAGAGAATCAGCAGTCCGAGCTCTTCGTCAAGGCCCCCTGCAGGTAAGCGGAGTCAGACTTGAAGGCGGAACGCTTCATCTGCAGGAAGATGTTTCGGCTCTGAACTCTCCTGTCTTCATGTTCTTCCTATCCCAGCGATATGAGATTCCCTTGAATTTAAGTGATCTGGGCCAACTGGATGATTGTCGAAGTCGCGCTCTCGAAATCCACATCCCCTCCGGCGAAGAAGCATGGACTTTTAATCAGATACTGAATGAAAGCCGCGGCGTGGCGGCGACTCTGAGAGCTTTGTGCGAATTCGGAATTCTGGACAGGTTTATTCCGGATTTTTCGAAGGCGATGCGCTATGTTCCACCCGATCCTGCGCATCGTCATACTGTCGGCGAGCATTCCTTCCGGATGGTCGAGCATCTTGAAAGGCTGAGACGGGGCCTTGACGCCAATGGGCAACGATTCACAGACCTGCTTCAGCAGTGTCCTCATTTTGATATGCTTTGCCTGGCAGCGTTGCTGCATGATGTCGGAAAACTTGTTCCCAGCAGAGATCATTGTGAGGCCGGTGCCGAATTGGCAAGAGAAGTTTCCGCCAGATTGAATCTGGCGCCTGAAAAAAGCGAAATCCTTGAAGTCCTGATACGGCAACATTTGCTGCTTGTGCGCACAGCGAGACTTCACGATTTAAAATCCACCAATGTCATCCAAAAGGTTGCTGGACAGGTCCCTGATATAAATTGTTTGCGCCATCTCTATGTCTTTACCTATGTCGATACCTGTGCCGTAGCGGATAAGAACTGGACCTCGATGGATGATCGAGACCTGGAAGACCTCTACAGAAAGATGCAGGAAACCTATGCGCTGAACGTTTCGGAATCGGTGGACAGCGGGGAACAGAAGGACCGAATAATCCTGGTGCGCAAAAAACTGGCGGCGCTTCAGGCATCCGAGCATCAAACTGCAGTTTTAAGGCATTGCGATGCAATGCCGGCCAGCTACGTTTTGAATACGCCGCTGGAGGAAATCGTGTCCCATCTGCAGCTTCTCGAAAGGCTTGATACGGAAAAGGTTGTGCTGGATGTATTCAATCGTCCCGGCGATGATTATTCCGAGCTCACGGTCTGTACGTATGACGATCCCCAACCTGGCATGCTGGCGAAAATAACAGGCGTTCTGTATGGTTGCGATGTGGATATTCACCGGGCTCAAGCATTTACAATAGAGAAAACAGAGCCGGTCATTTTAGACACGCTCTGGATCCGCGCCAATGGGATGCAAATCTCCGAAAACAGAGCGAGGAAAATTCGGGCGGCTCTCAAAGGAGTGCTGATGGGGGTCAAATCAATCGATCAGTTTCTAGCACAAGTCCGAAAGGATCCGCCTGGTGGAATCGTTGCGGACAGCATTGACCTGAGTAATGATCTTTCTGAAGAGCATACTGTAGTGCATATTGTCGCCCGCGATCTGCAGGGTTTGCTCTATTTGATGACCAGGAGCTTGTCACGCTGCGGACTCCATATCCATTCCGCCAAAATCGCCACGTGGAATGCCCGTGCAGAAAACAACTTCTATGTTACAGTGGCAAAAGGTGGGCAAATCCGGGATAAGGACCTGAAATTGTGGAAGGACAGGCTTGCTCGCGTCCTTCAGGGTACCGGGAATAAACCCTTGATTCATTGAACTGTGGCGTTCAGCCTCCAATTCACCATGGACCGAATTGCTCGAGCAGCCCTAAAAACATTTGCTCCGCCACTCGTGCGATGTGCCCTTGAAAGCTTACATGAATCTTCTGCCTATGCAGCGGGCGGCCTCGATGCCTGCCCTGATTATTTCCTAGCCGAGTTGGGCAAACTTCTTGCTATTTCTCCACCGATGCTGGACACAGTGCGAGCCCATCCCGCTTATATCAGTTGGCTGTGTTTGGAGGCAGACCTTTTTAAGAGGAGGCCCAAAGACCAGTTTCGCTATCAAGAACGATGGATTTCTTGGCAAGAAACCGATGAAGGGAATATAGATATTTTCGAGAAGCTGCGAGCATTTAAGCGGCGCGAGTACCTTCTCCTCTCCTTTCTTGACATTGCCGGAGAACTGTCTTTCGATGAAGTGGTGCGCCGAATATCGGCGCTGGCGGATTACATCATCAATCATGCTATGCAATTCTGTTGGAAGGAAATGATCGATGAAGAATCGTTATCGCCAGGATCCATATCTTTGGATAACCGGTTTGCCGTTATTGCGATGGGCAAGTTAGGGGGCGAAGAGCTGAATTATAGTTCCGATGTTGATTTGATTTTTTGCAGGCAAAATTCTGATAGTGACAGAGAATCGGGTTTGTTCTCAAAGCTTGGCGAACGCCTCGTGCGCACCCTCTCCAAAATTGGGCCGGAAGGTTTCCTTTACAGGGTGGACATGCGGCTCCGCCCCTACGGTTCAACCGGACCTCTGGTTCCTGCAGTTGACAGCCTTATCAACTATTATGAATCTGCCAGTGAACCTTGGGAGCGGCAGGCCCTCATTAAAGCCCGGTATATTGCCGGGTGTGATGAAGTTGGGAAGCGTTTTGAGGGTTTTGCGCGCACGTTTGCCTTTTCAAGGCAAATGGACGAATCCGCGCTGGAAGATGTAAAGAGGGTCAAGCATCGAACTGAAAGAGAATATGACATCGAGCCAAAGATACATCTAAAGCAGGGCGCTGGTGGCATTCGGGATATTGAGTTTTATATCCAATTCTCGCAGCTGACGATCGGGTGGAAATATCCGGAAGTCAGGTTGAAAAACACATTGGAGGCCATTGAGGCGCTTGCCCGGTCCAAAGTGTTGTTGGACGGAGAGGAAAGCATTCTCTCTATTACCTATATCTTTCTGCGAATCATTGAACATCGGCTGCAGCTTCGTGCATTAACGCCTCAATCGGTAATTCCGGATTCCCTGGATGAGTTGGAATTGCTGGCGCGCGGCCTTGGATTCGAGCCGGACGCCGGCTCGGCGGCCGAGGCTTTTCTCCGAGTTTTGCATTGCTATCGATCCAAAATCCGCCGCATCATAGAAAGGGTTTACCTTGCGCCCGGTTATCTCAAATTGAATGAACGTGAGGAGGAATTGGCGCAACTGCTGACTGAACGCCTGCCAAAACAGCGGGTGCGCGATTTGCTTTCTCCCTATGGATTTCGAGACATTGACAAAGCGTGGCAGAATATCCGGCTGCTTGCTTTGGGCCCGACAGGACAGCTGCTGCCTCCGGGGCAACGGAGAGCATTTCTGGACTTTGCCTTTCCCATGCTGGAGGTTTTGCGGGATACGATCGATCCGGATCAGGCGCTTCATAATCTTGAAGATTTTGCGTCTGCCACAGGGAACAGAATCTCCTTTTTGCGGACTTTGGCATCGTGCAGGCCGCATCTGTCACGTCTGACGAATCTGCTTGCCCTCAGCAACCGCTGCCGTCAGATCCTGTGCAGACATCCTGAATATTTCGATAGCCTTGCTCGCGGCATATATCTGCATGAAGGCAGGCAGGAGAATGAAATGTGCTCCGAACTGCAGGACCGCATGGGAGCTTCGCCGCGAGGAGAACCTCGGGAGTTTGTTCTTCGCAAATACCGCCAGCGGGAAATGGTCCGGATCGCTTATCGGGATCTAGCTAATCTCGCGGATTCTCTGGAAATCAGCTGGGAATTAAGTGAGCTGGCCGCTGCTTGTCTGATGGCTGCGTTTGACCTGACACGCCCGCCAATCACCGATCCTGCGACTGAGCGAAAGGACCCTCTTCACTTAATTGTCCTCGGGAAATTGGGTTCCAGGCAAATGCACTATGCCTCCGACTTGGATCTCATTTTCCTGTATGACGCTGAGTCCAGCGAAACCCGAATGGAATCGAGAGCACGCTTTCAGAAGGAGCAGGACGAAAGAGTTGAGAGAATCATCGATCTCCTCGCGGCGGTGACTCCTGAGGGAATTACTTATTCTGTAGACATGAGACTGCGGCCGGGAGGAGCTTCAGGAGTATTGGCACGCTCATGGGAAAGCTTTGTCGAATATTCGATGCAACATATGCAGCCATGGGAACGCATGGCTCTTGTCCGATCAAGGAGGCTTGGTGGATCAGGCGGGCATTCAAGCAGATGGGATGAATTGCTGGCATCCCATGTCTATGAGTTCGACTGGAATGAAGAGGCCTTCGAATCCATTCGGCATATCAAGAGAAGAATGGAGTCGGAGATAAACAGGGAATCTCGCAATCATATCGATTTTAAATATGGCAAGGGCGGCGTTGCAGACCTCGAATTTCTTGTGAAGTTTTTGCAGATAAAGCATGGCCGGCTCCACCCCCGCATTCGAACTCCAAACCTGAAAGATGCGGTTCTTGGCTTGTACGGAGCAGGAATTCTCGGTGAACGGGAAAAGGACGCCATGCTCCACGCTCATCGTTTTGAGCGGGCCGTCGAGAACCATTATCAACTAATGGAAGAGTGGACATCGCGTGAAATATCGCGCGAATCTGCGGGGCTCCTTCGTCTTGCTGCGAGCCTCGGGTATCGAGGAGATACTGCCACTGTGCGAAAGGCATTTTTGTCGGATTGGGATGACTTAGCCGGTTCAGTCCGAAAATTGGTGGAAGCATATTTCTATTGATTCGAGTTCTGAACCCCCAAAAGGAGTGCCAATGACCCAGATCAATACTCCAGCGCAGGTATTGGAAATTGCTAAGCAGGAGAGGGTTCGTTTCCTGCGCCTTCAATTTACCGACATACTTGGATCAATCAAAAACGTCGAAATCCCTGAACCTCAGTTCGAGCGGGCTCTCGAAGGACAGGTAGTGTTTGACGGTTCGGCCATCGGTGGATTCCTCAGGCTGGAAGAATCCGATATGATCCTCTGGCCGGATCCTGCGACTTTCAGGGTCTTTCCTTGGGAGGATCGCAGGGGAAAAGTAGCTCGCATGATTTGCGATGTGCGACTTCCAGATGGATCTCCTTTTTCCGGGTGCCCGCGAACTGTCCTGAAAAAGGTGGTGAAGCAGGTCGAACAGGCGGGATTGAACCTTATGGTCGGTACCGAGATGGAGTTCTTTTTGTTTCTGCGGGGGGACGACGGCAGAGCGACCAGCATTACACACGACGCTGGGGGTTATTTTGACCTTGCACCCATCGATAGAGGAGAGGAAGCCCGCCGGGATATGGTCTCCGCCCTCGAACGAATGGGTTTCCATGTGGAAGGCGCCCATCACGAAGTTGCGCCCGGCCAGCATGAAATTGACTTCAAACCTGTGGATGTGGTGGAAGCAGGCGATACCATGGTGACTTGCCGATTCCTGGTACGTAAGATTGCAATGGATAACGAGCTTCATGCGACATTCATGCCCAAACCTCTATTCGGCCAGAATGGTTCAGGCCTTCATCTGTATCAGGCTCTGTTCAAGGATGGCGTGAATGTCTTCTCGGATGAGAAAGCGAACTATCGGTTAACACCCCTTGGTCTGCAATATATCGCGGGAGTGCTGGAGCATGCGCGTGGAATGACACTTATTACAAATCCGCTGGTAAATTCCTTTAAGCGGCTTACGCCGAATTTTGAAGCGCCCACACATGTTGCCTGGTCAGAGATAAACCGCAATCCCCTTATGCGGACTTCTTATCGACGAGGAGAAGGAACCTTCTGCGAGTTCCGTTTGCCGGACCCATCCTGCAATCCCTATTTGTGCTTAGCTGCCGTTCTTGCTTCAGGCGTGGAGGGAATCAGCAGGAAGATGGATCCTGGACCACCCGTGAACAAGGATATTTTTAAAATGAGCCAAAGGGAACGGAGCCACCTCGGGATCGAAACACTGCCAAATGACCTCAGTGAAGCAATCCGCATGTTTCAGAAAGACAAGTTCCTACAGAATGCGCTTGGCTCTAGAATCTCGGATCACGTCATCCAGGCCAAGCGAAGCGAATGGCAAGAATATATCAGCCAAATACATCCCTGGGAATTGGAAAGATATCTGGCATCGTATTGACAGTTTGGCAGGTGAAATCCGAAATCGGGCATTGAATCAGGCCAGGAATGCGGCCCTTTCTATTGCTCGGGCAGGTTCCTTGTCGGAATTTCCCAACGTCGTGGTCAACCAGCCTGTGTTTTCTGCCCCAAAATACGGCGGTAGCCCCTGGAATTATTGGAGGTATGGTTCACTCAAATTTTGATATGGACAGCCTCCAATCGCATTTCCTTGGCCATCATGGATGCATACATAAATTTTATTTCGCTACATAGTTGTGCTACATTACGACCGCAATTTACAATATTGTAGATTATTTGAGGGTTTGCTTATCTCTTCCCTCTTGCCAGAATATTGATTTTAAATAAATTAATGACATATTTACAGCTTGGTTGTGTTGGGTCTTGAATTTGCTTGTATCAGGAACCTGGAATGAGTTTATTTGAACAATAGCTTTATGCCTATGCAGGGAATCCAAGGCAGGCGAAGCTAATTTCGGATGAAAGGGAATCAAACTGATGAGTACTTCGAGAATGAATGCGGTTTCAGCCGTCACCAGCTACAAACCGATTGAAAAGCCGTTGAATTTTTCTGAAACACCTTCCAAAGATCTTTTTGGCGTGAATGTGTTCAGCGACGCGGTCATGAAAGAACGGCTGCCGAAACCTGTCTACAAGGCGATGCGGCGCACAATCGACAATGGCGAGAAATTGGACATTTCTGTAGCTGATGCAGTAGCAGTGGCGATGCGGGATTGGGCCATCGAAAAGGGAGCCACGCATTACGCTCACGTTTTTTATCCGTTAACCGGACAGACCGCCGAAAAGCACGACAGTTTCCTGGAGCCGGACGGCAAAGGCGGAGTTATGGCCGAGTTCTCAGCTAAGCAGTTGATCCAGGGGGAACCGGACGCGTCCAGTTTCCCATCCGGCGGCCTCCGGGCAACCTTTGAAGCGCGCGGCTACACGGCGTGGGATGTGACCAGCCCAGCATATATCCTGGAAAACCCAAACGGCACGACGCTTTGCATCCCGACGGCTTTTTGTTCTTGGACCGGTGATGCTCTTGACAAAAAGGTCCCCTTGCTGCGCTCCATGCAGGCGCTCAACTTACAGGCGCGGCGAATCCTGAAGCTTTTCGGAAATGACGAGCCCGGTCTGGTATTTTCGACCGCCGGCTGCGAGCAGGAGTACTTTCTGATCGATCGAAACTTCTTCTTTGCCCGGCCCGATCTGATCAATGCAGGACGCACGCTATTTGGAGCGAAGCCTCCCAAAGGACAGGAGCTGGAGGACCAGTATTTCGGAGCGATTCCGGAACGGGTCCTTGCGTGCATGCTGGAGACCGAACGCGAATTGTACAAACTTGGCGTTCCCGTCAAGACCCGCCACAATGAAGTGGCTCCGGCCCAGTATGAAATCGCTCCCATCTACGAAAACGCGAACCTGGCAACCGATCATCAGTATCTGACGATGACCACATTGCAGCGCGTCGCGCAAAAATATGGAATGACATGCCTGCTGCACGAGAAACCGTTTGCAGGCATTAACGGATCCGGCAAGCACCTGAACTGGTCCCTGGGCACGAAATCCGAAAACCTCCTGGAACCGGGAACTACACCGCATAGCAACATGCAGTTCCTGGTTTTCTGTGCTGCGGCAATTCGGGCCGTGCATCTTCATGCGGACCTGCTGCGAGCAACAGTCGCACATTCAGGCAATGATCACCGTCTTGGAGCTAACGAAGCTCCGCCGGCAATTATCTCTGTATATCTGGGCGAGCAGCTCACGGATATTTTCGAGCAGATCGGTAAGGGTGGCGTAAGTACGTCCAAACATCCTGGCCACCTGAATGTTGGAGTGGACACGCTTCCTGCCCTGCCGAAAGACGCCGGCGACCGCAACCGGACCAGCCCGTTCGCTTTTACCGGTAATAAATTTGAGTTCAGGGCTGTGGGTGCCGGCCAATCCGTGTCGGGCCCGTTGGTTGCTTTGAATACAATTATGGCGGATTCCCTGGATTACATTGCGACGGAATTAGAGAAAAAGACCAAGGGAGATTCCGCGAAGCTAAACAGCGCCGTTCAGGCAGTCTTGCAGGACATCATCCGCAAGCACGGCGCGATCATTTACAACGGCGACAATTACATTGAATCATGGCAGAAAGAGGCGGGAAAGCGCGGATTGCCGAATTTTCGAAATACCGTCGATGCTTTACCGGCTTTGATCGGCGAAAAAAACCTCGATCTCATGGAAAAGTACAACGTGCTTTCCAGGCGCGAAATGGAGAGTCGCTGCGAAATTTATCTGGAGCGGTATCTCAAGGATGTCGCCGTAGAAAGCAATCTTACACTGGAAATCGCAAAGACGACCATTTTCCCTGCGGCGGTCAAATACCAGTATCAGTTGGCATCGACGGCGCTGGCGCTCAAGGAACTGGGCAAGGAACACTGCACAACCGTGCTCGATGAATTAAACGACCAGGTCAAGAATTTGCAGGATGCAATGCAGACGCTGGAAAAAGTCATCGCCAGCCATGTGAAGGGATCGACAATCGATCATGCAAAGCACGCACGGGATAGGATCGTTCCGGCAATGGCAACAGTAAGAGAAGTAGCGGACAAACTGGAATGCGTGGTTTCCGACGAAGCGTGGCCGCTGCCGACCTATCAGGAGATGCTGTTTATCAAGTAATTCAAGAGCCTGTGCAACACACAGGGAAACCAGCAAGAAGGGGGTTGGGGCATCTGCTCCAATCCCCTTTTTTCATTACGGGAATCGCAAAACTCAGGCCGCTGCCGCGGCCAACTTCGGAATCCGGGTTTATTCCAGAGCTCCGTCCAGTTTAAATAACGTATTTATTACCAGCTTGTATTCGAGGTCGAGGGCCGCGGGCTCGATTTTGCCGAGATTGTCTTCGGAGGTATGGATGATATTGAAGACAGGCGGCACAAAGTCCCTCTTCATGCCCGAATTTTCTCCGCCGTTGAGCATCAGCCATGCCTGGATCGCGGCCAGCCGCGGCGAAAAGCTTATGGACACCACCGGAATGTCCGCCTTCTGAAAACTGCGGTCGTCGCTGGTGGGATAATTGGGCGAATCCACACAGGTGAGAAGCTGATCGGCGCAGGCCATCAGGAGCGCTTTCTGGATCTGTACCGTTTCCTTCGCTCTCCCGAACCCATATCCCACGGCGTCTCCGAAACCGGCGATATCCAGGATAATCGCGGCTTCGATTTCGGGCTTGTGCGCGGTTACGTATGCCTGGGACCCGACCAGGCCGATCTCTTCCATATCGAAGAATACGATCCGCACGCGATGATGCAAATCCCTGCTTTTAAGGGCTTCGGCCACACGTACGAGAATGAACGCGGCGGCGCCGTTGTCGATCATGCCGTCCACCATCCGTCCGCCCGGCAGTTCCAGGGCGTCGTAATGAGCCCCGAGGAGTATCTCCTGGGGGCCCTTTCCGAACGTGACGATCATGTTCGTTCCTTTTGTGCGGCCATGAGGGCTCCGGTGGGAGTCGAAGGCCTGAAGCTCATACGGAATGCCGCGTTCCTCCAGCATCTTCTGCAAAACACCGAGTCGGGCAGGATTGGAGTTCTGTTTCAGGCGCGCGAGATCGCGCAGGGAATCGGGCACCGGATTTTGACCGCCGTTTAAAAGCGGAATGGAGAGCAGCAGAAAAAAGACCGGGGATAGGAGGCGCTGTATCATCGGATCTCCTTCAAGTCGTTTTTGGGGAAGCGATCGGAGCATTCAAATATCCCGTTGTCCCGGGCAGGAAAAAGGCCGCGACACCTGACCCGCGATTCTCACCTGCGAATGGGGCTGGGGATCCGTGCAGGAGACAACGCTGTGTCGATCCTGCTACGTCGCGTACTATCGAGTACGCAAGCGTGGCTTTCGGTTGCGCGCCGCACATCCACGCCCATCTACGCCGCCACACCACAAAAGCCGGTGAGAAATGCGGGTCAACGTGTTCACCATGGATTGGATGCTGCGGCCAGGGCTATGTTTCAAAGGTTTTGTCGATGCTGAAGTTATCCGGGCACCGTCCAGCCGGCTTCTGCAACGCGGCAATGCCTCCGGAGAAGCACGGCAAAGCGCTCGGCGGCGGCATCGAGACCGGCAGATGGTTCCACGGCAGGAGCATAGATGACCGCAGCGACATTGCGGGTGAATTCCCGTGTTTTCGTGGCCATGGCATCCTTGACCGGGTTCCCGCACGGTACCCAGGCATTTCCTTCCATGCGGCAGACGCACAGGAGATCCTTAACGTCGATGCTCTGACCCGAAGGATTAAATATATACGACTCGCCCGGAGCGCCTCTTCGAATGAACAATGCAGAACCGCATAGATCCAGGTCGAAGATGCTGGCGGGATAGCCCCACTCCAGGCTGACTGCATTGTTTGCGTCCACCGGACCGTTGACCAGAGGGAAACTGCCATCCAGGGCCGCCGCCAGCAGGTACTCGCTGGATGGCTTGCTGCGTCCAGCCGGTTTGTACGAGCCGAAGCGGAGCATGTCGCGTACGGCCGCCTTGCGTTCCGGGGCAAGAAATTTTTCTCCGGTGGCACGCACTCTCTCCAAAAGGTCGAGAAGATAGGACGGTGCCGATTCGGTTTTCGGACAGCCGGGAAGATCCAGTGCCCAGATGAGAGCAGCACGCACCGGGCGCGGCTCCAATCCGAAATCATAGCGCAGAGTCGGAATCCTCATGTATGTAACTATATCCTACAAAATCCACAAATATGTAGAATTCGAGGAGCCCCGAAAGGTCTTTCATCTCGAATTCACGGTAATTTGCGGGAACAAAAAGATCTTCGGGGTTTCAAAGAAGAGAGGAAATCTGTTTCCCACCAGGCGGAAATTTCGAGGTTATGGTGACTGTCACCGAAATTACTGGTATGCTGTTGGAAAACATCTCCATGGAAAGGAGGTCGGATCGTGACTTCCGGAGAAATTTCCGAGTTTTTTGCCAAGAGGGATGCAGTCTGGCAGCGCCATGATTTTGAATCCCTCGTGGAGGACCATACGGAAGATGGAGAAGTGGAGAGTCCCCTGCGGGGCAAGGTTAAAGGACGGGCTGCAATTCAAAATATCTATCAGGAATGGTTTGCTTCTTTTCCCGATGCACAGTATTTGACCGAGCATCTGCTGATCGAAGGAGACAGGGCGGTACAATTTGTGCGCATGATCGGAACGCAGAAGGGCGATTTCTGCGGCCTCGCACCGGCCGGGAAAAAATTCGAAGTGCTCTGCGCATTTCTGTTTTTCTTTGCGGGAGATAAGATTGCGCGCGAGGTCCGGATTTACGATTTTACGGGGATGTTGCTGCAGCTTGGCGTGCTGAAGGCCAAGCCGACATTCTGAGCGGGCAGCGACGGAAGGCTCCGGAGTAGCTTGCACCGGGGCGGGATCATAGGTTGTAGCGACAGATTTTTATTAAAGGAGATTTGCCATGAAGATTGATATACGCACCGTCAGAGACGTTACTATTCTGGACTGCAGCGGCAAGATAACGTTGGGAGAAGAGACGATTTCGCTTCGGAATACCGCGATGAGTGTTTTACAGGGCGGCGCCAAAAAGGTCCTTCTGAACCTCGCCGGTATTACCTATATCGACAGCGCAGGCGTCGGCGAACTCGTGCGCACGTTCGTGACCGCCGGCAACAACGGTGCAAAGCTGAAGCTCCTGGGACTGACCGGCAAGCTTCGCGAAGTGCTCACAATTACGAAACTGTTAACGGTTTTTGAGGTATTCGACAACGAAACGGCTGCCGTGCTCAGTTTTTAGCCGAAAGCTGATTCTCGATTCTCTGATTTCGATTCTCGATTTCAGGGGTTTTTTCCCAGAGTGAAGGCGTTCGAGAATCGGGAACCATTTGAGTATGGACGAAACCTATTCGATTTTGCTTGCTGGGCTGAAGGCGACTGAGGAAAGTCTTGCCTTGCAGCACTTTTCCCAATCAGGGCATCGCATGGCTACGGCCGAAAACGTGTTCGATGCTCTCGATAAATTGCAGGGCCAAAGGATCGACCTTGTCTATTTTCAGGCTTCCGCGGACTCCGAAACCGTGGGCGAAGTCGAAAAGATTCGCAGACGGTTCCCTGCATTGCCGATCGTGCTCGCGTGCTCCAGATTGACGGAAGGACTGATGCTCGACGCCTGGCGCGCGGGTGCGACGGACATCATCTTCTTTCCGCTGGCTCCCCATGCCCTGGATGCAAGCCTGCAGCGAAGCGCGCGGCAAATCGCCGCACGCGAAAGCGAGCCGGCCCTGCCGATGCCGGCGCGGTTTTTTTTCCTGGACGAAACAGGGAAGGAATGCCGCGTCAACATTTTCCCGCCTCGATTTACGATGGGCCGGAGCCACGGCAACGATTTGATACTCGGTCAACCGGGCGTTTCACGGGCTCACGCCGAAGTACTGGTGAACAATGGCGAATATCTGCTGCGCGATCTAAACAGCAAGCAGGGAACCTATTTGAATGGCATGAGAGTGGAACAGAAAAAGCTGACCAATGGCGACAAGGTTCAGCTTGGCGGGTTACAGGGGATCGCACTGGTATTTCACGCGGGGGATCTGCTGCAATCGCTCCTGAGCGGCTCGGACCCCAGGTCCGAAATCAGCCTGTCCCTGCACGGATTCCGTGAGGTGGGAATGCTGTTTGCGGCTTTCCGGGCTCTCAGCTCCATTCCGATTCTGGATGATCTCCTCGCTCTCGTGGTGGATACCGCGATTGAAATCACTGCGGCGGAGAGAGGGTTTATCATGCTCAAGGAGACCAGCGGAGATCTCAGCTTCCGCTGTGCGCGCAACGATAAAAAGTGCACGCTGGACGGATCCGTTTTCCAAACCAGTCAACGCGTCCCATTCGACGTATTCAGCACCGGCCAGCCTATCTTCATCAAGGATCTGGATCTCGGCGACGAGCATGTCGACCACAGCGCCACCCGCAGGCTGGGATTGCGCAGCATTTCCTGTGTCCCCCTGCAGTACTTTACCGTACACGATTCGGATTACCTTTCGCGCACCGAGCACGCGGAAACTATCGGCGTCCTCTACGTGGACAGCTCCAACGTAGGATCCGGATCGTCCCACACGCGCGTGGAAGCGCTGAATACGCTCGCGACAGAAGCGGCCATGGCCATTTATAACGCCCGGTTGTATAAAGACTCCCAGGACAAACGGAGGATGGATCAGCAGCTGGCCACTGCCCACGAAATCCAGCAGGCTCTATTGCCTGACCCAGAAAGGCGTTTGCCGTATGTTCACGCCTGCAGCCAGAACCTTCCCTGCCACGAAGTGGGAGGCGACTACTTTGACTATTTCGCCACGGCCGAGAAGCACTTTGGTTTTGCGCTGGGAGATGTGGCCGGGAAAGGAATGTCCGCGGCCCTGTTGGCTTCGCTGATCCAGGGAGCCCTTTCCGCACAAACGCTTTTCGACACGCCCCTGCCGTCCATGATATCCAACGTGAACCGGATCCTGGCGCAGCGCGGCACCGGCAATCGCTTCGTGACATTTTTCTTCGGCACACTGGATCCGGACGGCAACTGCACATACATCAATGCCGGGCATAATCCGCCCATTCTCCTGAGGCCGGACGGCTCCATGCAGGAACTGACGGTCGGCGGCATGGTACTCGGCCTTTTCCCCGATGCGGAATACGAGGCCGGAACCGTTCAGCTTCGTCCGCAAGATCACCTGATCCTGTTCACCGACGGCGTGATTGAGGCCCGCAATAAAGCAGACGAGGAATTCGGCATGGACCGTCTTGTGTCGCTGCTCCGGGACAATGCTCGGGCGGCCGCTCCGGAGATTCTCGCGCGTTTACGCGACAGTGTGCTGGCTTTCGCCTCCACCGCCCCGCAGCACGATGACATTACGGTCATGATCCTGGGATTCCAGGAATCCCAAACCGGCGAGACTTGATTTCAGCTGTCGCGCCCCCTCGCTCGGCGCATACTTCATTGCATTTATGAACACCGGTACTTCGCAGCTCAGGAAAAATCCGGGCGCGACCCCTCCTATTACTCGATTAGGCTCCTAGAATTCAAGCGTGCCGCCCTGGCGCAGTTTTTTGATCCTGGCAGGCAGGATGACTCCCTGGTGCAGCAACTGCTTCTGCAGCACAGCGTAGTCAATGGCTCTGGGCTGAACGTTTGCCTGCACGGCCAGCGCCGCGGCCGTGCCTGCCGCCTGTCCCATGGCGATGCAATGGGGGATGAGGTTGAAATATTCGTTGAATTGATATTCAGACGAAAACGCGCGGCACGCGACGAGCAGGCCGTCGATTTTTTTCGGTACCAGCGCGCGGTACGGGATGCAGACATTCGGATGTCTGGCTGAAATCTCCCCGTTGTCGTTGTCCGGAAACACGGCGATCGTGTCGTCGAAAACTTCGTCGGACGTCATGTCCTTCTCCGTGCAGACGTATTCGCCGACAACGCGCTGTCCTCCCTGGATGCCGAGCTGAGGAGAGCTCTGTGCGATATAGCTGTTTTCGAAGCCGGGCACGTGCTTCCTGTAAAATTCGTATGAAAGAAGCATTTTCTTCCGGCCTTCGAGCTCGACGCGGTTGATCTCGTGAATGTCCGCTTGATTCAAAGATGGGAAAAACGGGTGAAACCAGACAACGCCGTCGTGATATCTCACTAGATCTTTCAAATAAAACGCCGCCCCGCCCTGCTTCCCCAGATCCTGCATGAGCGCCGTATATTTTTCCGGTTGTGTGAATCTGAATTCCTCGACCTTTTGCATGTTGATGTTGCCGATCCAGAAAGGAAATGCAAACGCCGCGATCCGCAGGCCCGGAATCATTCTGGTGTCGCATGTGGCGCCGGCCGGCCGCAGGAGATCTCCGTCACCCGTGCAGTCGATGACAACCTTAGCCAGGATTGCCTGTCTTCCCGACTTGTTCTCGATGAAGACGCCTTTGACGGTGTTCCCGTCCACGATGGGCCGCGTCCCCCAGGAGTGAAGGTAGAGCTTAACGCCGGCCTCTTCCATCATGTTGTTCAGTTCGCATTTCAGTATTTCCGGGTCCGTCAGTGCGGTGTAGAGCACCCGCTTTCGGCTGATATTCAGGTCTTCGCGTATGTAAAACCACGCGAGATTCGAGTCGATATAATGCTGGACCAGTTTGTCATCGGTGGAGCCCCAGTCTTCCTTCTTCGGGTAGTCGGTGGCTCCTCTTGCATCCAGACGATCCACCAGTTCCTGGCAGATTCCGGCGATCTGTTGTTCGCCGTTGATGTTGCCCAGGTTTGGAATGATCGTGACCAATCCGCCGGTGGCCATGCCTCCCAGATGGCCATATCGTTCTACGAGAACCGTATTCGCTCCGCTGCGCGCTGCCGCGAGGGCAGATCCGATTCCTCCCGGACCGCCTCCGACAACGACGACATCCGCGTCGCTGCAGATTTCGATATCCCTGGCTGGCTCTGTAATCGTTTTCCTCGTCGGGATGGCGCTCATGACAACAACCTCCTCATTTGGCAACGGCATCTTTGGGCCGTTGATATACGGCATATTACGACAATCGAGCATAGGCTGAAATCAGAATCGCCCGGGCCTTTGAGGATTCGACCGGCAACGCCGGCTCTTGTGTGATATTAATACTGCAATCATCTCAAACGGGGATGACCGGGTGACGAAGCGACACATTGGGCGGGTATTGCACTCCATGAAAACTTTTGTTGCTTTAACGATTGCAGGCTCGGATCCGTCCGGAGGGGCGGGAATTCAGGCGGACCTGAAGACATTTCATCAGAGGGGTGTCTATGGTGAAAGTGTGATCACCCTGGTGACGGCTCAAAACACGCAAAAAGTGGGTGCTGTGGAAATCCTCTCGCAGGAGATTGTCGCCGCACAACTCGATGCGGTGCTGGATGACATCCCGCCCGCAGCGGCAAAGACAGGGGCTCTCGGCAGTCTCGAAATCGTCCGGCTTGTGGCCGAAAAAGCGAGGCATTTCAGGTTCCCTCTGGTCGTGGATCCCGTGATGATCAGCAAACACGGCCAGCCCCTGATGACGGAAGAGGCGCGATCGGCCTTTGCCGATCTTCTGCTGCCGAAGGCTCTCCTCATCACGCCCAATCTGCCCGAAGCCGCGGCACTGGCCGGCATGGCAGTGTGCGATATTGATTCGATGAAGGAATCGGCGCGAAGAATCGCCGCGCTGGGGGCCCAGGCCGTGCTGGTAAAGGGCGGACATCTCGAAGGGGACGCGGTCGACATCCTGTACTGGAGAGGAGCGACCCTGGAATACCGGTCTCCCCGCATCCGCACGGCGCACACTCACGGAACGGGCTGCACGTATTCCGCCTGTATCACCGCCGAACTGGCCAAAGGCCGGGATCTTTCCGATGCCGTAGCCGTCGCCAAGAGATACATCACCAGCGCTATCGAAACCAATCCGGGGTTGGGAAAAGGTTTCGGCCCGGTAAATCATCATGCACGGACCGCCGATATATAAAACCGGGAAGAATGTGTGTGCGTTGTTTTTTTTCCTGCAGGCTTCTATGCTTAGTGCAGGATTGCATAACCCAAATCCTGGAGACATGCTGGATGACCCCTATTCGAAAACGTCCTCTCAAAGCGTATGAAAATTCAGAGTTCCTCCTCGGGGATGACGGCCGCATCGTTCGTGTTCTGAGCGAGTACCTGGAACCCGCAAGCCGCCTCGCCAGACAGCGCGTCAAAGACACGGTCGTCTTTTTCGGCTCTGCGAGGATCCAGCCCCGCGAGGAAACCAAAAAGAAGCTTGAAGAACTGCAGCGGCTTCAAAAATCCCGAACGGCAAGAAAAAGGCCCACCGCGGATGACATCGCGCGAGCGGAACGGGCTTTTTATTTGTCGCGGTACTACGAGGATGCCTCGACCCTTGCACAATTGATCGTCCGCTGGTCGAAGACGCTCAACGGCGGCCTGAAAAGGCTGATGATATGTTCGGGCGGGGGGCCTGGGATTATGGAAGCCGCGAATCGCGGCGCGCGGCAAGCAGGCGGGCAGTCCATAGGATTTTCCATCAGTCTCCCGATGGAACAGGAAATCAATCCGTATGTGTCGCCGGAACTGGCTTTCGAGTTTCACTACTTTTTCATGCGGAAGTTCTGGTTTGTATACCCGGCGAGAGCTCTGGTGATTTTCCCGGGCGGTTTCGGGACGATGGATGAAGCGTTCGAAGTCCTGACGCTGGTTCAGACGAGGAAAACACATCACCGGGTTCCGGTCGTTGTTTATGGATCGGAGTACTGGAAGCAGGTCTTGAATCTGGACGCGATGCTCTACTGGGGGACGATTTCCCGGGAGGATCTGAGCCTGATTCATTTTTCGAACGACCCGCACGAGGCGTTCGAATATCTGAAAAAGGAGCTTGCAGAGATCCAGGAATTCTAATTCGCTTCGAGGATTCATGACTCGGAGGGCGATAAAACGTCATGGACGACTTTTTGCTGCAACGTCGATACGATGAGAGTCCGGCCTCTCCGAAGGACCACCGTCACGCCACCGAGAGAGACAGGGACCGTGTTCTGCACAGCGCCGCGTTCCGAAGGCTGCAAGGCAAAACACAGGTCTTCGGCATCGGGCAGGCGGATTTTTACCGTACGCGCCTGACCCACAGCGTGGAGGTTGCCCAGATCGCGCGGGCCATCGCCTATAATCAGCTTTTTGAGCAACCGCTCCTCGATCATTGCCTTTCACCGGAGTTGGCCGAGGCGGCGGCTCTGGCGCACGATTTGGGGCATCCTCCTTTCGGGCACGCCGGGGAGCAAACGCTGGATGCCTGCATGCGCGAAGTCAGCCGCAAGGGTCGGCTCAAAGGAAATAGCATCCTCCGGTTTGAAGGCAACGCCCAGACATTTCACATCCTGGTGGCCGCTGAACCCAAGTCTCCATCGTACCCCGGTCTGAATCTGACACGAGCTACGCTGGCGGGAGTGTTGAAATATCCGTACGCGCAGGAAATCGGGAACGACAAGTTCATCTTTGCGTCCGATCTTCCCGTCGCAAAATGGGCTCTCGCGCAGGGCGGAGCGATCCTCGCGTCGCAGGACCGGCCGAAGCGCCGACTGCCCAGGACCTCCATCGCCTGTCAGATCCTGGACTGGGCGGACGACTGCGCGTATTCGATCCACGACGTGGAAGACGCGCTGCAGGCGCAATTCCTGCATCCCGGAGATCTGGAGGACGCGCGTTTCGCGCGACGCGTCCTTGCCCACTATGAGGAGACTCGAAATGGAGAGGCCGTCCCGAAGCTGACGCTTCCGGAGGTTCGCGAGCGGCTGTTGGATCTGGAGCGACGCATCAAGCCTTCCGACCAGGGCGATGAACGGGCGCATCGTAAATTTGCGATGCGAAACATTCTGAATGACCTGATCACTTCCGTTTCCGTAAAACCCTGCAGCGGAACACGGCGATCCGATTTTTCCTGGCGTCTCATCGTTCCGGATGAGTCCCGGATCCTCTCCGTGCTTTGCAAATCCGTCATCTGGGAAGCCGTGATCACGGATCCCAGAGTCGCGGCCATGAGCACGAAGGGGCGGGAAATCCTACGGGATTTGTTTCAGTTGCTCATGGAAGAAGTGCTGGAAAAAAAGAGCGTCGTCCTGTTCCCGCGATATTACCGGCCGATCATTGAAGAGTGTCTGGGGGGGGGACAAATGGAAGCTGCGCGCGCAGTATGCAATTTCCTGGCATTGCTGACAGACATGGATGCGCTACGATTTCATGCTCTCCTGCGCGGTTCCAAGGCGTCCTCGATTTTTGATTTCATCTGAAGCGGCAGGATTCCCGGGCACGGCGTTTCTCCAGATAGCCGTAGCCCACCAGGTCGCAGCCTCGAACCATGAGAGGGGAGAGGATTCAACCCGCACAAGTCCCTGTTTTACGGCGCTCACCACCGATTGCACGTCAGGTTCTGCATACACCCACGTGAAGGTTCTCCCCAACTGCCAGAGGAAATGGACATCGCCGCTCCCTACCAACGGTTTGCCGGTTTCCCCGGCCAGGCGTGCACTGCGGCGGTTGAAATTTAACCCCGAAACCTGGAATCCCGAATATTCGATGGCATCGAAGACATCAAGGTTTCTTCCCAAAAGATCCCGGAGGCAGGTGCGATCCGGAAAGAATGCGTGCGGTGCAATCACAAGGGTGTCTTCGCCGGCGCGGGCACGGATTTTTTTCAGAGTATCCAGATTTTCGGAGCGGGTGCGAAAATTGTAGGCCAGAATATGACGCGACTTCTCGGCGGTGACTTCCATACCGGGAATCAAGGTGATCCCGAGGCTCCGGGCGTATGCGGAAAGCGCTTCCGTCCAGATATCCAGGTTATGGCAGGTGATGGCAAGAATTTCATAGCCAAGCGCGGCCGACCGGGAAATCAGCTGCTCCGGCGTGTGTCGGCACATACGGAAATCATCAGGATCCAGACTGCAGTGTGCATGAAACTCCGCCTTCAACCAACGTTTTGCTGAATCTTCCCCGTGGTTCACTGTCATGTTCCCTCGATCCATCTATCTGCTCTGCACCTTCATATCGGCAGTAACTAATGATAGAAACAGAATCAAAGATGTGCAACCCGCAATGTGGCAAAACCACCCTAATAGCGGTCGGATGTCAGCAGGCAGCTGACAGCTGACAGCTGATAGCTGTTAGCTGATAGTTGACAGGCGGATACGGGTTCTATACGCTTTCAAGCTTTAGATACTCTGTGCGAGGCAAATAAAATCATGTCGGATCTCAAACTCCCTTCCAGGGCGGAAGACTTTTCGGAATGGTATAACGAGCTGGTAATTCGGGCGGAGCTGGCCGATTACGCGCCGGTTCGAGGCTGCATGATTGTGCGGCCTTACGGCTGGGCGTTGTGGGAGAACATCCAGCAGTCGCTCGACCGGAGTTTCAAGGCCACCGGGCACCTGAATGCGGCTTTCCCTTTGCTGATTCCGCGCAGCTTTATCGATAAAGAAAAATCCCATGTGGCAGGTTTTTCTCCGGAACTCGCGGTGGTTACCCACGGCGGCGGCGAGGAACTGGAGGAGCCTCTGGTGGTCCGCCCCACTTCGGAGACGATCATTGGACATTCCTTTGCCAAGTGGATTCAGTCTTACAGGGATCTGCCCGTCCTGATCAATCAATGGAACAGCGTGGTCCGTTGGGAAATGCGAACCAAGCTTTTCCTGCGCACTACGGAATTTTTCTGGCAGGAAGGCCACACGGCGCATGCGACGCTCGAAGAAGCCGAAGCCGAAACGCGCCAGATGCTCGATATTTATACCAAATTTGCCGTTGAGGACGCCGCCATCCCCGTGATACCCGGGCTGAAATCGGAGTCAGAACGGTTTGCCGGCGCCGACCAGACGTACTCGATCGAGGCGATGATGGGAGACGGGAAAGCGCTGCAGTCCGGCACTTCGCATAATCTCGGACAAAATTTTGCCAAGGCCTTCGAGATCCGCTATCTTGACAAAAACGGAGTGCAGCAGCATTGCTGGACCACATCTTGGGGATTATCCACGCGATTCATCGGCGCCATCATCATGGTGCACGGCGATGACCAGGGACTGATTTTGCCTCCTCGCCTGGCTCCACATCAGGCTGTCATCGTTCCTATTTACAAAAACGACGAGGAGCGGTCGCAGGTAATGCAGGCGGCGCAAAGGATCAAAGCGGAGCTTGCGGCGGCCAACATTCGCATAATCCTGGATGAGCGGGAGGGTTCCAGCCCGGGATTCAAATTCAACGATTGGGAAATGCGAGGCGTTCCGCTGCGGATAGAGATCGGTCCCAAGGATGTGCAGAAGAACTCCGTGGTGCTCGCGCGCCGCGACAAGCCCGGCAAAGAGGGCAAATCCTTCGTTTCGCAGGCGGGCCTTGCAGAGGCTGTGGCGCAAACGCTGGACTCAATTCAAAAGGCATTGTATGCACGGGCGCTCAACTTCCGCGAAGCCAATACCTCCAACCCTAGAGATTACCAGGAATTCCAAGCTGCCGTTGAGAAGGGTTTTGCCTACTCGTCCTGGTGCGGCAGCGCCGAATGCGAAAAAAGCATCAAGGAGGGTACCAAAGCCACGTTGCGATGCATTCCCCTTGGGCAATCCGGGGAAAGCGGCACCTGCATTTGCTGCGGAAAGCCGGCAAAAGCAAAAGCGTATTTCGCCAAAGCCTATTAGGAGTGAATTTCGGTGACAGATACCTTAATTCATTCTTTAATCTTTGCAGCTGCAACGCTTATCCGGATGAATTAAGGTATCTGTCACTGAAGGTCCCGCACAAACTTCTGCACAGAGTCGTAATTCATGTAGGGATTTGCCAGTTTTTGCTCACCGATGGTAGAGGTTGGGCTGCCGCCGTAATCGTGTCCCGGGTAGATGAGGATGCTGTCATCGAGCGAGCGCAGCGTATGGTTCAGGCTCCACCACATTTTTCGAGGGTCTCCTCCGGGCATATCCACGCGCCCGCAAGCATCGACAAAAAGAGTGTCTCCCGAGAAGAGACAGTTCTCGAGGAGGAAACACACGGATCCGGGACTGTGGCCGGGCGTGTGCAGGCATTGAACCGCGAGTTTTCCCACAGAGATCTTTGTGTTGTCTGAGACCGTTTGAATATTGCCGGCCCGGCGGATCATAAAATCCGTCGACATCCCGAAGCCTCGGGCCACTTCCCGCATGTAATCCACTTCATCCGAGTGGAGATATATCCTGGCGTCCGTGGCTTCCAGCAGCGCTTCCAGAGCGTTCGTATGATCCGGGTGACCGTGCGTGACCAGAATGTGCCGGATTTCGAGACCCGAGTCGCGTGCGAGATCCAGTATTTTCCCCGCATCCCATGCGGGATCCACCACCGCAGCCTCTTTCGTTTCGGCGCACCCGATCAGATAGACGAAATTCATCATGGGACCAATCATGGCCTGCTTCACAATCATTCTGGGAGATTCCATCCGTTCCTCCGGCTAAAAGTATACAAAAAAGGCGAGGCCAGACCACTGTTTCCGGCATGCATCCTGGTTATCGATCAAGCTGCCGGTATCGGAATCGCTTTCGCGATCCCGATATCGACCTCGATGGCCGCAGAATTATCCGGGTTTCCGGCACCTGCTTTGGGATAAAATAGTGCAAGCCTGAATTGCAGAGACGCAATGCGTAAAACTGGTCTGATGTCAATAATAGGGGTAATCTGTTTTGCCGGGTGGATCGCTGCAGTCGACAATATCGCAGATCCCGATGACGACATACCTCAAAAAAACACGCCCCGAAAACTGCAGGAATTATGGCTTCGCTTTCACGAAAGCGGTCTTTGCCAGGAGGTGGAGGCTGCATTTGTATTTGAAAACGGTGGGATGCAGATCTGGAGCCGGATCGAGACCGAAAAGGACTATTTGAAATTTCATGAAATTTTTGAGCCTCTGCGCGGTTTCCCTCGAGTCGAGCTACACACGAATCGCGTCCGATACGAGAAAGGAGCCAACGATGGGGACAACCCTCCCCCGAGCCTCTGGCAAAATAATGAATTGCGCGCCAACCTCGGAGATCGGGCCGCCCAACTCCCGACGTACAACGAGGAACAGATCGCGATAAATTCGGCTTCAGCCGATCCGCTGCTGAAGCAGCGCCTGTTTATTTATGCCGAGCAGGTGCTCGGCCGAAACAGGAAGATGGAGCGCTATGCGCTGGACATTTTTTCACTTGCCCGATTGGCCGCCGATCCCGACATCACGCCGGACGTCAGGTCAAAGGCCATTGCGATAGGCCTGGCGCATGCAAAAAATCTGGAGAAGAGCGTCGAGAAACTGGGGTCTGACCTGGAACAGGCGATTCCGAAACCGCCCAAAAGAGAAGGTGGCGCTATTCCACCGCCGTCGCCGAAAACACCAGGCAAGCCGATGCTGGAAGAAGCAGAGCAGTTATATAGAAACACCCAGAGCATTGCCCGGCGCATTCATGGTTTTGTTTATCCGGAATATTACACGGTTGAATTGCAGGAACTGCGAAAGCCCAGCCTCCTTGAATCGATAAGAACGCTTCAACAGATGGTGCTAGAATTTCAAAATACACTTGCCAAATTCGGCCGTAAATAGGCAGCAGGGGTTGCAGGCCGGTCCGGGAGCCTGTCCGAAGCAGAACTTGCCAGACTCCTTCGCTCCATGTGAAGATGACTCTCCAGGGCTCCGTCCGATGCATATAAGCGGACAGGCTGCTTGACCTGGCTGCGTTGCTGACCCGATAATATTTTTTGCTCGGTAAGAATTTCAAAAGGGAAGCTGTTGTTGGATTAACATCGATTCCAACATAGTCCGGCGGCAGCGAGTCCGGACGAGGAAAGAATTTCATGAGCCGAAGCGATCGATTTCTCAAAGCCTGCCGGTCTGAAAAGGCGGATAGCACGCCCGTATGGTTTATGCGCCAGGCGGGCCGGTATATGAAAGCATACCGGGATGTCCGGCAGAAGTACGGTCTGATGGAAATGTTCAAGAATCCGGAAATAGCTGCCGCGATCACTCTGCAGCCGGTTCATGCTTTTGCGGTGGATGCCGCGATTGTTTTTGCGGATATACTCCTTCCGCTGGAGGGCATGGGCGTGGGTTTTGAATTCGCGCCCGGACCCGTGATCCAGAATCCGGTTCGCACCACAGCGGATATCGAGGCTCTGCGGATCGCCGATCCCGAATCGGATCTGGCATATGTTTTAAAAACCCTGCAGCTGGTTCGTGCCGAAATCGATGGGAAGGTTCCCCTGATCGGATTTGCCGGAGCGCCCTTTACCCTGGCGAGTTACGCAATCGAGGGAGGATCTTCGTCGAATTATCATCTGACGAAGAATCTCATGTACACGGACCGTGGGGCATGGGATGCGCTGATGGACAAGTTCAGTCAGACCGTTCTGGCGTTTTTGAAGGCCCAGGTGCGGGCAGGCGCCCAGGTTGTGCAGCTCTTCGATTCCTGGGTAGGCTGCCTGAGTCCTTCGGACTATAGCGAATATGTATTGCCGCACAGCCGAAAAATTTTTAGGGAGTTGCGCAAAGAAGGCATCCCTTCCATTCATTTCGGCACGGAGACTTCTGGCTTACTGCACCTTCTTGCAAAGGCTGGCGGCGATATTATCGGGGTGGATTGGCGTATTTCCCTGGATTCCGCCTGGCGATCTATCGATACTGGCGCCGGTGTTCAGGGAAATCTGGATCCGGCAGCACTGATGGCGCCATTGCCCGTCCTGCAACAGAAGGCTGCAACTGTGCTTGAAGAGGCCGGCGGGAAGCCTGGGCATATATTCAATCTCGGCCACGGGATTCACCTGTCGACTCCGGAGGATTCTGTGAGAGCCCTGGCCGACTTCGTGCACGAATATGCGGTCGCAGGTTAATCGAAGACAACCGTTTGCAACGTAGTGATCTCGATCGTTTTGCCGCAGCGCGGATTTTTGCAGCGCAGCTTGTCGTCGAGTCGGATCCGATAGTCGCGCGCCTTGGCGAAACGCGCGCGATCCTGTTCGTTGGCGCCCCGGGGCAGTGAGGCCTTTTTGGTCCGGCGCCGCCAGCGAATCTGATACTCCATCGATGTCCGGCATTTCGGGCAATTGATTGTAGCCGGCACCATTTCGTCTTTCTCATTATACAGGTCGCGTTCTTCCATGGGATGCATTATAGGACGCAAACGCTCGTCGCTACAGCAAGAACTTGATGTAATATGTAAAAGGTACCTGTTTCAGCGGGCAAAGAGTCGTAAAACAGAACAGAATCGTGAGCTACGGGGATTGAAAAGCTAAAGCATATGGAGTTCCTTCGCAAGTTATTCTCAGCTGAATCCGAGCCGTCTGAACGACAAATCCAGAGAGCGCTCAAGCAGGTCACGCAAGTGCACGGCGAGGCGGCTACGCGCGTGGGCGCCATGGAGCGGCTGGCGTCGTGGCGAACGCCGGAGGCTGCGGCAGCGCTGCTGCGCCGCTTCACCGTCCAGACTCCGCAGGCAAGCATGGATCTGGAAGAAAAACAGTATGCCGTGCGCCTGCTCTCGCAAATGGGAAACGTCGCGGTCCAGCCGATCCTGAGTTATCTGCACGCGGAACCCGATGTGACATTTCCCGTTCAGGCCTTGAGAGGAATCCTGCCGCCCGAGGAGTTTCACAAATGCCTGATGGAGATTTTAGCCAGTCTTTCTTCAGGATACACGCGCTGGCCGGAGGCAAAAGCGGTTTTCATCGGTCATTTGTCCGACGATGCATTTCCTCTTGTCTCCGAAACGGTTATCCGATCGCTTGAAGACGAGGACGACGATGTTTGCATCGCAGCGATCGATTACCTGGCGCGAAACGGCGATGAGACGATACGCGAAAGGCTGATACAGCTTTTCCTGGAAGCCGACGCGCGTCCCAGAGTGCGCGGACGAATTCTGGATCACTTCTGCGAAATGGAGTGGCCCGTGAAGGGCTATAGAAAGAAGATGGAAGAGGCGATCGAGCTGCCCTTCTACCTGACTTCCCGCGGAACCGTGAAAAGAAAATCCGCCCAGGAATAACTTCGCGCCCGCAAGCTCTCGGCGGGCGCAATCCGCGCTAGTGTTCTCCAAGAAACGCTTCGACAGTTTGATTAAATGCCTGTGGTTTGTCCAGGAATATCGCGTTGCCTGCATCCTCGACAACCTCCAAAGTGGAACGGGCAATTTTGGCCTTGAGATATTCTCCATTTGCCCGGTTTTCGGAGGTCGTCATCACGAGAGTGGGAACCGAGACATGCCTTAATGCGGATCTCCGGTCTCCGGTGAAAAGATCGAAGTAAAGTGTGACAGCCGCTCCGGTGGAAGTCTTTTGGCTGCCATCCAATAGCTCTTTGAGGAGGATCTCCGGCTTGCCCGATTTAAAGAGTCCTCGTATGTATTGATCAATTGCCTTGGTCCGATCCTCCTGGAATGCCAGCAGAAGCTTGCGGGCTTGCTGTGGAGTTGTCGAACCGGGGTAATCTTCCGTCTTGACGATTGCAGGGCCGCCTTCCACGAAAACAACCTTATCGGGCATGAGTGATTCCGGGCTGGACAGATATTCGAGCAGAGTTGTTACTCCGGCTGCCCAGCCAACCAGATAACAGTGCTCCACTTTGAGTGTTTGAAGGAAGGCGTGCAGATCCGCAGCGTGCTGCTGGTATGTGTTGCCCACCTCGGTTCTTGTGGTTTCGCCCTGACTGCGCGGATCCATGGCAATAACCCGGAATCCCCGGGAAGAAAAATATGGGA
>Ga0335071_10000864_pt1 | contig 32731 bp, 31 predicted proteins | sample Lox_Sample_15_FD_206724 | JGI IMG/M metagenome (GOLD analysis project Ga0335071, IMG submission 206724) | Soil microbial communities from Loxahatchee National Wildlife Refuge, Florida, United States - Lox_Sample_1.5 | ecosystem: Environmental > Terrestrial > Soil > Wetlands | place: USA...
CTGGTTGGCTACTCCAATCCCCTGCGGGACTTCGTTCAGCGGGATATTCGTTTTTGTCGCCGTCGAAGACTCATCCGGGCGAAACGAACCTACCTCAGCTGTCACCGTTACTTGCTGACCCGGTCCCGCAACTCTCATTCGGATCGATAGAGGCGTGGCCGGACGACCCTCGCCAACCGAGACCGGCTGGTCGTGGGCGGAGAACCCCGCCCTCACCGCGGCAATTTGGTACTCGCCGGAAGGAACGTTCGAAAACGAAAAGGTGCCGTCTTGTCCAGTTTTCGTCTGCTGCACGCGTACGGCAGCCGTATTGAACAACGCGACCGTCACATCGGGCAGAACAGCTCCGGACTCATCCAGAACTGTGCCCGAGATTGTTGTTCTTGCAGAGCCTGATGGCAGTCGCGATCGACCGGTCGAGTCCTGCGACTGGAGGTATACCGCAGAGCTTAGAAGTAATGCGAGAAACATCAACGATACCGACCTTGTAGTCACCATGTTTTCCCCAGAATGATCTGCGCGGCCATCGTCCTTCGCGAAAGCCCGCGAGACGAGCGGCCCGAACCACGTCACTGAATCGCTTCATCCAAATGAACTTCCTTTTGTGCAACATCACTACTATTTCGACTCACGATGTTGAATGACACGCGCTTATCTCCGAAAATCATCTCGACGCCACGCACCGAGACACTGCCGCTATCGGTGGAACGAGCCTCAATGTTGGCCATCTGCCCGCGCTCGGTGGTCAGTTTCTCGAGCAATTCACAGAGATGCTGCGCGAGTTCGACCGAGTCGTCGTTTTGGGTCCACTTGCGAAATCGTGCGACTCGTCGCACTCGACCGGAATCGAAACTCACCACACCGATGTAGTCGTCGGGCTCGGCCTTCGCTGAAATGAGCCAGGAATCTTCCTCTCCTTGCGCGCTTCGAAGTCTCCGAAGCTCGTAGAGCTGCGATAGCTGCCGCATTACTGAACCGCGCGCATCACCCTTCTTCAGGCTGACTCCCCCAATGTCGAGCGCCCCTTGGACCGTCGAGACCTGCGGTAGGGCCTGTCGTATAGGTTTTTTGTCATGCGCAACCGCCTCGGCCGGACTAGCGGAGGGGCCCTTCGTAAGCACGACCACGAGCGAAATCCAAACTGCGTGCGTTCGAATTCTCATGCACCTTTGCCTTTTCCGTGCACCCGTGCCGACGCGCAACAATTCCGGCCTGTGCTCCAAAAGAAATAAAGAGGTTTATCCCCAACAACAGGAGGTCTAGGTGTGGGTCTGCTCACCCCACATTTGTGAGCAAACACAACGCGGCCGCTTGAAAGGATCTCAAGCCAACATGCAAATCAATTCAGCGATTGGGAAACGAGGCGGGAGGACCGCGCGGGGAAATCGACGAACGAGTAGATGAATGTACTGCCAAGGACTTAGCTTGAAGAACCAGGGGTTCGGAAGGAGTCCAGTGCATCCATGTCCTTGGTGCTTCTTGCCACACGACTACTGTGGGACTCGCCAATTCGGAGCGGTAAGGACAAGAGGACGAAAGATTCCGGAAGGCAGGGTCTTGATCACCAAGACTTGCCATTGAGCCGGAAACTCCGGTCATGCAATGGTGTTTCCCGCTTCGGCGGCAGCAGGCTGGAGTCGCATCCGTCGTCACCGCCAAGGCCAGCGGTGCAACGAAACTCCAAGCGAGCACACTAATCAGGAAACTGGACAGAACCCGTCGCATAGCGATTTTGGAAAGCTAGCACATCACAACTCGATGTGACAACCAATGTGGCGGAGGAGTCAGGATGTGGTGTTGCTCACTCAGTTGATTCTGATCTCCGGAGGCGCTCCAGTATCTCGAGTCCTCCGCTAGAAACCGATCAATGATGTCAGGGTGTTTGCCGAAAACGTGCTTTTCGGACTTGGAGCAAAAGTAGTACGTCTTACCTTGTGAATTGAGCGGATTGTTTTGTCCGCGTCCATCTGACACGCTGGACAGATCGGGTGTTCATCGCTCGAGGGTACAAGCTTCGCATAAACGTCATTTGAGTTCGGATCCAGCCAATAGGGCTGGCAAGCCGCTCGTCTTGGATGGTGGCGTTTCGAATTCGAGATTGTTAATCTGTAGTAAACTCGGTTACCGACTCAGACCAGTCCTTGGCGCTGCGTTTAGTCGATTATCAGCAGTGGTAATTTCACGGAACGTCAGGTTAATTAACACCGTTATGCGAATTTATTGGCGCAGTCTGCTCATCTTGCTCGCAACAGCTAGCTTGCCCATTTTTCGGGTTTCGGCTCAGACTCCGGACACGGCAACCATTAGGGGTACGGTAATGGACAGCAGCCACGCTGCTGTCAAAGGCGCAACGGTCACGTTTCTCAACCGCTTTACGGGAGCGACGCGAACTCTCGTAACTGATGAAGCTGGCGAATTCTCGACAGGCGGATTACCCGTCGGCGACTACGACGTAACCGCTCGCAAAGAGGGGTTCGCGCTTGCCCAAGCGAGGGCGAGTCTGGTCGGCGGTGCGACCGCGACCTTAAGTTTTCAATTGAGTCCCGCCGGAGAGAAAACTGAGATTACGGTCTCCGGCACCGCGGGTGCTGTGCGAACCGATGTGCCGCAGGTTGGATTGACACTGGGGAGTTTTCAAATCGAGGAGGTTCCCCTTCTCAATAACCGGATTACCTATTTGCCCTTGCTCAGTGCCGCAAATCGTCCAGCGATCAACCAGGGCGATGTATTTATGAATCAGGATCTGTTCACGACGAACGGTACGGGGCGGCGGCAGACGTGGTTCGAGGTCGACGGTACCAACGCAGTCGATCTCTGGGGACGACAGACGATCTTCACCAACCTGCCGGTCGAAACCCTGGAGGAGACTACCATCCTTACCAGTCCGTTCTCGGCCGAGTACGGTGGAAGCGCGGGCACTGCGATGAACATTGTCACGAAGGCCGGAGGCGATAAATATCATGGGAACGTAGTCGGGACTTTCCGTCCGTCGGCCACAGCCGCAGATCTCAGTGGTTTTACGCCGACCACAGCCACCAGCGGCAACCAGTTAACAAGCGATGAGCTTTATCAGCCGGCGCTCAGCTTTGGCGGGCCGATCGGTCACGAGAATCGCACGCACTTCTTCATCACTGGCGAATACACGTGGGAAAACAAGGTATCTCCCATCACGAATGTGCTCGCGCCTGGCGGGTTTAAGGGAAAGTATCGCGACTGGATGGCGCTGGCTCGCCTGGATCATCAGATTAATCAAGCCAACAATATCTTCCTGCGCCTTAATGGTGATCATTTTATTGATACGAATCCCAATGGAACCGTAGGAGGCAACAGCCTGCCAAGCGTCGATCGTATATTCAAGCGAAATACGTACACGGCGGAATTAGGAGAAACAGCTGAGATCAGTCCGATGTGGCTGAACAATGTTCGCGCCGAATTCCAGCTTGGGTCGCCCATTACGCAGTTCAGTCCGGTGATCAATAGCACCCAGTATTCTGTCCCGATTCAAGGTGCTGCCACTTTCACGACCGGTACATCTCAGTCTGCCTTGCTGCTAAACCACCAGTTTGAAATCAACGATGTCGTTTCAACTACACGTGGCAGGAATTACCTGCGGCTCGGTGCACAAGTCATTCACGCGCACACAGGCGGTAATAGCAAAGAATTTGGCGGCCCGATTTATTTGGGACAGTTCGTTTACAACACTTGTACGCAATCAGTGGAAGTTTGCGAGAGCGCGGCCTATCTCAGCGACATTAGCAACGTGGCGAGTTATACCCAAAGCTACGGCAATGCGGACTACACCGTGGATGATACGCTATGGGCGCTGTTTGTTCAGGATGACATCCGGGTGCGCTCGAATCTCAACTTGAACCTTGGTCTGCGATATGAGCGCCAAACGTTTACGGATTCGACGAAGGATTTCGCCCCACGTATCGGTTTTACCTGGAATCCGCGAGGCGATGGTAAGACCGTCTTGCGCGGCGGATTTGGCATCTACTACTCGCAAATCGTGGACAATTCCGAAGCCAACTATGCCCTGGTGGGTCCGACGGGCGTATTTAATTACAAGGCTACTCCGGGTCAGATTGGCTTTCCCGCGAGCGTTGCTGATGCTCCGTTGCCGGAGTTTCCGACAGGGGCGCACGTTCCTTTGCGAAGTCTCTACCTAAGGCCGGGGCGCAGGTCTTACTACGACCAGTTCTTTCCCACGTCGACATTGATCGGTTACCAGAACGCGCTGCTCAGTCCCTACACTGAGCAATGGACACTCGGGGTCGAACGCGCACTGGCGACGAGTTGGGTTTTGAGCGTCGATTATGTCGGATCTCACACAATAAAAGTCAATCGTCCTCTGGATGTGGATCCGCCTACCCCGTTCGTACGCACTTTGCCCACCGATACTCGAACAGCACAAGTGGCAAATTGCTCGAGACCGCTCTGGGTAGCGTTTTATGCACAGAGTGGGGATATCTGTGATCAATCAAGCAATCAAGGCAAGCCGACATCCGTCCCAATTCCGGCTTATTCTGTCATCCAGGCCGACGTAAATGATGGAGTTGCCTACTACAATGCGCTGAACGTGAACCTGAATCATCGCTTCAGCCGTCATCTGCAAATGCTCGCCAGCTATACGTGGTCGCACGCGCTGGACACGGTGGATCCAGATATCCCTGGGCAGAATCCCAATGACCCAAACTTCACGGGAAGGGAAGAACTTGGTCCTGCGATTTTCGATCAGCGCCATCGATTCGTGCTCAGTGGGACCTATGTTCTGCCCTTGAATATCTATATTGGCGGTATTGCCACACTGGGCAGCGCTTTGCCGTACAACATCGTGACCGGAGCGAACAACAGCGGCGACACCGGTGCAACAACCGATCGACCGGTCGTGGATGGGGCTGTGATCTCGCGCAACGCTGGCCGGGGCCGCCCGATTTATGATGTTTCGCCGTTTATTGAGCGAGGGTTTCCACTCGTTTCCGATCGCGTGACCTTGAATCTACGGGCCGAAGCGTTCAACGTGTTCAATCATCCGAACTTCGTTGGATACACTTCGACGTGGACCGGCGTTCTGCCTGTTCCACCGAGCCTTGGCGCTCCGTTAGCCGGAATCACGAACCAGCTTCCGGCGCGTTCGCTGCAGTTTCGGGTTACCTTAATATTCTGATGGGCACCGGGAGGACAACGCAGTGCAATGTTCACATTTTTCGCATATCATCCGCGCTATGAAAACCTGGATTCTCACTCTGATCTTTGTCACCTCGGCCATCGCACAACAGACTCACAGCCAATATGAACCGAGCAATGCGCCGGGCGCGGGTCAGAAGTTACTGGCGCAATTCTCTGGCGAATGGGACGTCGTGAAGACGTTTTTTCCGCGGGAGGGAAAACCGATCGTGACAAAAGGCTCTTGCAAGCAGTACATGATCCAGGATGGTAAGTTCCTGCAATCGGATTTCACCTTCTTTAATCCTGATGGGACGACGAGCACCGGCACGGGAATCTCCGGCTTCGATTCCAAGACAAACAAGTTCACTACGGTCTGGTACGACTCGCGGCAGACGTCAATGTCGATCCGGCAAAGCGATGGCACATTCGACGGCAAAAACATCGTTCTGTGGACCACCCCGCTTGATACCGAACATCCGGGGCGCAAGACTGTGGCGCGGGCACACCTCGAAGAAGACGGGCATGTTCTTCTTCACCGTCACTTTCTGATCGACGAAAAAGGTGGAGAGAGAATGATGATCGAGTTGCGAATGACGCGTAAATAATTTCTCAACCCGGAAGAGAATACTGCGATTGCACTACGGTCCGCACAAGACAAGCCTCTCACCAGATACAAGATCAACGATAACTCAGGCGGGGGCCCTTTTGGGGCAGTCTTTTTCTCACGTTTGGGATCTCGCGCACTCGGTTCGTTGGCGGTCCGCATCAAGTTTCTGCTATTCAACTATTCAACTCAGCAAAGCTCAAACGAATCTCTTCATTAGATCTAGAGTCCCGCTCCTTCTGGAACTCGCGAAGTCCGAGTTCCGTTCGCTCCCCCCAGCCTGAAAACCTGCCAGCAACGGCACTACCGAGTAAGGGACGCGCACTGCAATTTCTGAGGCAGCGGTTGATTGTGTGAAAGTACTTCTCATATGCAGAGGTCCAGTCGGCAGCGATCTGCTGCTGTTGCAGATAGATCGAGTGGACCGCTGCAAACCATTTCGTGAAGACGTTTCTCGAGGGTGTCTTTGACATGCGCATTCCATACACGATCCTGTAAGGTCCTGGTCAGAGATTGCGAATATCCTCGACCCGACCTAACCAGGGAGCGATCATGTAGTCGATCTCATAGTCTTCGGGGGGCGTTAGCGATTCCGTCCTCTTCCAGAACCATTGACGTAATGGGAACGACACACTAACCACTACTTCTTCCTGTGGCACCGAACAGACTTCGCTTATTGTGACCTGACGAGTTGCACCGTTTTCTCGAGGCGAGAAGCTCTCGCGAAACGCTGAGTCGTTTGGAAATCGGGGCGGGCAATTCGGATGATGCGTTGACGCGGCGTCTCGGATTAAAGCTGCCAATATCTGGAACGCTGTGGCCGGGTATGCCCCAATAACCTCAAGCTACACGATTGTTTCGCAATCCCTAGACACGTTCAGGTATATGGAGACTGCCTGTTGGAGCCTATGCTCAGATGGGAGGTTCAAGAATGGAAATGTTAAGGGAAGTGCTCGTCGAAAACCTGCAAGACTTATTGCACGCGGAAATGCAGCTCGTTCAGGCGCTGCCAAAAATGGTCGAGGCTGCGAACCATCCAAAGCTCAAGGAAGCATTCGAAAAACATCTTGACCAAACGGAAGGCCACGTCGAGAGACTAAAGCGCGCATTCGAGGCTCTTGGAGAGAAGGCAGAGCCGAAACCCTGCAAAGGGATGCAGGGGCTGATCGAAGAGGGTAAGGAAGTGATATCCGAGAACGAGGAAAAGGAAGAGCTTGCGGCTGATCTCGCCCTCATCGCTGCCGCACAGAAGGTCGAACACTACGAAATCTCCGGATATGGGACCGCACGTTGCCTGGCACGCCAGATTGGCGAGCGCGACGTGGCGACGCTCCTCTCGCGTACCCTCGGCGAAGAAGAGAGCGCTGACTATCTGCTCACTGAAATCAGCAAGCCGATTCTGCAAGACGCGACTCTGGAAGACGAAAGCCCAACCCGCGCGCCCGCCGCAAAGGCCAAAGCCCGTAAGGCATAGGAGAGACGGAGAAATGTACCATCACATAAAGGCATTGATGTACACAGTGGAAATAGGTAGGCCCGATCCAGAATTTGGAAACATGCTGCTCGAACAATTCGGCGGCGCCAATGGGGAACTCGCCGCCGCTATGCAATATTCGATCCAGGGTCTTAATTGTGACGATCCGGAGCGAAAAGACATGCTCATGGATATCGGCACCGAGGAACTCAGCCATCTTGAAGTAGTCGGAACGCTCGCGCGGATGCATCTCAAGCCGCTGAAGCAAGAAAGGGACGCCGCAGAAGTGGATCCACTGATCGCGATCGCTGGCGGAGGTGGTGTCGCCCTTCACAACTCGACAGGTAATCCGTGGACAGCTGACTACCTCAAGATTACCGGCGAATTGGATGTGGACCTTCGAAGCAACATCGCCGCTGAGGCCAGAGCGAAGATCGTCTATGAAAGGCTGATCAATTTTACCGACGATCCCGGCACGATTCAAGCTCTACAGTTCCTGATGACGCGGGAAATCACGCATATGAAGGCATTTACGGCTGCACTCGAAAGCTTAGGAAAGAAGCCATTTTCCATCGGCAGCATTCCTCCAAGTTCGGACCTTGTGCGTCAATACTTCGATGATTCCACCGGAGTAGGGGACAGAGGAGAACCCAATGCGCGTGGACCTTGGAATCAGGGAGAGGACATTGAACTGGTGGAAGCACCGGCTTTCAAGGAATTCGCGTCGCAGGCCCAAGGAACGAGACAGCCGAACGGCGGCAGTTCCGGCGCGCGCCCTGGACCCCGCATCATGAAGCGTAAGTAGCTACGGGACTCAGTCCGGCGCCCATCGGCGCGGACTGGGTCTGCCTTCCTCTGGCATACCTTGAGGGCCAATTCTGTCAGCAGGCCCCTTCCGGGTGATCGCAATCAGTACGACAGATCTTTGTCCTGATTCTAACCCCCTGTTTACCTTCTGCAGCAACGGCGAGGAGTACAGGAAGGACTGTATCCACGAGTTCGGATTGGTGTTGCTAAATTGAATCGTCTTTCCGTTTCTTGCTGAAAGTTGAGGAGTTGAAAGGAGAACGAGCAATGAGCTTTAGAGTTAGACGCGCCGCCCTGGCAGCCTTCGCCGCTTTATCACTGGTGCTTTTTCTCACAAGCACACCTGCACACGCAGACGATCGAGCTAAGTGTCAGCACGCGATCAAGAAGGCGGAAGTCCGGCTCGACAAGGCTATTCAAGAGCACGGTGAGCGCAGTCCAGACGCGGAAGCTCGTCGGCGAGATTTGAACGCAGAACGTCAACGCTGCTGGGACAAGTATCACCAGTGGTGGAATGGGAAGGAGCATCGGTGGGAGGCTGAACATAACTGGGAAGACTCTCACCGCTGACCCAACATCTCAAGCGGGAGGCGGTTCGAGATCGGGGAGTTACCCTGCTTTAATCGCAGCTCGATCGTGATCCGCTCCCGCTTGTCGTCAATCATGAAATAGGTATCCACGACAACGCCACCGTCTTCCTTAAGATTCGGGTGCGCGACAGCTTTGCAAATATGATCTTCCGTGTGAGCGGTGTAACCAGAGGATGATGTTCTCACCGTCGAGCATTAGTCGATCTGAGACAACATTGGCGCCCTGAGTTTTCACAATTTGGATCGCAAACAAACTCTCAGTAAATTTCATCTCTTTGCGGCGTACTGCCCTCGTAGTTTCTTTAGCGCTCTGCTGATCTAACGTATGCGGCCCCGAGTTCCAATTTGGGCCACGGTTCCCGTGATCATCACAGGGACGCTATCTAAAGCCTAAACCCGCAATTTCGCGAGGGACGAGGAAGGAATATGCCTGTGCCCGTGACAGAAGCCTGTGGTCATTTATGAAATATTCATACCCTATTTACGGACCGTTCACACCGTTACAATATCGTGCCCTATTCCTATCTCCCGCTCTCAGGCGGTTTGCAATATGGGACACGATCAACGATTCACTAGGAATTGTTTCAGGAGCTTGTTTGTGTGCTTGCGGTCTGCCCGTTTTCCAATTGCTGCGCGGAGAGGCCCCCTATTCGTAATAGCTTTCGCCCTCCTGCTCAACCTGGTGCCTTGGGCCCTTGCCCAGGTTGACCGCGCCGGATTGACCGGCACCATCACGGATCCCTCCGGGCGCTTCTTGCCGCAGGCCCACATCACGGCGGTGGACAATGCCACCGGACTGCGGCGCGAAACCACATCCTCTTCCATCGGAACCTATGACATTCCCGAGTTGCCGGTAGGGGTTTATACGATCAAGTTCGAGCACGACGGATTCAAGGCGCTCACGTTCGTTGATGTCGAGGAGGTCGTTGGCCGCACGCGAACGCTCGATGCGACTCTGCAAGTTTCCGGCCGTGACGAACGCGTGGAAGTGCCGGCCAGTTCGGCGCTGCTGGACCGCAACACCAGCGCGGTGAGTGGTTTGATCGAGCGAGAGCAGGCGGATGAATTGCCGCTGAACGGGCGCAACTGGTCGGAGTTGACGGCATTCGTCCCGGGTGCGATCGACACCGGTGGCAGCAACCAGCGGTCGGTCCGTTTCGCCGGACGAGGTCTGGACGACAGCAACTTCACCTATGACGGCGTAGATGCCACCAACATCGCGAATCAGACACAGCGCGCCTGGGTGCGGCTCGCTGTTCCGATGGATGCGATCCAAGAGTTTCGCGTCGATTCGTTGATGGCAACCGCCGAGGAAGGTGCGACGGGCGGCGCACAACTGAACGTTACCTCGCCCTCGGGTACTAACCGCTTCCACGGGCGCCTCTTCGAGTACCTGCGCAATGACGTTTTTGACGCGCCTTTGCCTGAATGGGCCTCTAACGGCGAAGCGCAGCAGCCGCTTCGTCTGAATCAGTTCGGCGGATCGTTGGGCGGACCGATTGTGAAGGACAAGACCTACTTTTTCCTGGCTTCGGAAGCCTACCGGCAAAATTGGGGCTATCCGGTCAGCGGCGACGTGCCGAGCGCCTCGCTGATTGCAACGGTTCCAACCTCGTCGCCGATCTATCCGATCATCACTGCCTACCCGGGAGCCGGTCCAAGAACGATTCTGACGCCCTACACACCACAAAACGACCCAGGCGACCCGAACTACGCGGATTATGACTTGCTGACCTGCGCATGCACACAGGTCGTGAACGAGAATTCGGCGATGCTGCGGCTTGACCAGCATTTTTCCGCGAAGACCACAGGCTTTACGCGCTTCAATTACGACCGGTCCGTCAATACGCAGCCGCTTTCGGCGGCCGCGACGGACTTGCAACAGAGGGTGTCCACGCCGGTCAATGGCACGCTCGAATTGCTGCACATCTTCAATCCCAACGTGGTGAATGAGGCCAAGTTTGGATTCAATCGGGCCACCTCCAACAGTTACAACAACAGCAAGACCGGCATCATCTATCAGATTGCGGTCTCCACCGGCCCTGGACCGGGATTCATCACCCAGAACTATGATTACAACACTATCTACGTGGGCAACTCGTTTTCGGGGATCGACAACCTGACCTGGATTCATGGCCGACATACCTTCAAGTTCGGAGGGGAGATCCGCCACATTCAACTGAATCAGGAATACGGGGAACACGGGAAAATAACGTTTTCCACCGTGGAGGATCTGGCGGCGAATGAGGTGAAAAAAGCCAGCCTGACAGGCGCCTTGCCGGTCAACCACTTGCGCAAGAACGATTACTTCGGCTACGCCCAGGACGAGTACAAGGTGGCGCCCAACCTCACCCTGAACCTGGGCGTGCGCTATACCGTCTTCAAGCTCTTCAACGAGGAAAACGGGCTGGCCAACCCGTTCGATTTCGACACATGCGGGGCGCAGGGATTCTGCGGCGTGGGCGCCAGCTTCGGCAACCAGAACTACGGCGATGTCGACCCCCGTGTGGGCTTTGCCTGGACGCCGTGGAGAGACGGCAAGACGGTGATTCGAGGCGGATTCGGCATTTACCACGAAGACGGACAGTTGGACGATCAAAATCTGCCCGCAAAGAACGAAGTGCCCTCCTATTCGGAGAAAGGCGGTTCGTATCCCGTCAATTTCACCAGCCCCGGAGAGCTGTCACCGAACGCCGAACAACGGAACCGCAAGGACTCGTATGTCGAGCAGTGGAACCTCTCCGTGCAACGGGAGTTGCCCGCGAACTTCGTAAGCACGTTCTCCTACCTGGGAAGCCACGGCGTGCATCTGCTGGAGACCAGCTCCGTGAACCTGCTCGATCCCGCCACAGAGATTGCCCAGTATCCCAACTTTTCGCCCGCCATCGGCTGGCGCGGCTCCATCGGCATGAGCACCTACAACGGGCTCGCCGTGGGATTACGGCGTTCGTTCACCCACGGTCTATTGGTGGCGGCCAATTACACATGGTCGCATGAGATCGATAACGGCTCCAACGGCAGCGGGGATGGCGACGAAATTAATGCGCAGAATGCGTCGTGCCAGGCCTGTGATCGCGCCAGCGGCGCCTGGGACGCCCGCCATGTATTTAATGCCAATGCCGTCTACCAGTTGCCCTTTGGCCAAGGCAAGCCGCTGCTCAATAACCGCGGGATTGCCAACGTGATCGCAGGCAACTGGGAACTGACGACGACCGCCCTTGCTCGGACCGGCTTCCCGGTGAATGTGCTGCTGCCCAGCAGCTACACCGCAGTGGATGGATCCTCCGGCACATTGCGACCTGATCTTGTTCCCGGCGTTTCTCTGGTTCCGCCAGGAGGCAAAACGATCGCGGAGTGGATCAATCCCGCCGCATTCGCTGCGCCCCCACGTGTATCCATGTCCGGCAATACTTATTACGAGTTCGGCACTGCGCCGCGCAACCTCCTCCGCGGGCCGGGCACTTGGCAGATCGATCTCGGTCTTAGCAAGACGTTTTTATTGACTGAGCGCGCGCGGCTGGAATTCCGCTCGGAGTTCTACAACATCTTCAATCACCCACAGTTAGGTCAGCCGCAGTCCACTTTCAACCCGGCAAACACCACGGGCTTCGGCAGCATCATCAACACAGTTAACCTGAACACGGCCATCGTAAACCCCATAACGCCGGTGGGTTCAGGTACTCCGCGTGAGATTCAGTTTGCCGCGCGGTTTTCTTTCTGAACGAGAAACTCTGTTGCCGCACGAAAACGGCGGCGAGGTTTGTCGTCAGTGAGCCTCTTGCCGTTACCGATCGTGTTACCGAAGTTATTTCTTCCCGAGTGATTCAAAAGATGAATCTGCCCCCCACTTGAACGAGCCTCGGTGAATCGGCGTTCACAATCTCTCCGAAACCCTCGCTGCTGATGTTGCCGTTCACGGCCGCCGCTCCGAAGAATTGAGCGTGATTAAAACTGTTAAAAGTTTCCAGCCGGAACTGCAGGGCTTTCGACTCTGTGATCGGTATGTCTTTTTGAAGAGCGATATCGAAGTTATTCAGCCCAGGTCCGTAGAAGAAGCGTCGCCGCGCATTTCCCAGCTGCCCGAGATATGGACTCACGTTTGATGGGAATAACGATCTGTTGAATGCCGGCTTTCCGTTTCGCGGGTTGGTGTTGACCTCGAGATGTCCGGGTATGTAATACGGCGTATCCACTCCGTTGTTGTTGATCCCGTTTGGCATGCTTCCTAACAAAGAGCTGTCGGTATTGTTATAAAGCGTAACCGGCAGACCGGTTGAAAATCTTGTTATCCCCGATATAGACCAGCCTGTGGTCCATCTATTCCGGGCGCGGAACAGGGCCTGAACAGGAAGCTGATAACGGTAGCTCACGACGAAGTTGTGACCTAAATCGAAGGCCGAAAGCGCCCTTGTCAGGTTCGCTCCCATCGGATAGACGGGCTCGGAGAGACTCGAAGAGTCGTCAATCGACTTGCCGTAGGTGTATCCGGCCATCAATTCAAACGCCGCGCCGCTGTGACGTAACGAAACCTCGAACGCGTTGTAGTTCGAAGAGCCGACCGTCTTCTGATAGGTGATTCCATCGAACGAAGAATTGAATGGTCCGCGGACCTGCACTGTCGTTCTGTCCGCTTTCGTGAAGACTCCGCCTTCGCCGAATGGACCGCAAGTTGGTGTACCAGGCATTACCTGGAAGGATTGGCTGACGCTCAAGCACAATGCCGGATTGCCCGGATCGGCCGACGTCAACGCGAGCAAATGATGCGCCTGTGATCCAACGTAGCTCAATCGCAGGAACGTGGACCGTGGGAACTCGCGCTCCAACGACACATTGTAGGTTTCTGAATATGGGGATACGTTGCGGTAATAGAAAGCCGGATCGCCGGTGATCGGCGAGTAATTCGACCAATCCACGATGCTGTTGGGATGAGTTGGGGATGCGCCGAATTTCGGCACGGGAGAAGGAAAAGGCTGGCCATTCGTCAGCCCGGTGGTAGCGGAAACGAACGGTTCCTCAAAAAGCGGGCGTCCACCTGTGCTGTCGTAATCATATCCATAGGGCGCGCAGGCGCTCATGATGCCGGCCGAAAGGCCTTCGAATGCCGTATGAAAGAGGCCTCCACCAGCGTGGATGCTGCTCTTTCCGGGACCGCCAAAAATTGCGCCGAGCAGTCCCTCGCCAAATTTGGGGGAATAAGCCAGCCCCACGCGGGGAGCGAAATCCGTCCATCGCGTTGGAGCCAGAGTATCCGGGATTCCGCGGTCGCCGGGAAAAACCATGCCTTGTGGGGCACCGGGATACACTGCTGACTGTTGTCCGAGAACGAAAGTTTGCAATTGATTGTATTTTTCACGCCAGGGCGGCAGAACATCCCATCGCAGACCGTAGTTCAACGTCAGATTAGAACGCAGCCGCCAGCTGTCTTGTCCGAAAATGCCGACATACTTGTTTCGGATGTAAAAGGGACTCGCGTCGCCCTGCTCATAGGTACTGGCGATGCCCAACAAATAGTCGGCAAAGTCCGAACCCGTTTCGGTGCCCTGAAAGACAAACGAACCATTGTTAATTGAATTGGAATCGATGTTGACCTGATCGATGTGGAAACTCGCACCCATCTTCACGGTGTGAGCGCCTAACACCCGCGTGAAGTTGTCGCTCCATTGCAGCGTATCGTTCACTTGGCGTTCACCCGTGACATCGACTCCAATAGTGAAGTCGTTGAAGGCGACATTCTCCACTCCCTCGATGCTCTTGTTGAGCGGAACGATCCCCAGAGTGCCTGCACCTTCTACAAACCCTTGAGAAGCCAATGACGGACCGACCCCGCCCACTGGTTGCCCGATCAGGTTCGCGTAACGCATGTAGCTGAAGTGCGCTTCGTTAATCGTCTTCGCACCATACGATCGGGTCAGACCCAGACTGATCAACTGGGCACGACCGTCGGACAGCGCATTGAAGCCGGGCACGTTTGCACCACCTTGTCCAGTTGGATAGGGATTGTTCAGGCGATATTGATCCAAGAAGTAGTACGCCGAGACATCTCCCCAGAGAGTGTGCGCGTCCATGCGAGCTGCTGCCTTTTCGTCATTGAGTTTTTCGTTCTCTGAGGAGTTCGAGAATTGATTAAGTCCAACGCTCGGCTGTGGGATGTACTGCATAAGGTTCTTCGCAGGGAGGGCCCATACCGATGTGGGAATGCGAGCGTCAGGGAAAACGCATTGACTGCTGCTAGAGCACGCTGGACCTCCACTGGAAGCAGCGAAGTAATAGGGCTCACCCGCCCACACGCTGTTGCCAAGCTTATTGGCAAGTTGAGTTGCCCAATAGGCCGAACTTACGGCGCCGGTGAGTTGATTTGCGAGATCGAGCAGGTTGCCATTGCGATCTTCTACGCTTGGCACGAAGATGTTCCCTGTCTCTTGTCCCTGAGTCATCCGGGTTCCCTGATAGTCGAGGAAGAAAAAAGCCTTGTTGCTGCGGATCGGGCCCCCAATGGACCCGCCGTACTGGTTGCGGTTGTAAGCCGCGCGGTCGGCGGCAAAGTAGTTACGGGCATCGAGGCCGGTGTTGCGCAGGAATTCGAACGCGCTTCCGTGAATCGCATTGCCACCCGATTTCGTTGTGACCTGCACCTGCCCGCCACTGAAGTTGCCGTACTCCGCGTCGAAATTGTTGGTCAGAACCCGCAGATTCTCTATCGAATCGAGAGTCGGAACAACCGCTGTCCCGTTGTTGAAATCTTCCTCAACGATGCTGCCGTTAACAGAAAATCCGTTCGCAGTCTCCCGCTGGCCGCTCACCGACAAGTTGCCAGCGTCCAGGTCGCCGGAGGGAGGCGTATTCGTGCAGCCCGACATGACGACGGCGTTTGGCTGCGCTGAACTGGCGGGAATTACACCGGGTTGCGTCGCGAGCAGGTCAGTAAAGCTGCGGCCGTTCAAGGGCACGCTGCTCATTTTGTTAGCCGACAGTGATTCTCCGAGCTGTGTGTTGGCGAGATCGATCGCAGGAGCGTCAGCGGAGACTTCGACGACAGTGCCCTCTGAATCGACACTCAGGACTGCATCCAGCGCCAAGGCAGTTCCATCCGAGACTTGGAGGCCTCGCTGAAATACCCTGAATCCGGTGCTGGTGATCTGGACCTCATAGCGTCCGGGATGGACGAAAAAAGAGTAAGTTCCTGCCGCGTCCGACACAGAATTATGGCGCTCGCCCGTGACAAGATCTTTCAGAACGATCGTGGCTCCAGGGATGGCAGCACCAGTCGAGTCGGCGACCGTGCCCGAAATGGATGAAGCATCATTAGCCCAGGCCGCTGATGATCCCAGGATGAGCGCGATCAAGACGAGAGCTGTGTGAGTCTTTGAGGCTGACGCTTTGAATGGGGAGACTCGGGAACCTCTATGAAGTTGGAGTCGGTCGGTGTGGAGCTGCATGAGTTGGATTCCGTCCAGAGCATTATGAAATTGAAATTCATTTTCATAATGCCCGAACCTGAATCCATATGCTGTGATTCAAATCACACCACGCAGTACACACCGAGGAGCATGACCTGAGTGAGGTGACGCGCTTCGGATATCTCGGGATTCGGACCCCGAAAAAGGAGTTTCATCGCCGCTTGCGAATGTTACTGCCCACTTCGAATCTGTACTCACGCATCGTCGTAATCTTCCGTGAGCGAAATAAGAAATGCGACGAGTGCATTCAGGTCATCGTCGCTGAGTGACATGTTTTGAAATTCTGGCGGAGGGTTCCGCAGCAATCCCTGGCGCGCCAACTGAGAGCTGTTGACGTAAAACTGAACCACATCGGACAACTGTAGTTTGCTGCCATTGTGGAAATATGGACTCGAGTCCTCCAGGTCCCTCAGGACCGATGTTTTGAACTGGGCGATTGTGTTGGCCAGCCCTTGATCCACCGAACAGTCTTTCCCTGTTGCGCACACCACGGATTTAAGTGCCGCTTGCGGGTTAGGTATGTCCGGATTCAGATACACGTTCCAGAGCCCAAGGTCGGCAAAAAGTGAGTGGTTGGCATCAGCCGCACGGCGAAAAGTCTCAGCTGCCCGAGGATGTTTCGCGGTGGCCGGAAGATAAAGGTCATAGTTGGCATTGCGCTGCGACAGTGTGGGTATGGGCAGACTGTTGAAAGCGCCGGCTCCATGGACGCTGTCATATTCTTCCTGACTCACGCCAGTATTGTGAAAAATAAAATCCGAAAAGTTGGGCGCCTGATGGCAGGCTGCGCAATTGCCCGCATGCTGCGACCCGTCGGTCGCATTGCTGGCAGCCTTCAGGAAGATTTTCAGCCCGGCCAACTCGGTCGCGCCAAACTGAAAGGGGAACGGATGATACTGGAACGTTCCCATAGTTCCGTCAACCCAGGTGGGCGGAGAGAGACTAAGCACAGCCTGGTAGAGGCGCTCATTATATTGCGCCAGGGTTTCCCCTGCATTCGGTTGCACCGGGAGATGGTTGATGCGGAGGAAAACGTCATACGGCGAGCCGATGTAGCGGCCGAACTCGTCCTGTTTGAAAAGCAAGTCTCCCATGTAGGTGGCGATGCATTTGGCTACGAGATTGAGAATCTGATCTGGAGTTGCATTGTTGACGTCAAGCCGATCCGCCGCCGGAATGAGAAGATCGCTGGTAATTCGGGGGTCAGTTCCGGCGAACAGCACACCATAAGAAAGGCCGTTTGTGCGGTCCTGCGCCAGTTGACTGGAGCCGTCATCCTGCTGGATCACCAGAGCGATCTGGGTAAGAGCCTGCTGATATTGGTCTGGCGCCCATCCGAGGTTCCGGCCCGTCAATGTGGCTTTCACCAGATCCTCGGGTGTGGCAAATTCACCGTCGAAATGCAGGAAGGTCGGCCCCGAATGCGGTTGCAGCGATCCGACCATGTGCATCGAGTTACGTGGTGTCTCGTTAAAACCGTTCATAGGCAGCGGAATCGGACTCCGCACTGTGAAGTCGGCATAGGTGCGATTTCCGGCCCCGGATACACCCTGAAACTCCGTGACGAAATGACAAGAGCGGCAGTTGATAGACTGTCCGGCGAACGGTCCGGGCAACGTGCCGGTAAGCGTATTGACCACCGCCACCACTGGATCGCCGACGGTGAGAGGTTGGTTCACGCCCGCCATGTGAGTTGCGAAATACTGTGCGAAACGGGTGTCGAGAAAGAGGCGTTCCCCGATGCTGTCTTCGGCCGGAGTTGCATCCGCCTCGGCAGGAAACTGCGGTGCTTGACCTGCGTTGCAACTGATCATCAAAAGCAACAGGGCGAGAGTGATAGCCCACCTTGCCGCTGAGTAGGAACTCCGAAGCCAACAGACCGCGATTCGTTCCATCAAAGCGCTTCCCCTTTCGAATGTGTTGCGCCACTCGTTAATGCTCTGGAGATGACCGCTGTTCATCGCAGCCTCCGGGCAAACCACGAACGAATCTGGGGAAGTTCGTAAGACACCTTGAAACGATAGAGAACCCCCATCGAATTTGCGTTCAGGCCAAAGCTAGGCGAGAACGCTATCGAAGGCCCGTTCGGGATGTTGAACCCGAGGGCGGGTCCGAGATAATGAGAAGTTCCTTGCAGGCCGAAACCGTTAAGATCGCCGAGTCCGCCGTAAAGCTCGGTGCCGGCGGAAAAATTCTCCCGGCAAAAGACACATGCTTGAGCTCTTGCGGCCAGAGCCAAAGGACGGCTCACGCCCAGAGCATAGCCGAATTCCCACGGTTCACTTTCGTTCAGAGCTTTCTCAGCAATGAAGTTTCCGGCATAGTTCCATCCTTTAGCGTCCCGCGAGAGGATGAGCTTCAATTCCAGCGCGCGCTCGGTTTCGGTCCGAGCCACGGCATTGCTCAGCCGGACATCAGAGATGCTGGCATGCCCGGTGACCTCAAGAAAACTGCGATCCGCGAGACTGACATCTTCGTATTCCACATAGAGGACGGGATTAACAAAATGCTGATGCGCTAACGGCCGGAACCGGTTCTCCCATCGCCAACCGGTGAAGATCGTGCTGTCGTTGGAGGTACGCTGGCCGCTCAAATAGAGTTCTGTCGTCCAAAAGGCCTTAGCGCCATATTCCAACTCCATGGTTTCGCCGATGAATGCATTGCCGTATTTCGGTGTGCCATTTGTGCTCTTCACCTCTATTTCGAGATTGCCAGGCTCTTCCATGTCGTCGGTATAAGTAACGAAATACGTGCGCTCCTGAGCGACAGAGATTTGTGACAGCCCAAGAAGACTTCCCCATAAAATCAATCGAGCCGAGATCTTCATTTAGTTTCCTTGTATTTGCGACCGGTCGCATTTACGTGTCGATGTCATGATTGTTAGCTAGTTGCAACTCAGTCGCATCTAGTAACTAAGACTACAATCCCGTGTCCAGTCGGGTGGATTCGAATCAGGAAGGAATCGTGGTTATGCTAAACAAGCACCGCGGACAGGGTCAATGAGCTGACGCATTTTGTGTTGCAACTTGATTGCAACTAGATGCGACACGCACTCACCGGGGTTCCTTCGGAATCCATGTCGGAATAGTTGCGCCTGCGCGGACTTGAGTCTACTGACGCTCTCCGCGAGATAACACGGTATCGGGAGAGATCGAGAACGTAATGGAGATTAGATGTTAATCTTCTTTACCCATCTGCTCAGAAAGATAGTTGGCAATTCCCATTTCCTTGGCAGAGTGCAGTTGCGCTTCCAGGAAGAGAACGTGATTCTCTTCGTCCTTTATCATTTTCTCAAAGAGTTCGCGAGAACCATTGTCGCCAGCTTCCTGGCAGATGCGAATCGCCGCGTTGTATTGTTTCACGGCATCGAGTTCGTCCTGATGATCGATCCGCAGCTGGGCCTCGACATCTTTCCCCGGATTCGGCTTGATCCCGACTTCAACCTCAGGGGTGCCGTCCAGAAAAATGATCCGTTCAATCAGTCCTTCAGCATGATGCATCTCTTCAATCGCCCGCTTTTTCGTGAGGACGCCCAGGCGCTTGTATCCCCAGTTATCACACATCTCAGCCTGGACCATGTACTGTACGATTGCCGTTAACTCATCCAGCAATGCATCATTCAATTCTTTGAGTACCTTAGCGTTCCCGCGCATTTGGGTTCTCCTCGTCTGCCAGTAAAGTCGGAAACAGAAAGTCTACCAAACAAAAATGTCGGTATAGAACCTTGCCGATACCACCAGTTCCGTAGATGGGAACTGTATTTCACATCAACCTACCCGCGGAGATAGGTTAGCACCGCTCGCACCGACTCTTCCTTAGCTGCAGAAAGCGAGAGCCCTGCCGGACGTCGCAGAGCGGCGCTGTGGGCAAGCGAGTCGATCATGTTTGCGACGATGAACACGACCTTGTCGAGATTGCTACGGTTCTCGATCTCGCGGGCTCGCGAGGCAAGCGCGAGGCGAAACGTTCCATGCAGACGCACTGCGAATTCGTGAGTGCCTTCAGGCCTGTCAGGGATTTCGCTGAAAATCGCACTAGAGAACTGGGGATCGGCGGCGTGAATGTCGACCATGGCGTCTATAACGGCCCGAATCAATTCAGCGAGCGGCGAATGAGAATGCTCGACAATCGTCCGGTTTACCAGTCGGTCGATTTCTTCGATATGCCGCTGGTGCAGCGCGACAAACATCGCCTTTTTGTCGGGGAAATACTGATATAGCGAGCCGATACTGACCCCCGCAATCTCGGCGACGCGATTGGTTGTGACCGCTTTGACGCCGCTGCGCTTGACGATTCGTACGAGAGCATCGAGGATCGCTTCAACAGTTTGCTTTGCTCGAAGCTGCCGTGGCTGGCGGCAACTGGGCTTTCTGACAATTCTGGAGGCGGTCATATTAATGTGAGCAACATTCAGCTTATTGCGACTTCGTACAGATTTGCTGCATTGAGCCTACCGATTGTAATGCGAGTAGACAAGCCATACATGGCGTGTGACCCTAGAGACGAGTGTATATGACTATTATTCATATTTGTGGCATCGGAGGTTGGCTGTTATGGTCTATCTGATCACAGGCGCAACGGGACTGGTTGGATCGCAGGTCGTCGAAAAGCTGATTGAGCGTGGCGAGCGGCCTCACGTATTTGTGCGGGATCGGGCAAAGGCAGAGGCGCGATACGGAAACCGCGTCAAGATCGTGACAGGCGACTTGGCCGACGCGAAAACGCTTGGCAGCGCGTTTTGTGGCGTGGACGCTCTTCTGCTCATAAACTCGGGACCGAATCTAGCGGCTCAGGATGAGGCGGCGGCCGCCGCCGCAAAAGCAGGCGGCCTCAAGCACCTCGTGAAGTTGTCGTCGTACGATGCAAGGGAGAACGTCGGAACAGGCGTCTGGCACGCACTCGGTGAAATGGCGATTCGAGCGAGCGGAGTTGCTTTCACCTTTGTTCAGCCTTCGGGCTTCATGTCCAACGCGCTTTTTTGGGCAAGGAGCATCCAAGACGGAGGCGTCGTGCGCTCATGCACGGGCGAAGGACGGATTCCATTCATCCATCCACGGGACATTGCGGAGGTCGCAGTTGAAGCGTTGGCTTCCGGCAGATGGCAGGGAGAATCGCTCGCCGTCACAGGGCCCGAGGCGCTCAGCTATGGCGAAATGGCGGCGAAAATAGGCTCCGCCTTCGGCAAGACAATCGGCTTCGAGTCAATTCCGCAAGAAGCGGTTCGTCAGATGATGGTAAACAACGGCGACTCTGAACCTGAGATTGAGGCGCATCTTTCGATTTACCAGGCAATTCGGGAGAACCGTCTTGCGAAGGTGACCGATACGGTAGAACAAGTTCTCGGGCGGCAAGCGATCACCTTCGATCAATGGGTACAAGAGAATATCTCCGCATTCGCTGTTCCATGCCATGCCTCTTGAGAAGCGATGGATTGGGATCGTAGAGTTCATAAAAAAACTCTTGAACTCTGCGAACCACTCCATCGATCCGGCGTACTTCTCTTCCGCTGAGTTACGAGGCGCCTCCGCTGCCGCACATTGCCAACTTGTAAAAGGCCGGCAGCGCTTCGTCAAGTGGATGGGGCTGCGGCTTCCCGGAAGAGTCCAGCTTGTTCCACCGCATAAGGTTTACACCGACGGACATCTGTCGCTTAAAGTCGGTTCGGGTCATGGTTATCGCTCCGGCCCCCCAAACGGTGCCGTCGTGGCCCCAGAACGTCCCGTGGCCGGGGACTTCCATCTTGTGCAGGCCGAGGCCGTATTCGATTTTCTTCCCCTCAAAGGAGATGACGGGGACTGTGCGCTGCATCTCGGCCAGCGACGACTGGTTTACGATCTCGCCGGCAAGCAGCAAGGCGTAGAAGCGGTTGAGATCCGAAACGGTCGAGATTAGCGACGCCGCTGGCCCTACCCAGGACATGTCGTAAACACTGTAATCCCGCGGCGGATCGATCATGCCGAACCACGCCTCGTACATCTTCGAGTGCGGTCCCCTAATCTGCGGTTCGCCCGGAAGCTCCGTATCCTTGAGGCCAGCGCGTTCGATAACGTTCTCGGTGATGCACATCTCTGCGGTCGTGCCGGTTACGCGCTCGAGGAGTTGGCAAAGGAGTTGGTAGTTAGTATTGGAATAAATCCCCGGAGTGCCTCCCGGCTTGCCGACGGCAGGTGCCGTGACTCCCATTTCGATCAGGTCGGTTCGTTGAAATCGAGTGAACCGATTGTTGTCCAGGCTTTTGGGCGTTGTGTCCTTCAGCGACGGAAACGCTTTGAGAGATGCATAGGCATACGGGAGATATTCCGCCAGGCCGCTGGTATGGTTGATCAGCATTCGGACGGTGATCGTGTCGCCGCGTTCTCCGGGCACCAACTCCGGCAAGTAGTGACCGATTGGCGAGTCGAGTCCGATCTGCCCGCTCTCAACCTGCTGCAGGACTGCGGCTGCGGTAAACGTCTTGGTAATGCTGCCGACGCGGTGCCGCAAATCGGGAGTAACCGGGCGACCGGTGTTGAGGTCTGCGACCCCCGCGGCGCCGCGCCATACATAATCACCATCCCGCACCTCGGCGAATACTCCCGGCATTCCAGCGAGGTGAACGTTGTCGATGGCGGTCTTCAACTCCCCGTGATCGAGCGGCATTAGTTCGGAATGTTCTGTTGCAGGATTAAGTTTTGCAGTCACGATTGGATACCTCCTTTTGATTCCCACATGATGACGAGACAGCGTCTGCGGTTGTGACATTTGATTGTAAGAATCAAAGACCGGCTTGGGCTCGAACAAGAAGCGAGGGGGAAATCTATGACGGAGGCTAGATCAAACAAACATTGGGAGATGGAGTAAATAGGGCAAGAATTTGTCTTCCATGTCACACGAACAACAGCTGTCCCGTCATCATGTCGGAGGTTTCCAATCATGACTGCAAAATTAGACCCGGTGGCTGCGGCCCCTGAACTCATGAAGAAGTGGTTCAGCACATCGCTCGCCATCAATTCAAGTCTCGAACCTACACTCGCCGAACTCGTGGAAATCCGTGCGTCGCAAATCAATGACTGCGGCAATTGCATCAATATGCATACACAAAAAGCACGAGCAAACGGAGAGACCGAACAGCGCATCTATCCTCTATCAGCTTGGCGTGAGGCCCCTTGCTATACCGATCGGGAACGCGCTGCGCTTGGTTGGACAGAAGCGCTGACGAGGCTCTCCGAAGGCCATACGCAGGAAAGTGCCTATGAAGCCTTGAAGGCTCAATTCACCAAAGAGGAGCAGGTCAACCTGACACTGATCATCAACGTGATCAATGGATGGAACCGCATCTCGGTCGGTTTCGGGGGATTTCTCGATCCCGCGGCTGTGGAGTCCGTTTGGGCGAAGGCAAAGGCGGCTGACTGATGGAAGATGTTAGACAGGTGGACGCAGCTGTTAGTTTCGAGCCGCTGCGTCCAAAACTCGCTCGCGTCGCTTACCGGATGCTCGGTTCCGTGGCTGACGCGGAAGATGTTGTGCAGGAGGCCTTCATCCGCTGGATGAAGGCCGATCGCGATGGGGTGCGTGAGCCGGAGGCGTTCCTGCGTCGCACCGTCACTCGGCTTTGTCTCGATCAGCTCAGGTCAGCGCGGCGCAAGCGCGAGACCTATGTCGGAACCTGGCTTCCTGATCCTGTTGTAGATGAGCAGGAAGTGGAGGATGTCACATTGCCACTGATGCTTGCCCTAGAACGCTTGTCTCCTCTCGAACGAGCTGCGTTCTTGCTACACGATGTGTTTGGGCTCGAATTCGCAGAAGTCGCAGCGACCATCCATCGTGACCCGGCTGCCTGTCGTCAGCTCGCAACCCGCGCACGCGCGAATGTTCGCGAGGCGAGGCCTCGCTTCCATGTGGACAAACGGCAAGGCCTGGAGCTTGCCCAGGCTTTTTTCGCAGCCTCGCGCAACGGCGATATGAAAGCGCTCGGTGCAATGTTGGCAGCCGATGTCAGCGTCCATGCCGACGGCGGCGGGAAACGTCCTGCAGCCCCGAAGCCCATCGTCGGATTCGATGCAGTAATGAAGTTGCAGGAGTATCTGGCGGGTTACTTCCAGAAGAACACTTCGAAACTCGTTCACGCCGGGTTCGTCAACGGTTTGCCTGGCTTCGTCACCCTAGAAGCGGATGGTGAACTTCAAACGACCGCGCTCGAAATCGAGAACGGAAAAATTGCGGCAATCTATGTGATGCGAAATCCCGACAAGCTGAAGCACTTGCACTAGCCGTTAGCGCTCTTCTGCGGCCATTGTCAAGCATGGCGTCTTCTACTTGCGTTCATTCTCTTCGGGCACAGGTGGACAGCCCGCAGCAAATATTGAAAGAGATGCCCCAAAGCAGAGAAGTACCATAGCAATCAGCACTGCGCCGATCCACCAAGCCATGTGCCACAGAGCCGAAACCAAACCCACCAATGTCAATGCCGTGCCCAAACTTCCTGCCCCTAAGCAATATCCGAGAGCTGCCTTTGAGATTCTCTTGTGTCGCGATTCCCGTTCGGAAGAGGCGTGAAAATACGTTTCGATGTTTGGAAACGCAGCGTCCTGGAAGGCCCTCAAAGCAACCTCATCAACGCGGATCTCTTTGGCATCCTTGACCATCCTCAGCAAGAAAATCGTCGATACGTTCAAAGGGAGCGCGCAGGCGAATGCGGTGATGGAAATCAGAACAGCTTTGTCCACGGGTCCAACGGTAAGCAGGGCAGAGATTGCAACTAGGGCGAATGCGGTCAATCCGCCACAGATCCAGTTTCCAACCGCAAATAACCACGGGGTGATCTTGTCGACAAAGCCGCTGAGTCCCTTCATGGTCGCCATAGATTGCCGTGCAATCTCAGCATCAGGAAGTTTTCGAACGGTGTCAGCCGAAAACCTGTCGTCTTGGGGTACGTCTCGCATTGTCAATCACGCTTTACTTCGCTCGGCTGCAGCCTTCAAATCTCCGGCGTAGCTCTCAAACACGGGTTTAAAGTCCGGTAGAGCGCGCTTTAGTAGCGGCAACATCAAGCCTGAGAAGCGCTCCTCCATTGAGAAGTCGGTCGAGCAGTCGCTGCGGCGTCTGAGTTTGAATGTTCGAACGCCCTTGAACATGGGAGAGAATCCTCCGGTCCAGGTCATTTGCTCGCAAAAGACAACGCCTGACACCTTGGGAGTAAAAACTCGGTTGGTTCCAGGAACGCGCAGGCGTAGGCGTTGGCCGTCGCGGATTTCCCCCCCGACGCCGGTTACCGTGGAGTTCCATCGCGGAAAATTCTCTGCGTCTGTCAGCAAGCCCCAGACAATCTCGGCTTTTGCGCAGATGTGTACCTCGACGTGACACAGCATCGAAAACGCGTTTTCGGTAAGCACGAATTTTGGTTCCGCGACTTGGTTCACTTGGATCTCACAATTGCAACTCCTCGCGATGGACCTAAGAGCTTCTACGTTTCGCTGTCCGCTGGATTCACAGGTACGACTGGTAGCTCTCTCGTTTTGTGGAAGTACGAGGGTTTTAGTCTTAATTCAATTCTGAATCATGTCAGCTTATTTGAAAACTCCGACTTGGGGCCCATTGGCGGTTTTTGCTCCGCAAGTAGCCATCTCGTCAGCTCATGAAAGGCCTTGGGGTCCGCGTTGCTCCCGGGTGATAGAGGCCCATCGCGTGGCATCCACGATTCCCAGTATCTCCAGATAGTTGTTTCTGAAAATCGCGCAGCGGTTTCCGGCACCCAAGGGCTCAGGATCTGCCCCCGCCCGCAATGGGATTCGGGGTATGGACTGTTGTCAAGCAGATGCTTGATAAAGTCGGATCTCTTGCCGAATTACAAATTTGAGGGTGGCTAGGAGAGATCGTCGGCCAGAGTAGGATTCTTTGAAACTCTAGAAAGAGGGTTACGAAGTCCCGGGACGTTAAGGGACAATATCAAGTGACGTGCGGTTCCTTGTCATATCAAACAATGTCTGCCGACAACCGGCTTAATTTCAATTAGCTAGTCGCTCCCCATGTCCTCATTCGATCGAACCAAATCCAAAAAACGGTCTTTGTCCCGCGGCGTCTAAAAGGAAAAAAGGGAGCTCGTACGCGCTGGCTTCACGATCGCCGACGAGTGCCAGAGCGCGTGCATTCGTCAGCTGTGCGTAGCCAAACAGAAAGCCGACGATCGGCGGCAACAGCTCGGTCTTCGGGGGCATTGCTGGGCAAGAATTCCACCGTGCAGAGCCAGTTATCTTCGGCTTGCCAATACGGTTCAATGTCGCGTTGTTGGTCATACTTCCAACTTGTTGAATTTCCATTTTTCAAATTCGTGGCCGAGACTCGCAGCACCATCAGTTGTCACAGTGCCTACATACGGCGCTCACCTCGGCTGCACCACACTACGGATTACGCTACGGTCGTGCTCCTGCTACCGGGAATTTCCAACGACTTAGAGGTCGTCCGCCTCTTGTAAGTCCTTTAAAGTCGTGTATGTGCCGTTCTTTCACGGCAGGTACACCCGGTGATCTACGAGGCCATCCGCAATGCCGCGCAAATGGAGGGGATCGCTCCCAAAGCGGCTCACGACACCTTCACCGCCCAGCAAGCGGTCTACCTCGTTTCCAACACGCCGGCATCGCGATCTTCGCCGAGCCTCCCTCTTTGACCCGGCACGAGGGCGTGGTGATCAAACCTCTGACCGACAAGTCCCTATGCTTTGAGACCTGCCTGATCATGAGAGCCGATCAGGATTCGAGAGCAGTCAACGAATATGCGCGTGCCTTTCTCAGAAAATACGCGCCGCAACTCGTCGCCGCAAAGCAGATGGATCTGCCGCTGCCGCCTGAAGTCTCGGAACCCCGGTTTCTCGACACTACTACGGGGCATCATCCTGATGCCTTACAAAGGTGAGGTTGTGACCGGATCAGCGCAGGGTTTCACAAGAGGGAAGCACAACATCGTATTACTTTCCGAGTAGCGTCCATTCGGGCGAATAAACATCACTTAAGGTCCATGTCTAGATCAAATCGCGACTACATCGAAAACAGCGGGTGCGTTGTGAATGCCTCGCGAACCTGCACCTCAGCCCGGGGCACTTCCTTTCGTTTGTAGGAATACTCCTTTCCGCAGCTATCACAACGAACCACGAACTTCTCCGGCAACATCGGGAGTGAAGAGTACGGATCTGTTTCCCCTAGCAGGATGTGATGATGATAGAAGGGATTCTCTTTCTGGTGAAAGCGATGATTCTTGCAGGTTACGACCCAGAAGTAGTCGGGTGTGTGTTCCTCATCCTGTGACATGGATCGATGGATCGTATCAGGGGGTGTCGAGCCGCCCGGTTCGAGTTTCACTTGTTCTGCTTCCATTGCCGACGATGCCGGAAGTGGGACTCGCGAACTGTTCGGCACTTCCGCCATGTGCGCGTGATTAGCCCCTGTCGTCGCTTCCAGGTATGGTGGGCGTCGTGCGCGTTGAAACATTCGGTTGAAAAGCCACGACATCACGATCGAGCCGCCTACGATCCATAGTCCAGGCCCCACGAAAAAGCTCGCCCAAATCGGCAATCCGCGGTCGAGCCGAGAGAACAGAATTGCACCGAAGACACACGACAAGATGCCAACAACAATTGTCTCTACGCGCCCGAACCAATTGGCCATGACTCTCTCCTGACACATCACATGCTGCAGAACTGGCGAGGTGACCGCGACGGCTCTCCACTCCAGTGGGGAGGGCCGGAGAGCTCGCGCCGCGATCCACCTCATGCGACAGCTAACGAATTCCCTCGCCGCAGCGTGCGCTTACCACTGGCTGCGATTGCCGGATCTTTGTCTGGGAAAGGCAACTGCTTTGCCAGAACATAAGTCCGGGTAAGTACCCGGATTTCAAGGGAGATCGGAGGCGTCATTCCGGGGAGAGATGTTGAAGGTTAAAAGTGCCAATGGCTTTTCGACACTTGAGTTCGGCGTTGCGCGTTCCAAGAACTCGCACAGCATTGGGTCAACGTGCGCCAGTCATGCCATATCCCGAACTAAAGTTGCTTGCGGCTAAGGTGCGAGATGTCCAAATGAGTAATCGGGTTGGGTGCTACGGTTGCGGACTCGGTGCTGCCATCGACACATCGAGATCTTTGCGCGGAGCAACATATGGTGTGGTGGGCTTATGCGTCACCTCACCTCGTTCCGCATCCGCAATCCGGATTCCGGAATGTTCCAACAGCAATCCGGTCGACCGCTCCAGCTCCACCTGCGACTTTTCGTATGCCGCCATGGCGGAGAGAAGTGTAGTTTCGGCTTGGGTGAGCGCCGTCTGGTTCTGCAGGACGAGGGTGGACGTCGATGCGCCCAGGGAGAACCTTTGCTGCTCGGCATCAAGCGACTTGCGGGCTAGCTTCACCGCCGCCTGCGCCGATGCGACGCTCGCACGGTTCTGCTGGACCGAGAACTGCGCGTTGCGAACCTCGATCCGAACTTGATTTTCCAACTGCTGCACATGCACCTGCGACTGCCGCAGCTCAAGTTCCGAGCGGATCTGTGTGGCCTGAGCAGTGCGGTTGCGGATGGGAATGGTCAGCGTGAGCTGGACACCTTTGTCGGGCGCGGTAGAGTTCACCAGTTCATTCAGAGTTGAGCCGTACCCCACACTCGGCGAAGGAGTATAACCCGATCCGCAAAAAACGCCGCTTGGATTTTGATTGCAGATGTAATTCGCATTCTGTGAACCGCCGGTTCCGGTGCCTGTGTAATACGCCGACAGATCGAGCGAAGGCCGCAACGAATTCCGGACTGCCTTGTTGCTGATCTCTGTGTTGTTCAAGTTAATGCGTTGCTCCGCCAAGTCGGCGCGATGACTCAGAGCCTCGTTTACTAGCTCCTCGGTCGGCACGACCGACTCTGTGGCCGGGACTTCCATCGTAGAAGTGGGAATCACTTCGGCATCAGCAAGCCGCGGATCAAGCAGGCTCCGGCTGAGCGCATTCTTCATCAAAAGTTGCTGCAATTGAAGGTTGGTCTCGGCGACCGTGAGTAGCTGCTGGTCGCTGGCGATCGTACTCTGCGCCCGCACTTCATCAAGGGACGAGGCGGTTCCGGCCTGCAGCTGCTTCTGCGTATCAGATAGCGCTCTTTGTGCGAAGTTCAGGTTTTCCTTGGCTAGTTGTGCATTCTCGTAGGCGTACACCAGATCCCAGTAGATGTTCTCGATCTGATCGACCGTCGTGATGATCTGGAGGCGAAACGCGATGTCGGAAATCTCGCGATTGTTCTTGGCAATGCGAATGAAGCGATCATTCGGAGCAAAACCGAAACCCTGCATCAAGTGTTGCGTCAGCTGAACACGAAGACTTGAGTTCAGCGTAGGACTCAAAATCGTGAATGGACTGTTTGTCGTCTGGCGGGTGTTGTCAAAACTTACCTGCAAATTGGTACCCCAATGGAAGCCTTGCAAATAAGAAAAGTTCATCGTTCCCGTGTTCGTGTCGTTGCCACAAAATGGGCTTGTGCAGATCGTGCGTTGACGGTCGAGCGACAATGTTCCGCTCAGGACGGGATCAAAACTGGTAATCGCAGGCCCGCTACCGAGCGTGGATAAAACGAGGCCGCCGGTTCCAGAACCAGCACCGCCCGCTGCTACAGATGTTCCGCCCTGCCCTGATCCGACCTGATTGCCAATGGCTCCCACACCGCCGCCCGGCGTGTTCTGAACGACTCCGCTATTGATGCCAAGAGTGCTGGACCCGGCTTTGGCACGCAAAATGTCAGTGTCGGCAATGCTGAGGTTATATCGCTGTATGTCGATGTCGAGGTTGTTCTCCAGCGCAAGAGCCACCGCGTCATCCATGGAGATGTAGAGCTTCCCGTCTCGAAGCAAATCATTAATCCTGGAGCTGTTCGTCAAATTGGGCGCGGGCACGTGATGTGCGAGGTACGGCGCAACCGGGTTGGGAAAATATCCGAATGGCTTGGCATAATCCTCCAGCACAAATCGACGCGGCGCCGGCGCTCCGACTGGGGAACTCGAGGGCTGGCCCTGCGGCGGTAGCGTAGGCTGTGATTGCGCAGTCTGATTACTTTCCTGTCCCGATGCACCGGAAATAAGAATTACAGCCAATCCCATTGCCAGCAACAAACGGTTGGCAGAAGTTGAAAATGTGTAGTGCATTTGTTTATCTCCGCGTAAGAAAGCTTGGTGTGACTCTGCAGTGAGGAAGGCAATGCAAGGGCCAAGCGCAAACGCGCGGAAAGTGATGAATTCTCAAGGTGGAATTGGAAGAAGCACCGTTGACTGTCAAAACTGTCAAAAGCCCGATGACAGCTCGCAGCCAGTAGAACTAGGTGAGTAGGGACGGGGTGTATGGGCATTACTCGTCGACGGTCAAAATGCAAGAGGGGGCTGGGACCCGACCCAACCTCCACGGAAAACGCCTAGGAAGGTACTGCATAGTTCAGTTGACTCATAGCTCCCGCAGAGCAGTCGCCACGGGCATCCGCGCCGCGCGCAATGCCGGGAGCAGGCCTCCGACCAACCCCATCGCAAGGGCGAAAGCAATCCCCGCCCCAAGCAACTGGGGACTGATTCGAAATGCAAACGCCAACTGGGAGAAAGTCTGCCAGTTCATGGTTCCGGTCGTGAGTCCGTTCAATGGCAGCACGGCGATGCATCCAACAATTCCGCCGATCGCGGCGATGAACAGCGCCTCGACGAGAAACGAAGAAATCACCGCGGCACTCCCAAACCCAAGCGCCAGCATGGTTGCGATTTCGCGACCGCGTTCCGAGACGGCCGAATACATCGTGTTGAGCGCTCCGAACACCGCACCGATTGCCATGATGAAAGCTACCAGTCCACCGAGAACAGTGATGAGCCGCGTCATCGCGGTCGATTGCTTGGCGTAGTAATCAATTTCGCGCTCGACCTGGACATTCATTCGCGGATCGGCGAGGACGGCGTCCTTGAAGCCCTGGAAGGCATCCGCTGACGTTAGATGGACAGTCGCAGACTGGAAGGCATTGGGAGGCCGTTTGTACGCGTCGTCGAGAACGCGCGGATCGCACCAGACTTCGGAATCGAACGCACTGCCGCCAGCGTCAAAAATGCCTACAACCTTCCACTCGGTACCGCCAAACTTTACCGTATTTCCAACATTGAGACCTGCATAGCTTGCGCTTGCATTCTTGCCAGCGACAACTTCCGTAAGCCCTGGATGGAACATCTCCCCCTGCACGATCTTGATGTTCCGGCGAATATTCAGCGCATTGGCGGACACGCCGCGGACCTGGGCATTTGCATCGCCACCCGTCGAGCGCAGCGGAAGCGAAGCTACGGCTACCGCTTCTGCAGTGATGAGTGGGCCAGCATCACTACGGGCCACGCCGGGTTCGTCTTCCAGGATCTTGACCGCATCGAGATCGATGCTGCTCAGCATCTCTGAGCTGGCACCGGCACGTGTAACGATGACGTTGTCGGCCGATCCTGAGGCTACGAGCGTCGCCTTGAAGCCCCGTGCTAACGCCAGCATGGCGATGAAGACGCCTACGGTACCAGCGATGCCGAGGACTGCGACAATGCTCGAACTCCAGCGAGACTGCACACTGCGGATGTTGTAGATGATGGGAATAGCCATTTCATATCCTCCGTAACGCAGTTACTACGCGCATTCTCATTGCGCCGATACCGGGGACGATTCCAGCAACGGCTCCGACCAGAAGCGCGGCCAACAGTCCCATCGAGAGAATCGTCGCGGAGAGATTCAGGGGCGGAAGCATCCCGGCCAATGCGCTGCCCAGACCGGGAATCGCGAGTGCAGATAATCCGAGGCCGAGCACGCCACCGATAACCGCGATCAACAGTGACTCCGCAAGAACGAAGAACAATACGGCGCGGTCGCTGAAACCGATAGCCTTCAAGACCGCCAGTTCTCCGGTACGTTCTCTGACCGCTATCGCCATGGTGTTACCTGTCACCAGCAGCAGAGTGAAGAACACGACGCTACCGATGATCATGATGAGACCCTCGATGTTGCCGAACTGTTTGACAAAACTCGCTGCAAATGCAGATTCCGTCTCTGTTTTTGTTTCATAAGCGGAGTTGTCGAACATGCTATCGATCGCGTTGCTGACGCTCAGAGCGCTATCGGGCCTGTCCAGCTTCACTGTGTACCATCCGACTTTGCCTTTGAAATCCTGTGGCACCTTCTCTTCGAAGTAGTCCCACTGCAACCAAAACTGAGTCTCGTCGCCGCCTGGATTTTGGCTGTGATAGATGCCGTCAATGTTGAAGTCCCACGTAGAAAGTGGGCCATAGCGGCTGTTCTGAATGGGAATGCGATCACCAATCTTCCATCCGAAGCGCTTGGCAGTTTTTGCCCCGACGATCGCACCTTGCCGGTCGTGAACGAAGGTCTGCCACTGGTCATCGGGGACGACCAGTTCTGGCATCACCTGGCGTTGATGTTCCGGATCAATCACGAACTGAGGGAAGAAGTTCTTTTCGTCCTGGTAGATGCCGCCGAACCAATTGAAATGGGTTACAGCCGCGAGTCCAGGAATTCGCGCAATCTGCTCGTAGTACGAAAGTGGTAGGGGCTCCGAAAGGGAAATGTGATTTCGCGAGATCAGGCGATCGGCGCTTGCCACATCAGCCTGCTGGTTAAAGG